>Ga0334901_1001570_pt1 | contig 23377 bp, 16 predicted proteins | sample GraSluR3_MG_3_FD_207216 | JGI IMG/M metagenome (GOLD analysis project Ga0334901, IMG submission 207216) | Sludge microbial communities from methane-producing bioreactor in Wageningen University, Netherlands - Granular Sludge_15_08-R3 | ecosystem: Engineered > Bioreactor > Anaerobic >... | reverse complement strand
GGAGTAAAACATGAGTTCAATAAAAATATGGCAATGAACAACCTAATGGTAAAACTTTTGTTGCAAACAGGACAATTGAGCTCCGAGCATAATGGATATATTTTTGATTATGATGTTTTAGCCCCCTAAATAGTCGGACAAAATTATAGTTTAATAAATATAATTAATTTTGTCGTTATGTTAATGAGATAGAGGCTTTTAAGAATATTTATCAACCAATGTTAGATTTTTTATTTATATTTGGTTATCCTGAAGTTCAAAGTAGTATTAAGGAAAATCAAGGTTCTTTGCAATATAAAAATTTAATTAACTTAATTGATAGTATTTATAATTATAGTTTATTATTTGATAATTTTTCGGGAAATAAGCCATTAATAGTGTGATAATATAATCAATATGAATCATATTATAAATAATAAACTTGGGGCAAAAGCCTCAAGTATTAAATATTTACATTTGCATACTTATCATTTAAGTGTTTCATGTCTTGTCCTACCTTTTTATCCAATAAACGGGCATAAATTTTAGTCATGTTTATGGAAGAGTGCCCTAACATTTTAGATACTGTTTCTACGGGTACATTATTATTAAGGGTAACTGTAGTTGCAAAAGTGTGTCTTGCCAAATGGCTGGTCAGATTTTTCTCAATCTCGCATATAGTAGCGAGTTCATGCAAGTAATTATTCATTTTTTGATTAGAACGTACAGGCAATAAAACATTATTTGCTTTACAATATGTATCATTCTTGTATTTATCAATTATCTTTTGAGAGATAGGTAAAATTGGAATACTGCTCATATTATCCGTTTTCATACGTTTAATTTTTATCCATCTTCCACCATCGGTTCCGGTAACGATGTGGTCTCCAGAAAGACGTTTTAAGTCTGAATAAGCCAAACCGGTAAAACAAGAAAAAACAAAACAATCACGAATTTGCTCTAGGCGTTTGTTGCTAATCTCTTTTTTCATAATGATATCGAGTTCTTCTTCAGAAAGGAAACCTCTGTCCACTTTTTTTAATCTCATTTTGAAATTAGAGAAAGGATCTTTATCAAGATAACCACTAATAATTGCTAGACGGATAATCTTTTTAAAATTTCTTAAGTACTTCATTGTAGTATTGTGAGCACATTTTCTTACGGTTTTGAAGTATATTTCATAATCTACCATAAATTGATGATTAAGTTCAGACAAATACAAATCATCTTTTTTGTACTTACGTTTAATAAAGTCTTGAGTAAACCTCAATGAAGTCTCATACCGCTGTAGTGTAGCAGGGGCATAATCAATGTTTTTAAGAGTTTTAATCTTTTCGTTGTGTTCTCTGTAGAGTTCTAAGACCTTTTTGCCTTTGTCTTTTGGTACTCCTAGAAATAAATCTTTAATGTCATGAACTGTAAATGATTGATCATTTTCTCTCAATATTTTATAGTGTTGATAGATAATAGATAGAGTTGATTGCAAATAATGATTAATTTCTCTTGATTTTTTACCATTACCAATTGCAGCTCCAGTGTCCGTGTTCCATGCATCTATTTCAATGGAACGATTTAATGATAATGCGAGTTGTTTACCTCTATAGGTAATTCGCATGTAAATAGGTGCCTCACCGCTTTTCGATACTCTATTTTTTTTCAAATAGAATAAAATACTAAATGTGTTTAACTTTTCCATAACTTAAGTTTTCAATTAATACAAAAATAACTGTTATGGCATAATTTTAAAAATGCAAAGTGCTGTAAACCAGTGCAAAAGAACCCAAATCGTTACCACCTACCCAAAAAAAATAATGGGTAACGAATTGGTAACGCAAATACCCCTAAAAGTGCGTTTTTTTGCTGAAATCACTGAAAATAAAAAACCCTGAATTCGTTAGTTTTCAGGGTTTTACATCTTTTTGCTTTCTGTACTGGCGGAGGAAGAGGGATTCGAACCCCCGGTCCGGTTGCCCGGACAACGGTTTTCAAGACCGCCGCATTCGACCACTCTGCCATTCCTCCATATTTTACTCAAATGCGTTGCAAAAATATTATTATTTTTATAATATGATAAATTTTTTAAGAAAAAAACATAAAAGATTTAGATAAAAATATTTAAATGCCTGTAATTTTAAGGGTTTTAGTAAAAATAACAGCAGGTTTATTAACAATTTGCCCAAAATATTAACAAAATTGAGGTTTTATGGCTGTTTGCCTTGATACTGTAGAATAATCGCCTATATTTGTACTAATTAAATTTGAAAATCAATTTATTAACCTTAAAAAATCGTTTTGTTATGAACAAAGGACAATTAATCGATGCAATGGCTAAGAAAGCCGGACTTACAAAAGCTGATGCTAAAAAAGCATTAGACGCTTTTATTGGAGCAACTACTGACACTTTAAAAAAGGGTGACCGTGTTGCTTTAGTTGGATTTGGTTCATTTGGTGTTACCAAAAGAGCTGCCCGTAAAGGTCGTAATCCACAAAAACCTAACGAAGTAATTAACATTCCAGCTAAGAATGTTGTTAAATTTTCTGCAGGTAGTGAACTCAAAAATGCTGTTAAGTAATTTAATAAGTTTTAAGAGTTTTTTAAAAAAAAGAGAGCACTTTGTGTGTCTCTTTTTTTTATACCATAAATTATGAAGAAAAAAACTTCTGATATTGTTAAATATCTGTCTAATTTTGTTACTGAAAAACGATTAGAACGATTCAATGAAGTCTTAAACCAAAGAACTAATTATCTAACAATCGTACTAGAAGATATTTATCAATCACATAATGCTAATGCTGTGCTGCGTTCATGTGATTGCTTTGGAATTCAAAATATTCATATTATCGAAAACCGAAACGAATACCAAATTAACCCCGATGTGTCCTTAGGTGCTTCGCAATGGCTAAATCTTAATTTTTATAATCAAAAAGAAAATAATACAATTTGTACTATTAATAAATTACGGCAAGATGGATACAGAATTGTTGCCACTACTCCTCACACTAATGATGTAAAACTTGAAAACTTTGATATTTCACGTGGTAAATTCGCATTATTTTTTGGTTCAGAGCTTCCTGGTTTAAGTAATATAGTAATGGAAAATGCCGATGAATTTCTTAAAATCCCAATGTATGGATTTACCGAAAGCTTTAATATATCAGTTTCAGCAGCTATTTGTTTGCATTACCTCAGATTGAAACTAAATAATTCTGACATCAAATATCAATTTAATGATAATGAAAAAACCGATATTATGTTCAAATGGCTTATGCAAAGTATTAAAAGCAGCGAACAAATCCTAAAAACCTTTTTAGAAAAATAAGCTAATCCTTTATAATAAGCTTACTTGTTAAATTATATGAATCAGTACGTATATTAATAATATATACACCTGTACTTAGGTTTGTATCAAACTCTATTATTTTATCAATTGAAGAGTACAAAGATTTAAGGTAAACTTTCCCATACATATCTGTAATAGTTAAAACTAAATTTCGGTTTACCATATTATCAGGTAGTGCGAGTTTAAACTTATTATTCGAAGGATTTGGGTAAATCCGCAATTCAGAATATGTATCATCAAGAATAGATGATGGGTGTAATATTTCATTGTACAAATAATCAGCCTTTTGTGCAGATAGACTCAAATCGTAAAAATTTGATGCTGCATGAAATGCAAAAGCCATTGTAAGGGTGTCGTTTGATTCAATCGAAAATGGTCCGGCAGAAATAACACCGACAATATCGTTCCCATTCTCCCCTTCTCCTGCTTGTGGTTGTGAATTAGAAATAACATGGAACTTCTCACTTTTACTAAAATCATCGGTAATATCTATCACGCCATCTCCTCCTTCAATATTTTCTAAAGCATAATGATGCCGATTTTGCATATTCAAGATTTGCATACCACTATACATTGATTGATTTCCTGTATGCCAAAAATAGAATAATTGATTTTCAACATTTAAGTCAGCTTTGTTGTTTGCAGCAGAAATTAAATCCCAATCAGCAAAAAGTCCTGCATAGAAATTAGTAATTGTGTTGCTTGTAGCATTAATAAAATCGTATTCTAAAATAATAAAGTTATTATAATCGGGATTGTTCCAAGCCATTGCTCTGCAAAAAATATCAATTCCCATACTATTGTCGGCACAACTATCATTAAATTTTGCTACAATCTCTTGATCTGCATATATGCCAGGTGCAAATTTTTGCGATTGTTCTTGGGTAAAAAAATCAGACTCTTGTCTTACAGCTGAAGACACTGTCTCTGAATTTGTTCCCATAATTAAAGCACAATCATAAAATAAACTTTCAACTTGATTATAAATCATTCCTTTACCAATTTTACAATTTTGATCTACAAACCCTATTCGCCCATTACAGGGAATGCTTATACTTATATTATTTGCATTAAGTTGCTTATACGAAGGTTTCACAAATACTTCGATATATTGTGTTTTTTCGTAATTATCTGCCTGATAATCTAACCTAAGCATTATATTACTATTGTAATCTAAATTATTGAGTATTTTAAACTTGATAGGTTCATTTTCAAAATCTATAAACTCAAGAGTTCCAATAGTTCCAAGATTTATTTCTTCACTTATTATTTCGATATTCGGATTATCGCAACTAATACTTAGCTTGAGATTTGAGGCAGGAGCGAGATAATTTGTAAGTATTCCCTTTATAAGCACAGTATCGCTATTGGTATAATCGTTTTCTCTATCGTCTTCGATTGTAATTTTCTCCAAAACTAATGATGGAGTATGCTCCATATTTAGTGCTTTATACATATTTAATCTTCCGGCGCCTAATTTACCTGCATATTGAGCATTATCAGGAACAGTATCAATATTGTCGGCACTTATTTTCAAAAGTTCTTTTACCTGAAGAGCAGAAAAATCGGGATAATAAGACCACACTAGAGTTGCTGCACCAGCAACTATAGGAGCTGCAAAGCTTGTCCCTCCCCATACAGTAGTATATCCACCATTATTTGTTGTGTAAACCATTGCACCTGGAGCACTTAAATCAACTCTATAATTATATGTTGAACCGCCGGTAGTTCCAGTGTTATCGGGCGACCATTTTTGGTCAAGTTCGGTAGTTGCAGCAATTGAAAATACATAATCGTATGAAGCGGGATAAAAAAGCTCTTCGTTGTGATTATTTCCACAAGCTCCTATTACTAATGCATTACGATTTATTGTAGCATAATTAATTATGTCTTGTGCCATTTCCATATAAGCTAAACTCCCCCAAGAGCAATTAATAACATTACAATCATGATCTGCAGCATATACAATACTTTCGTAAGCCATTGTAAGAATATTATCACTATCAGAAATTTTTAAGGGTAAGAACTTACAATTGTAAGCAGCACCGGTAAGTCCAATTCCATTATCAGTTTCGGGTGCACATAATCCGCTAACCCATATACCATGTTCAGAAGCTTCTGCCTGTGGATTATTATCGTTTTCGGCTAAGTCCCATCCTCTAAAATTGTCAACAAAGCCATCGTTGTCGTTATCGATACCATCAATTGGATCGTTCCAATTATAGGCAATATTATATAATAAATCAGGATGATCAATATCTGTTCCGGTGTCGCTTATCCCAACTACAAAGTTTGTATCTCCTCTGTGAATATCAAATGCTTCGTATGCTTTTATAATCTCAATATACCATTGATTACTCGAATTTAGCGGATCGTTTGGAACATAGAGCAATTCAGGAATATAATATGGATGTGCATAATCAATAATATCTGTTTCTTTCAAACGATTAATTATTTCAAATATGTCTTTGTTTTCGTCTATTTCTATTTCATATATAGTTGTGATATCTGTATAAGCTTTACCCTCAATATTGGTCTTTTTATTGGGAACTTCGCTATTAGGAAATTTTTGAATTACTGATTTAATTTCGTCTTCGCTTAATATTTCTTCAATTTCATTATGTAAATACTTTTTGTTTTGAATTTGTGATTTATATTCCGGTTTAATTTTTAGGATTATGGTGTTAGGTTTATAGTTATAATAAGTATGTTTTTGAGCCTTATTTGTTAATGTAATTGATAAAACTATACTGATAATTAATATTAACTTTTTCATTATTATAATATTGATAAATAATTAATGCCAAATTAAAAAAAAAGACCGACATTTTAAAATGTCAGTCTTTAAAAAAAAATACTTAAAGCAAATTAACCTTCAACTTCACCTTTTACTTTAAGGATAGTACTAGGCGAATTTGGATCATTTGTAATAACTGTAATAGTTTTATTTTGTCTTCCACGTTTTCCACGGCTATTAAATGTAGTTGAGATTTTACTTTTTTCGCCTGGTTTAATAACCATTTTTTCAGGACTAGTAGCAGTACAACCGCAAGAAGCTTTAATTTTTCTTATAACTAAATCTGATTTTCCATTATTTGTAAACACAAAGTCATAACTAACCTTTTCGCCTTGAGTTAATTTACCAAACTCAAAATCTGTGCTTTCAAACTTAATCTTTGGAGCATTAGCTTTTTCTGCTTCTGTTAAATGTGAGAAATCTTCTTCAATAGTTGCACTAATCGAAAGTCTGTTTCTATTTGCTTCACCGTTTATTACCATTTCTATCCTATCCATAGTAAAACCCCAGTCGTTTTTCTTAGTACCATCGTATTTCACAACTATATTACCTTTTTGTCCATGCTTATCTCCTTTTTTCATGCCTTTTAACGTTGCAGGTTCTACACTAATAGTTAAGTGAGAAGGAATATTTCTAAAAGTAATAGTAGCATCTTGTTCTCCCATATTAACTACAGGAATACTGTCTATTTTAACTTCGGTATTAAACACCTTAACAAAAGCTAAATGACTGGTTTTAAGCCGAATATCACCATAGGCTTTAGGATAATAATCTTCAATTGTTTTTTCTCTTGGAGTTACGTCTCCAGTAATTCTCAATATTGTTGTTGGCTGTTCTGTATTAGTAGTTACTGTAATCGATTTATTAAACTTACCGGGTCTGTTACGAGGATCGTAAGCAGCAGTAACAAATCCTTCTGCCCCTGGAGCAACAGGTTCTTTTGTCCAGTTAGGAGACGTACACCCACAGGATGCTCTAACATTTGTAATAATTAATGGCTCACTACCTGTGTTTTTAAAAGTAAACTTTGCAGTTTGTGGTCCTGCTTCTTCCTTAAAAGTGCCATAATTATGGGTAGTTTTATCCCAACTAATACTGGCTTTCTTTTGTTGTGTAAATCCGCTAATTGTTACTAATAGAGCAATTGCTAATAATAATACTCGGTTCATAATTCAAATATTTTTAATAAATTAGGTTTAACAAAAAATAATAATTAATGTTGCCACAAAATTCAATAATCAGACCAAAATTAGTAAAATAGGTTGCCAATATTAAAATAAATTTAAGTTTTTTTTTCAAAATACTTATTTAAATCTATATTAACACCAGTAAATCAGTCTCTTGCACCCATAAATATTAGTATATAATAAACTAAAGTTGCGATAGATGTTAATGCAGCAATAAAATAAGTATAAGCAGCCCATTTAAGAGCATCTTTTGCATATTTGTGGTTAGTTCCAGAAGTAATTCCGGCATTGCTAAGCCAAGATAAAGCTCTACGGCTGGCATCAACTTCAACGGGTAAAGTAATTATTGAAAAAAGTGTAGTTAAGGCAAAAAGCACAATACCAGCCAACAATAACTGAGGAAATGCCTGTACTAACAAAATTCCGGCAAGTATTACCCATTGTACCCATTTACTTGCAAAACTAACAATTGGAACAAGTTCTGAGCGTAGATTAAGCATACTATATGCTTTGGCATGTTGAATTGCATGACCACATTCGTGAGCAGCTATGGCAGCTGCAGCAACCGATCTGCTTCCGTAAACGGCTTGACTTAAATTAACAGTTTTATTTGTTGGGTTATAATGATCTGTTAGTTTACCAGGGGTCGAAATAATTTTAACATCGTAAATTCCATTGTCGTGAAGCATTTTTGTTGCAACCTCAGCACCACTCAAACCGGAATCAATCGGTATTTTACTATATTTTTTAAATTTACTTTTTAATTGGTTACTAACTATAAAGCTTAACAGAATAAAAGCACCAAAAATTATCCAAATTACCATAATATTATATTTGCATTTGTAATAATCAAACTATTTGCCAATCGCAATATTGTGCCAATATGACATAACAACAGCATAATCTATAAATCCAAAAGATTCATTCTTGCTTTGGGTGTAATGTCTTGATTGCTGAACAATGCTTTTTTATATTTATATAAGCCTACAATTGCAATCATTGCAGCATTATCTGTTGTAAACTTTTTATTTGGTAAAAACACTTTCCAATTATTCTTTTCTGCCAAATCTGTCAATTTTAATCGTAAACCATCATTTGCAGATACACCTCCACTTAATGCAATAGTATTAATTCCTGTATGGTTTACTGCCTTTACCAATTTACTAATAAGTATATCTATTATTGCTTTTTGCAAACTTGCAGCTAAGTCGGCTTTATTTTCTTCAATAAAACTTGGATTTATTTTTAAATTATCTCTGATTTTGTAAAGAAAAGACGTTTTAAGTCCACTAAAACTATAGTTAAACCCTTCGATACGTGGGAGGCCAAATTTAAAAGCTAATGGGTTACCATTTTGAGACAGTAAATCAATTTCTCTACCTCCCGGATAAGGTAGTCCCATAACTTTAGCACATTTATCAAAAGCTTCTCCCGCAGCATCGTCAATAGTTTCTCCTAAAATCTCGAATTCTAAAAAGTCCTTAACAATAACAATTTGCGAATGCCCTCCCGAGACAAGAAGACACAAAAAAGGGAATTTCGTTTCTATAACACTCGCTTCGTTCTCAACAATAAAATGCGATAATATATGACCATGCAAATGATTAACGCTTATTAATGGGATTTTAAGCGCAAGAGCAAAACCTTTTGCAAACGCACTACCAACCATTAGCGAGCCTAATAATCCGGGACCCTGAGTAAAGGCAATTGCATCAATCTGATTAACAACTATTCCGGCTTCATCTATTGCTGAATAAACTACAGGAATAATATTAGCCTGATGTGCTCTACTAGCCAATTCAGGAACAACACCTCCGTATTTCTCGTGAACTTCTTGTGTAGCAGTAATATTGGCAAGAAGCTTGCGACCACACAAAACTGCTGCTGAAGTATCATCACACGAAGATTCTACTGCTAATATTATCGGATTTTTATTAACCATACTAAGTTTGCAAAATTAACAAAATGTATTGAAAAAAACTTTTGAAAAAACAAATTGGGTATTAGTTTTGCTAAACTAAGGAAATATGTTGTCATATAAATATAAAGGTGAGAAAACGCGTTGGTAGAGTAATAACGATTCTGTTGCTGGCATTTATACACTTTGTAGTGCTTATATTTCTTCTATTGCAGTCGGGTAAGTTTCAATCATTTGTAATAACTAAAGTAGTAGATTATTTTGCTCAAGAGTATGAATTAAAACTCAGTATTCAGAAATTTGATGTTAAATTGCCTGCAAAACTTGGATTTAGTGGTGTCTATCTCGAAGACCAAACCGGTGATACTTTACTTTATGCCGATGGTGTTTTTGCAAAAATTGCTGATATTAAAATTAAAAGCCGTACAATTTATATTGATAAACTTGAACTTAATAAACCTTATATAAATGCTTATGTTGATACTCTTGGGAAAGCAAACACCGATTTTATTCTTGAATTATTTAGCAGCACAGACACTACAGAATCAGAAGGTATAAATATTTTCCTCAATGAATTTGATTTAGTTTCGGCCCGGTTAAGATACAATGACTTTACTAAAGAAACTAAAACTAATGGATTCGACCCCGCTCATATCGAAGTTTCAGGATTGAGTGTTGCTGTTAGCGATTTTCAGATGTATGGCGATACTATCGAATTAGATTTAAATAATCTATGCTTTAAAGAATCAATAGGTTTTAAACTATATAACTTGTCAACACATATTATTTACCAACCTCAGGGTATTGTTTTAAATGATTTAGTGATAAAAACCGCAAAATCTTCCCTAGTTGCTTCTGTAAATATTCAAGGCGATGACGAAAACTATCTAGACGACATTATTAATGATACAAAGATTGATTTAGATATTGATACCTGTGTAATTTCACTTAGTGATGTAAGATGTTTTTTGCCTGATATAGGCATATCTAACGATAAAGTTCATTTTGCCGGTAATATAAAAGGACGACTTTCTGATATAAAACTTAAAAACTTCGCACTTAAATATGGATATCAAACACACCTTTATGCAGATTTAAGTATAAATGGATTACCCGATTTAGAAAATACTTTCATTTTTGGCGATGTAGGTGATATGCAGGTTTCGGTTATTGACGTAGAAAAGATTCTTCGCGTAATTAATTCAGGAATAAATCCCGATTTGCCAGCAAATGCATACCAAGTAGGCTTAATTAGTTTTAAGGGGAATTTGGTAGGACTTTACAATGATTTAGTCGCTTATGGTGAATTTAATACTCCGGTGGGCAATCTTAAAACAGATATTTCAGTAAAAAACGAACTTGAATCAGGTTTTATTACCTATAATGGAACTTTAACGGGAAACAAAATTGATGTAGGACATATTATGATGGATACTGAAAATTTTGGGATCGTCTCGTTTGACACCAAAATTGGAGGAACTTTAGATACTCTAAATCAATTTACTGCTGATATTGATATTAAACTAAGCCAACTTGGACTTAAAGCTTATAATTATTCTAATGTATCATTCAATGGGTCTGTTAGTAACACTATGTTTAATGGTGAACTTCTTATAAAAGACCCTAACATGGACGTTGAATTTTTAGGCTCTTATGATAATACAACAGGAACACCGGTAGTAGATTTTGCTGCTAGTATTTTTGCAGATTTATATGAAACTAATATTGATACTTCTGCTCAAAGCCAGGTAGAATTATTACTGGTAGCAGATTTTGAAGGTAAAGATATTAGTACTATACAAGGATTAATACAAATGCGCAATTTAAGCTATTCGCGAGACAGCAATAAAATTTCAGTAAATGAATTAGATATAAGCACAGGTACAAATAATGATTTGCAATTTATTAATATAAACTCCGATATATTTAATGCTAAAATTCAAGGGATATTTTCCTATACAGAACTGAGTGAATCTCTACCTCATATTTTAGATTTCTATTTACCAAAATTAAATACATATTCTACCGATTTCTTTAAAGATGAAAATAGTCATCTTGATTTTGATATAAGCTTCCAAAAGTTGGATGATTTTACGGCAATGTTTGTACCCAATCTTTTAATAAGCGATTCCATAAAAATTTCAGGTGGCTTATATAGCGACATAGATACTGCTTTTATTAATGTTGATTTGCCAAATCTTAGTTACGATAGTATAAATATAATAAATGGAGATTTAGACTTATTCGCAGATAATAGTGCGTTGTATTTAGACTTTTTTGCCGATAGTATTAATAATGAAAGATTTATGATTTTTGAAAATCCGAACTTAAAGCTAAAAGCACAATCAGATAGTGTAAATTTTAGTTTTATTTGGAACGATTTTGATACAGTAAATTATTCAGGAGATATTAAACTTTCAGCAAAATTAGAAAATTCTGAAATTACAAATCTTCCCAAGATTGTTACTTCCATTTATCCTTCACATTTCATTGTTTCTAATACTCGTTGGGATATTGATTCATCTACTGTAATTGTAGATAGTATAGAAATTGAAGTACAGGATTTTATTGTAAAATATAATAATCAAGCTCTACGTTTAGATGGGTTTGTTTCGGAACAAAGAGATAAGCTATTAAGATTTTATGTTCAAAATGTCAATTTAGAGAATGTTAATTTCTTACTCGAAGATTTTGGATACGAATTAGGAGGAATTCTAACTGCAAATGGTAGATTTGCTTCTATATATAAAGATCCTATATTTACAACCTCGATTTCAATCAATAGGTTTAGTGTAAATCAAGAGGATTTTGGCAGATTTGATATCTCAGCCGACTGGTTAGAAAACAAAAACGGATTACGAATCATGGGCTCTAACTATTTCCTTAAATTCAATGGAAATTATATCCCTAAAAAAGATTCTTTAGATTTTGTTTGCGACATAAATAATTTTAAGCTTGAAATACTTGATCCTTATCTTAGAACAATTGAAATTAGCGATACTAAAGGTTTACTTGATGGAAAGATTTTTGCAAAAGGATATCTAAAATCTCCCGAAATAGGCGGCTATCTGGATTTTGAAAGAGCCGAACTTACTTACGATTATCTTAAATTGCATGCAATACTTGATGATACTGTAAAAATCACTAATGATGCAATACTATTCGAAGACTTTGTTGTGAAAGATGAGATGAGCAATACAGGTATTATTAACGGAGGAGTTTATCACAACAAATTTAAAGACATTAGTTTTGACTTTGATATTAAAGCTAATAATCTAAAAATGATGAATACTACCGAAAATGACAACCAATTATTTTATGGTACTGCATATGGCACAGGAGATATCAGCATTTCGGGAGATATGAAACAATTTGGAATAAGTGTAGATGTTAAAACCGACCCCAATACTATATTTGTTTTACCGATGACTGATTTTTATGAAACTAGCGATAATGAATTAGTAACTTTTATTGCTCCCGAAGATTATGAAAATGGTAATGGTAATGGAGTTGTAGGTTTATCATCGTCTTTCAAATATTTTATCGACTTAAATATTGAACTTACACCCGATGCAGAAGCTCAGATCGTATTCGACCCTAAAGTTGGGGACCTAATACGAGGATTTGGCAATGGTAATTTAAATATATATTACGACTCCGACGAAACTTTTAATATGACAGGAGACGTTGAAATTGTAAGAGGCAATTACTTATTTACCATGCAAAATATAATAAACAAGAAATTTGAAGTTAAGCAAGGAGGAACTATTGTTTGGGCAGGTGATCCATACGAAGCAAGACTTGATCTTGATGCTGTATATAATGTAAGAGCACCATTAACAGAATTAATGGCAGGCGTTGATACAAGTGCCGTATATCGTAAACTCACTAATGTTGAGTGTATAATTCATATGAAAGAAAACCTTATGTCGCCATTGGTAAGTTTTGATATTAATATTCCTAGTGCCGATGACAAAGTTAAGTCTCAACTAATGAGTTTAAGCGATGACGAGAAAAATAAACAAGTATTGTATTTGCTAATTATGAATCGTTTTTATACTCCCGAATATATGGTTACTGACGGAGGTGGAACCGGAATCCCTGTTGGTATGACTGCAAGCGAATGGGCATCAAACCAAATTAGCAACTGGCTATCACAAATAAGTAAAGATTTTGATATTGGTCTTAAGTACAGACCAGGTGATGAGTTTACCCCCCAGGAAGTAGAAGTAGCGTTATCAACACAATTATTTAACGACAGATTGCTAATTGACGGAAATGTTGGTCTAACAGAACAGTATAGTCAAGCTAGCAACATTGTAGGAAATGTTGATATCCAATTAAAAATCACTGAAAACGGTAGATTGAGACTAAAAGGATACAACCATGCGAATAGTGAGTTCAATTCAGATTTAGGACAATATACTCAAGGTGTAGGATTGTTTTATACCGAAGACTTCAATACTTTTGGAGGCTTAATGAAAAAGTATTGGGATGCAATAACTTTTAAAAAGTATCGAGAGCAAAAGAAAAAGGAATAAAAATATTCAGTTTCTAACTATAATTTAGTTCTTTTAATTCATAAAAAATACCCCCTACTAATATCAAGTAGAGGGTAAATTTGTTTTATAAAGATTATAAACTAAATAAATATCAACTGGGTAATTATATAAATCGGTAATAGAACTATTAATGAGAATTTAATCATATACCCAAAGAAGCTAGGCATATTGATTTTATTTTCTTCGGCAATAGCTTTTACCATAAAGTTTGGACCGTTTCCAATATATGTCATTGCACCAAAGAAAACAGCCCCCACACTAATAGCTGTAAGTAGAATTTCAGGAACACCTGCAACATATCCATTGCCAAATATTGGTATTGCTCCCTCGTTCATTCCTATTGCCAAATTGTGAAACGAAACAGCAGTAGGAGCATTATCGAGAAATGCACTTAAACTCCCCGTTGCATAATAAAAATGCTGAGGAGTTGTAATACCAAACGATGCAGCATTTCCCGACAAATATATTAAAGCAGGAACCATTGTTGTGAATATGCCAAGGAATAGGAATGCAACTTCAATTATTGGCACCCATGTAAACTTATTGGCTTTACGCAAAGTCTTTGATGTAAAAACAAGTGATAAAATTGCCATTAACAACATAGCACCTTCTCGAATAAAACCTAAATAATCGTTTCCATGACTTCCGTTTTCAAATACATGATGACTATCCCATTGTGGAAAATAACCTTTATTAAGAAAAGCAACAGCAGCAACCACTCCAGCCAACCATAAGAAGTTTAGATTTCCTTTAAGTTTGATGGGTTCAATATTTGTTTTATCAAATTTAATACTCTCTAAAGGTTCTTTTTTGTAAAAATATGTATCCACGAAGAAATAAATAGTAATAAGCAAGATGTTTACAAATAGCCATTCAGGAACCATGTGAAAGAACCAAGTAAATTCTGCACCTCTCAGGTACAATAGGAATAAAGGCGGGTCGCCAAGCGGAGTTAATAAGCCACCACAATTTGCTACTGCGGCAATGAAAAATAATATAGTATGTACTTTGAATTTTCTCTCAGAATTAGTTTTAATAACAGGTCTTATTAAAAGCATTGCAGCACCGGTAGTTCCCATAAATGAAGCTAATATTGCTCCAATACCAAGAAATAGAGTATTAATCCATGGTTTAGCCTCGATATCCCCCTTTAGGTGTATGCCTCCCGTTATTACAAATAATGATCCCAATAAAATAATAAATGGGACATAATCGAACAACAACTGATGGATTAAATTATGAGTAAGGTGTTGAGAAATCAACCAAATAGCTGTTGGGACACCAAGTATCAGAGATACTATCAACTTATTTTTGTTTTGTTCCCACCAATGATGAAACAATAAAGGTCCTACTGCTATCATAAGCAGCATAATTACAAATGGAGTGATAGCCCATAGTGGCATATCAAAACCTTCTGGAGCACCTGATAACAGTATCATAAGCTTAAATATTATAAATTAATAAATCAATGTTGAAATAAGCTCCAAAAATAGAATAGTCAATTCTGATTAACAAATAAAAAATGATAATAAATGAAATAAATCTTTTATTTGTTTTAAGTCTAAATGATACAATATCTAACCTTAACTTTCACTATATAAAACAATACTAATAAATCTAATAGAATTTTAATGACTAAGCAAATCTAAATTTAGTTTAATGTTTGCTTAATTTTTTGTAATATTGCAATAGATTAATGAAAAATGAGAAGAAAATAAGTGGTTCGATTTTTGCTTAATTACTCGAAAATTAAAAGTTATGAGCTTAATTAAAAGATTTACTCTATTTATTGCTGTACTTGTAGTTTCTTCAAACCTTATTGCTTTACCGGTATTTGACATCCCCGATAATATATTTGCAGCAATGAAGCTTGGAAATGCCGAAGAATTATCTAAGCATTTTAATACATCCATAGAATTAGTAATATTAGATCAAGAAGATGTATATAGCAAACAGCAAGCAGAACAAATACTGCGTAACTTTTTTCTAAAATATAAAGTACAAAATTTTAGGCTGTTACATCAAGGAGGGAAAGAAGATGCTCAATATGCAATTGGGACTCTCGAAACCGACAAAGGAAGCTTTAGAGTTTATTTTCTAGTTAAACAAAAAAATGATAAAGCATTTATTCATCAACTTCGTATTGAATTGGAATGATAAATCAAGATTATCTTAAGGATCTTATAGCAAAAGCATATTACGAAGACGTCGGTAGCGGTGATTATACGTCATTGGCTTGCATACCCGAAAATGTACGTGGAGATGCATTTTTGCTAGTTAAAGAACCTGGTATTTTGGCAGGTGTAGAAGTAGCCGAAAAAGTGTTATTGTTTTACGATGATACTGCCAAGATTAATATAACAATCAAAGATGGAGAAACTGTTAATTCAGGCGATATCGCTTTTTATGTTAATGCAAAAAAACAGAAGCTTTTACAAGCCGAGCGCACTTTGCTAAACTTTATGCAAAGAATGAGTGGCATTGCAACGGTAACAAAGCAATATACTGAAGCAATTAAAAACTATAAAGCAAAAGTATTAGACACACGTAAAACAACACCCTGCTTACGTTTAATAGAAAAAGAAGCAGTACGTATTGGTGGTGGAGTAAATCATAGAATCGGACTTTACGACATGATTATGATTAAAGATAATCATATTGATTTTGCCGGTGGTATAGAGAATGCAATTAAAAAAGTAATAGATTATAATAAACAGCATAATTTAAATCTGAGAATTGAAATAGAGGTTAGAGATATGGATGAGCTTGAGCAGGTTTTAATCTTTGGAGGCATAAATCGAATTATGTTAGATAATTTTACGATTGAAGATACTATTAAAGCTGTAAGTATGATTAGCGGCAAATACGAAACTGAATCTTCGGGAGGAATTACATTAAGTAACATACGCGATTATGCAGCATGTAATGTTGATTATATCTCGGTTGGTGCTCTTACTCATAATATAAAAAGTCTTGATTTAAGCCTAAAAGCTTCTGAATGAAACCCTCTAAAATAATTTTAAAGAATCACTATGTTCGCATATCAATTAATTGGTTGAAGAAGCGTTCATTACCCGGGTTTAGAGGATATCCTTTGTGGGATGTCGGTGAGTTTTTTCTAAGTGGATTAAAAAAAGGAAATTTGGGAATTAGAGCTGCAGGAGTAGCTTTTAACCTTTTTGTATCAGTTTTTCCTATGATTATTTTCTTTTTCACAATGATTCCTTACATTCCTATCGACAATTTTCAATCCGAATTGCTTAAATTTTTAAATGATGTTCTTCCCGGAGATGCATATAATTTATTTAGTTCTACAATAGAAGATACGGTAATTATCCAAAGGGGCAGGTTACTATCTATTGGTTTTATATTGATGTTATTTTTCTCATCGAATGGAATAATTGCACTAATACACGCATTTAATGCTACACATCATGATATCGAAACAAGATCATGGCTTAACAAAAGAGTTATAGCAATTTTACTCGTAATAATATTATCAATTCTGGTAACTACTGCAATATCTTTAGTTACTGTAAGTAATCGTTTGGCAATAAATGTCCTAAATTTAGATTTACTAAAAAGCTCCACAGTATTTTTTATTGTAGGGTTTCTAAAATGGATTATTGTAATTGCTCTGTTCTACTTCGGCACATCATTTCTATATTATCTTGGTCCTTCACGAAAAAGCCATTTTAGATTTATCTCACCAGGAGCTACTTTGGCAACCATTATACAAATTATTGCGACATTAGGATTTTCATACTATGTAAATAATTTCGGACAGTATAATAAACTTTATGGATCAATTGGTACAATAATAGTTGTTATGATGCTATTATATATAACCTCTTTCGCATTAATACTTGGCTTTGAATTAAATGCCAGCATTAGAGAAACAGATATGAATAAAATTAACAAAAAAAAGAAGAGCTATTAAAATAATTTGCTCTTCTCTTTCATTAATGCTTTTCTTATTATTCTGCAAAAAAACTATAAACAGAGTTTTTATTGCATTCGTTTACTGTAAACAAAAATTTGCCTTTCTTAAATACAAAATAGTGATAATTGTTTCCTATAGCTGCACAACCGGGAATATCCTCTAGATAATCGCTCTTAATACGCCATAAGCTATAATCATCTTTACTAATTACGTATTCAGGTTCTAAAATTAGAGATTTAGAATAAGGTATCTTAAACTGTCCAAATTGCGTTAACGTAACAATTTCGTTGCTTTTTAAAGATTCGCTAGTTGAATAGTTTTTATTACTGTATCTTTCTGATAATACAGTATCTCCATTAGCCATACCTGAAGTATTTACAAAAAGGCTTAATGCAAAAGTTAAAATAAGGAAGTTTTTCATTTTTGTTCCTCCTAAATTGGGTTTTATTTGGTTAAACATATTATTGTTAATTTGTAATTTATTTCTACAACAAATTTAATATGTTCAACATGCCTTGTAAGTTAAGGTACAGTTAAATAAATTAAAGCAATAGTTAAAAAAAGTATATTTTAGTTAACAAACACTTAAAAATAACTAATTATTAGAGACAGATTCAATAATAAAACCTGTAATAATTCCAACACCAATACCAGCAACAGAACCAAATATTGAATTTTTTAGAATTTTGTTACGTCCGCTTTGTTTGTAACCAAGTATAAAGTACTCATCATCATAATTATTGTGATAATTTTTTGAAATATACTTTTTTGAAGGACTTGCAAATGCTAAGCCAATGTTTAATGCAATCGGAACCGAAAGAGCGTAAAACGGATATGGAGACAGCATACTTCCGGCACCAAGGATAAAACCTGCACCAAAAGCCCAATATGGTTTGTAATCATTCAAAGCAGCATTTTTGCCTTCCAATACAAGTTTCATTGTTTCAACACTATATTCATCCTCTTGTGGAGTATAAAAATAATTTTCGGTACCGTCGCTCATTTCAATACTATATACATCAATTAAATCAATACTTTTTGTTAAAGCCTTTCCATTGTTTTTCGTAAATTGATAGAATAATACATCTTGGTCATTGTCAATCTGAAATTTAACAGCATTTATTCTTTTACCATTTAAATGATATATAGTATTTTGTGCACTTAAATTATTAGATAAAACTATAACACATGTAATTGTAAATAATAGCCTAAGATTATTCATATAATATTAATTTAATTAATTGCGGAAATATATAAATAAAAGATTAATTATTTTAGATAATTTAAAAAAAAGTAAAAATGATGATAAAAAACTATGTAATGTGTAAAACAATTTCATAATTTTACCATTTCCAAAATAGTAAGTTGAATTTTAAATATAATAATTATGAGTGATGCATTTGCCAAAAGGCACATAGGTCCGAGAGAACAAGAGATACCCGAAATGCTTAGTACTGTTGGCGTTAGCAGTATTGAAGAATTAATAAACCAGACAATACCATCTGCAATAAGACTCAAAAAGGATTTGGATTTACCAGACCCAATGAGTGAGCAAGAGTTTATGCAACATATTCATTCGTTGGCTAAAAAGAATAAATCGTATCGGTCTTTTATTGGTTTAGGCTACTATCCTACTGCTGCCCCTTCGGTAATTATCCGTAATATTTTTGAAAATCCGGGCTGGTACACATCATATACACCATATCAAGCCGAGATTTCGCAAGGAAGGCTTGAAGCACTCCTTAATTTTCAGACTATGGTTACCGAGCTTACCGGTATGGAGATAGCCAATAGTTCATTGTTAGATGAATCTACGGCTGCCGCTGAAGCTATGAGTATGATGTTTAGTGCTCGCACTCGTCAGGCTGTAAAAGAAGGTAGAAATGTTCTATTTGTTGATGAAAATATTTTTCCACAGAATTTAGCAGTGATTAAACTAAGAAGCGAACCAATTGGAGTTGAAATAGTTGTTGGGGATTATTCTGAATATATTTTTACAGGTAAAGAGTTTGGTTGTATTGTTCAATTTCCTGCTGCTGACGGAACTATAAGAGATTATAGCCATTTTGCCGACAAAGCCCATACACATGAGGTTCTTGTTAGTGCTATCGTTGATATAATGAGTTTAGTATTACTCAAAAGTCCTGCAAGTTGGGGTGCCGATATTGCGGTAGGTTCTACTCAAAGATTTGGTGTACCAATGGGGCTTGGAGGTCCACATGCTGCATTCTTAGCTACTTACGAAAAATACAAACGTAGTATCCCCGGTAGGATTATCGGAATATCAGTAGATAGATTTGGTAACCAAGCTTTAAGAATGGCTTTGCAAACACGCGAACAACATATAAAGAGAGAAAAAGCAACATCAAACATCTGTACTGCCCAGGCATTATTGGCATCAATGGCAGGGATGTATGCTGTTTATCATGGACCCGAAGGGCTTAAGAAAATTGCATTAAAAATTCATAAATATGCTGTAAGTCTTGCAAATGGATTAGACAAAATTGGTTATACGGTATTAAACAATAATTATTTTGATACTCTTTCAATAGCCTTGCCTGACAATGTGAAAGCAGAAAGAGTCTGCGAAATTGCATTAAATAAAAAAATCAATATTTATTGTAAGTCAGATAAAGTAATACAAATTACTGTTGATGAACTTACAAATGAAAACGACATTAATGATTTATTGTCGATTTTTGCCGAGGCAATGAATTCTAAAAATGAAAAAGCTAAGTTTAATCTTGATAGCAATATCGACAAAATATTCATTCGTACTGATAAATTCATGCAACAAAAAGTATTTAATACTTATCATTCAGAAACTGAAATGATGCGATATATTAAGAGACTTGAACGTAGAGATATAGCTCTTAACCACAGTATGATTCCTTTAGGTAGTTGCACAATGAAATTAAATTCGGCGACATCAATGATGCCCTTAAGCTGGCAGGAATTAAATGCAATTCATCCATTTGCCCCAAAAGACCAATACGAAGGATATACAGAAATGATGAATAATCTTGTTGATTATCTTAAAGAAATTACCGGTTTTGCAGATATTAGTTTGCAACCTAATTCAGGAGCAGCTGGAGAACATACCGGACTTATGGTAATTCGTGCTTATCATCATGCTAATGGTAATGCACACCGTAATATTTGTTTAATACCATCCTCAGCTCATGGTACAAATCCGGCAAGTGCTGTAATGGCAGGAATGAAAGTTGTTGTAGTTGCTTGTGATGAAAATGGGAATATTGATGTTGAAGATTTAAAACAAAAAGCAGAAGAGCATAATCAAGATTTAGCAGCAATAATGATTACTTATCCATCAACTCATGGAGTGTTTGAAAGTAGAATTATTGAGATTATTGAAATTGTTCATAAGCATGGTGGACAAGTATATATGGATGGTGCAAATATGAATGCACAAGTAGGATTAACTCATCCGGGAATTATTGGTGCTGATGTATGTCATCTTAATTTGCATAAAACCTTTGCAATTCCTCACGGGGGTGGTGGTCCAGGTGTAGGACCTATTGGTGTTGCTAAACATTTAGTAGATTATTTACCCGGTCATCCTGTAGTAAAAGTTGGTGGTAAAAATTCCATAAATGCTGTTGCAGCAGCTCCTTTTGGTAGTCCACTAGTTTTACCAATCACTTATGCTTATATAAGAATGTTAGGAACCGAAGGTTTAAAGAAATCTACTGAAATTGCGATACTTAATGCAAATTATTTAGCAGCTGCAATGAAGGGTTACTACGAAGTGCTTTATACCGGTGAAACAGGACGTTGCGCTCACGAAATGATTTTAGATTGCCATTCTTTCCGCGAAAAATACGGTGTAGAAGCTTCCGATATAGCTCGCAGACTAATGGATTATGGTTTTCATGCACCAACCTTGTCGTTTCCGGTTCACGAAACCCTTATGGTTGAACCTACAGAGAGTGAAAGCAAACAGGAACTTGACCGATTCGCACAGGCAATGATAGAAATTAAAAAAGAACTTGAAGCTATTAAGTCAGGAGAACTTGATAAAGAAGATAACCCGTTAAAAAATGCTCCACATACTCAGTTTGAATGTGCCGGTGATGAGTGGAATCATAAATACACTAGAAAGCAGGCTTCTTTCCCGCTTGATTGGATTAAAGATAATAAATTCTGGCCTTATGTTTCTAAAATTGATAATGGATATGGAGATCGTAATCTTGTTTGTACTTGCGAAACTATTGATTCTTATTTGTAAAATTATTAGATAATACCTAAAAAAAATGGGGCAAATTTGATTTGCCCCATTTTTTTCTCACAAACCTTAACTATTTAACAATCAATTTTTTAACTATTTCCTTACCGTTTAAATCTACCTTTACAAAGTAAATACCGGCATTTAATTCAGAAACATCTATTTCTTGATTTAGTCTTGGATTATTTATATTAATAATACTTTTACCTAAAACATCAGAAATAATAATACTATTAGCATTATCATCCCCAGTAATAACATTTATCATACTATTAGCAGGATTAGGATATATCGTTAATGAACCAGAATTCTCAATATCAACAAAAACATTCCAACCAATTACAACCGGACTAGATACTACACATCCATTTGCATCCTGAACCATTACAGAATAATTACCGGGTAATACATTTTCAATTGTAAGTCCTGTTTCATCGTTCGACCACAGAATTGTATAAGGTTCTGTGCCGTTTGAGATACTAATTGTTGCACTTCCATCTGCAATATCTTCGCCTGTTGCGTCAATTATTTCATCTATTGTAATTTCAGGTGATTCATAAACTGTGATATAAGCATTTTTAACCTCTGTATCACTATCATTGTCTTCGTTTAAAATAATTAACATCACATTGTATGTGCCAGGATTTTCGAATGTAAAAGTTGGATTTTGACTAGAAGAAGTTCCGCCATCTCCAAAGTTCCATGTCCAAGCTATTGGGTCCCCAATACTTAAATCGGTAAATTGAACTGTGAGTGGTGCACATCCTTCTATAATATCTGCCTCAAAATTAGCAGTAAATGGGTCTTCATTATTTACAGTTACTTCAATACAAGCTTCAGCTGAGCATCCGTTTGTATCTATTACTGTAACACAATATGTTCCGGCAGTTAAGCCCGTAATAGCATGTGTATCTCCGCCATTGTCCCATGCGTAAGTATATGGAGGTTCTCCACCTGTAACATCAACAGTAATAGTTCCGTCATTAGCACCTACGCTGCTTTCCTCAGTCATTGAAAGCTCAATTTGGGGAGTTTCTCCAATTAGGATATAATCAGTTTTAATTTCCGGTTCACTCGTACCGTCTTCGTTGCTTACAGTAAGGCTTACTGTATATAACCCCGGACTTGTATAAGTGTGTAAAGGATCTTCTATATTGCTTATATTACCATCTCCAAAGTCCCAACTCCATGAAGTAGGATTATTTGTGCTTTGGTCGGTAAACTGTACTGTAAGTTCGTCGCAGCCTTCAGTTACATTTGCTGTAAACTCGGCAACCGGAGGATTCGGTTGATCGGCAACAGTAACCGAAATGCAATCGGAGGCAGAGCAGCCATTGTTGTCTTCAACTGTTACGCAATACATTCCTGCACTTAAGTCTGTAAGATTACCACCCATACCTGAAG
>Ga0334901_1001566_pt1 | contig 23431 bp, 12 predicted proteins | sample GraSluR3_MG_3_FD_207216 | JGI IMG/M metagenome (GOLD analysis project Ga0334901, IMG submission 207216) | Sludge microbial communities from methane-producing bioreactor in Wageningen University, Netherlands - Granular Sludge_15_08-R3 | ecosystem: Engineered > Bioreactor > Anaerobic >... | reverse complement strand
TCTTGCCTCCATCCTTACCGAGAAGCCCCACGGTCAGCATATCAAGTTCTTGTGCCATAGATATAGCTTTGCTAATATTGGGAGAATTACCGCTCGTAGATATAGCGATCAGTATATCCCCTTTGAAGCCATAAGCTCTAACTGCCCGGGCAAAGATCTCCTCAAACCCGTAATCATTACCCACACAGGTAATGTGGCTTGAATCAGAGAGAGAGATTACCGGCAAAGGTTTGCGGTCATTACGATACCTGCCTGTAAATTCCTCGGCAAAATGAACAGCATCACAATTGCTGCCACCGTTACCGCAAATCAGTATCTTTCCCTGATTATTGAAACATTTGGCCAGGTTTTCAGATATTTCACCCATTATATTGATGTTATCTTTATTGATGAACTCAGTTAGAACGTTCCGAGCATCTTGAAAGGCATTCTTAATTCTTTTTTGCATCTTCTCCTCACTTAAAATTCTGCTCTTGCTTCCACCTTCAATTGATGAACAGTATCCTGTAAAGGATATTTATTCCCACTGTATTCAAACCCTCCAGTTATGAAAGGATTTAGTTGATAATTCAGACGGACACTCCATCTGAAAATATTACCCGCTCTCTTCTCAGGCAGGAATGAGAGAAACCCCGATCCGTCTCTCTCGTTTCTTCTGTATTCGAGCCTCGATAAGAGTCTATATCTCCTCTGAAAGAAGTAGGTTACAGTCTCTGTAATACTATAGCTGCTCAGGCCGAAGAAATCACCTCCGAGAGTGCTGTCTCCCGACTCTGTGCTATATTTTAGGAGAGAACCGATCTGAAGATTATTCCCGAATCGATTTCTTATATCGAGTGAATAGATATCGCTTTCTGTTCTGGATTCGTAGCGGGATTCCTCTTCCGACCGTTTTTCATAGGTAAGTTCATAATCAGCACCAAAGAATCTCGAAAAGCGGAACATCAGTTCATTCGCTCTGATATCGGTCCGATACTGGTCCTGGTAACGGTTATCGAGAGTTCTGTCTCTGTTATACCCCATTTTGGCCAAAACCCTTCCCTGAACAAGGTCCAGCCATGCTGTCTGACGGAATTGATTCCTGCCATAGATAGTAGATTCCTCATTCATCAACAGATCAGGTTTCAGAAAATAGACATCCCATTTCTGGTCTGATCTTGAATTCTCCATTACCAGAAAGTAACTCTCTGTCTGTATCCTGCTAAGCCATCTCTTTATTGTGGAGATAAAATCTTTCTGCTGCTCATCTTCCTCTGTTTCAGAGATAAAGAGTCGAGGTGTCAGATTAAGCATTAGATCGGCATTGATCTCGATCGACATTTCAGAATCACCTACCTGCACCATGATATAATCATACTCCCCGTCTTCTGAGACCACCCCTGTACTGTCGTATATACCTGCACCCTCTCCGACGAAAATCAGTTCCCTTACATAGGGATAGAATTCCACGTTTTTCAATGCATAATTGGCAAACAGGCTAACTCCCCGATTGAGTAACGAATTATTGGTATTGACCTCTGCCATATCATAAGTGCTATCTCCCCCATCGGGTAGCTGTTTCACTTCTCTGTGAGAATAAGCTGCTCTGAACCTCTGTTCAGAGAGATCGAGAAAACCTTCACCACCAAGAGTAACAGACTCTCTCATCCTCTCCCATCCTTCATTCAGGAGATCATTGAATTCCTGATCGATAAAGAGATTACCGGCAATTCTGCTTGTCTGATAAGTCCCGAAACTAAGACCTCTCTTTCTATATCGAGTCCCGGTTTCCTCAGTGTCTGTTTCTTCTCCGGAATACTTATCGTTAAATGTTCGATATTGATAGTCACCGGCAAGACGGAAATTCCCCAGGATATAGTTAGAATCGATCTGATTCTGCTCTATCAACAACTCCTGTTCAACAGGGGTTTCAATATCCTGCCGGGCATAGCTGTAACGGTAGTTCATTGTTGGAACAAGAAAATACTGGTTGATTGTTGTATTGAAAGTAAGATTATCGAGCTGATAGCTTTCTCTTCCTCTCTTTCTCATATATCGAACCCTGGGCAGGAAGAAGTTTTCTATATTGAATGAGAGAGTAGTCCCTGCTTCATCTACAGCAACATCATCAGCTTCAGTGATTTCATAAAAATCGTAATTCAGTTCAGGATCTCTTATATCGCTAAAAGTATGCAGGTTTTCCGAGAGGTGGCGATAATAAACCATCCAGTTGGGATTTATTCTCGAGAAATCGGGATACATTCTCATCTGCCAGTGCAGACCGTATCCGTCATTATCGGAACTGTCAAGCGACGAGAAGGTATTCCGGTCGAATCTCGAGAAGATACTCTCCCCCATCATTTCATAGAAATCACCATCCCACCGCAATCCGACATCGTAATTTGCCTGGAACTGCGGAGAGGGAAGCAGTCTCATCGGTATCCAGCTACCTTGATTAGGCCCTGCATACTCGAAACTGTTCGGAGTAACCTGTCGATAATCCCCTTCACCCTGACCAACATAGGTAAAGTGAATAATGTATTCTCCACCTGCATTCGGCCCGACGTAACGATAATACTCCAGATCAGCCTCTATAACCTTTACATATAGCCCTTCACCCGTTTCAACCTCGATTACACCCTCTGTCCAGGCTGGATCATCACCCGCTTCTTTGAGTATCTCTCTATCATCTGGAGTGAAGCTCTCCTGCAAGGGGTTGTTCCTGTCATCATTCTGAATAATCATATGATGGTTGAGAGTAAGCTTTGGTAATAGTTGGACGCGGGAACTGTTAAAATACATATTCTGTCGATAATCCTCATCACTGTATTGAAATTTTATGTATATAAGTGAATTACTGTTGATGAAATGTCTGGAGGTGAAACTTACGCTGCCGGCAGCGTAGTCTATCGTATAATCAGTTCCTCTGCTGAGAGCTACTCCATTGAGAAACACCTCTTCAGAACCGGGAATGACTTGAACTGATGTCCCAACATTGGCAACTGTGATAAAATATGGACCCTGCTTCCCTTCATTGCCAAAGAACTCATTACTGCTCTGTTTGCCCTTAGAGATAGCAAGGGCACCCTGAAACCTGTTCTGCCCATACCATTCCCCTTTAACTCCTTCAAAGCGACTGGTAAAGTTAATAAACTGAGTATCCTCGAAGGATATCTCGAGATCACCAAAAGCCAGTTCATATTCATTGCCGTAAAGCATAATATAGATCTGATCAAGGCTGCTTAATTCTCTGGTATCTCCTTCAGGTGTGAGAGGCGATTGACTGTCAGAGAGCTGAGCTCTGATTCTGAGGTTTCTCCTTAACTCTCCATCAATCCTCAAAAAGAGAGATTGATGAATATTAAAATCTTCATCACTACCCACTGAAACAGAAAAGGTTTTACTGCCGGTTATATTGAGTTCGGTATCGGTGAAACCGAGCCTGAACCTGTCACCAACTGCTGTTTGAACCTGCAGAGAGTCCGAGTATTCACTCGTGACAAAATAATAGAATTGCCGGTTTATCTCCTCTGGGATCCTGGAATATTCAATCTCAATGGTTTCTTGTTCAAGCATATAAGAAGGAAAAGAAATCACTCCTGTTTCATAGTCGAGTTGATAATCGACATTCCGTTCAAATAGCTTTTTTTCTTTCTCTCCCTCAATCACATCTATTTTATAAACCTTCTCCGAGTTATTGAGAATATTGCCTGAACGGAGTTGAAAGACCGTAAAACCTGACTGGAAACTTATCTGTTCTGTTTTCAGGATTGGAGAAAAATATCTGCTTAACTCGACACTCTTCCCAATCTCATCCTGACAGAAAAGGCTTTTTGAAGCGATGATAAGAATTAGAAGGATTACCCTCCCAAATATTATCCGGTTTTGCTTTACTCCTAATTGCACTTGCTGCTGCGTAGTTATTACTGGATAAGCAGACTACTCAAAATCGACGAGACAACAAGGTTGAGATTGCCCCAATCGAGCAGAATCTTATACCTACCCGTATCCCGTTTCTTTTAATTACTCATACTCCAGAGGAAGTAGTAGCCAGAGAGCTATGTAGATCAAGATCCCAAATCCACTCGTTAATATTGTCACAATAACGAAAACTATTCTGATGAGACTGACATCAATGCCAAAAAATCTCTCCATGCCAGAACAGATACCGGCAATCATCTTCCCTTTGTTCAATCTGGAGAGTTTTCTTGCTGCCTCCTCTTTCGGGGTCACGTCGATCTCTTCCTTATTGTTCTGTATCCCTCTCGGCAAGATCAGTAAAAGCATAAGATAGATCAGCAAACCGATGCCATTAACAAAAATAAGAATCAGGAAAGCAAGTCTGATCAAAAGTGGATCCAGGCCAAAAGTTTCAGCCAATCCACCACAAACACCGGCAATTTGTTTATTAGTCGTAGATAAATGTAGCTTTTTGATAATGACCTCCACAAGTTTTTTTTCTTCTTAACTTTACAACTCTCATTGTCAATTAAATGTTTTGCCCGCAAACTGTCAATAGACGAATTACACTCGGAAACAGGTTGACATAAACGATATATCATCCTTTTTTGGGTGTTAATCATCTTGAGGAGGTTATATGATTAAGATCTTATTGATAATCGTAATAGCATTGTTAGCTGTTATATGCTATTCAGAAACAGAAAAAGAGAGCCGCATCATAGTTCTGGAGACAAATCATGGGGATATCGAGATTGAATTATACCCCCGGGTAGCACCGAGATTGGTAGAGAATTTCATCGATTTGAGCGAGGATGGCTTTTTTAACGGCACATATTTCCACAGGGTAATCCCGGATTTTATGATCCAGGGAGGAGACCCAAATACGAAAGATGGAAACAGAGCGACTGACGGCCAGGGTGGACCTGACTACCGTTTACCAGACGAAATCAGTGCCAGTGCTCTGGGACTTGATGAACTGCTTATCAAAGATTCCTATATGGCAAATCAGGTTCCGCCTGACCATCCGGCAAATGAAATGACAATCAAGGAATTTCTGGAGACACAGGGTTATGCTTTCAGCGATAATCTCCCTTCTCTACCGAATGAGTATGCTCATATCTCCATGGCCAATGCCGGACCTAACACAAACGGGAGTCAATTCTTTATTATTACAGCAAGAGACGGTGCTCCCTGGCTGGATGGTAAACATACTGTTATAGGAAAGGTCATTAATGGTATGGATATCGTCCATAAAATCGAAAACCTGCCTCGTGACAGGCGTGATAATCCTTTAGAGGATAATCAGGCAATTATCGAGAACGTAACCGTCAGATAACATCAGAAAGCTTGTTCAACAGCTTTAGCTGTTATTAATTATTTGGGGGACTTCCGAACGGTCGTCCCCTTTCCTTTTTGTGTTGATATTAACTCAAGACAGAAGAAGCTTTTTAAGCCTCTTCACGAGAGTTTGCAACAGGAAATCCACCAGGACACCAACAACTCCCATCAGGATCAGATAGACAATCATCTCTTCATAGAAGAGCAGATAGCGGAAATCCAGGAGACGGTAACCGAGCCCGACAGACGTTCCCAGCATTTCAGCGGCTATTACAACCGTCCAGCCAAGGCCCCAGAGAATTCTGTATAGATTGACAAGAGCAACTGCCGACAGAGGGAGTTCTATATTTAAAAATAGCTGTAGATTGTTCGCCCCAGAGACACGAGCTTCATCGAGGCAATTCTGGGGTATGATAGAAAATGCTTCAGCTACAGCAATAAGGGCAGGGAAATAGAGAGTGACAAAGAGGACAAACAGGACTGGTGCTTCACCCAAACCGAACCAGATGACAGCAAAAGGAAACCAGGCAAAGGGAGAAATATGCCTGACAAAATTTATTGCTGGCATTATTAATCTTTCTGTTATCCGGCTGTGATTGATTGCCCATCCTCCGATAATAGCCAGTAATCCGGCAAGAAGAGAGATTAGTGTTACCCGGCTGAACGTGTAGGACAAATCACGAAATATACTGATATGATTAACTTTTAGACTGAAAAAAGAGGTTAGTCTCAAGTCGAGTGAAAATATAAGGAAATAGATGATCAGCCCGATGAAGATACTGGCAAGAATCCAGATATGTTTTTCAATCGTTTTCAAAAATATCATGATATACCTCTTTCAGTTCTACCCTCCGCCTGAGATATCCGAGATCCTCCATTTTCTCTGCTACTCGTTCCTGAAATAGTTTCCCCTCGTCTTCCAGACCAGTAATGAATTTCTGATGATTCAAACTATTCTTGGCAATTGTTTCGTCGTAACCGAAATGATTGACTATTGCAGATACTCCCCGCTCCTGTTTGGTATTCAGAATATCACATCCCGCCTCTATAGCCCGAAGAAAATCCCTTATCAATTCACCTTTCGATGCCAGACTTCTTTCATTTGCTATTATATCACAGCAGGGATGTTCCGGAAAAACTTCACTATACCAGAATAAGAGAGAAAATCGGTCATCAAATTGAAAGATCGGAGGAACATAGAAACTCAGGGCATCAACATGCCCGTTTCCGAAAGCTACAGCCATCTCTGTCGGAGTTCTGAAATAGACAATCTCAGGTTCGATACCCAACTCATCAAGTGCTAGAGAGAGGAATATATCGAGAGTAGAGGCACGCAATACTCCAACTCGTATTCCATTGAGATCCTCTTTGTTCGTTATTTCCTTACGGCTGATAATTCCGTCACTTTCTCTCTCAAGAAAGGATATTATCTTCAATTCCTTACCTTCCGAAACCCCCTTCCAGGCATAAGTGAATGGCATGATTGCCAGGTCAATTCTCCCCCCGATCAAGGCTTCATTCACTTCCCAACCGGAGAGAAAACGGTGAATCATGATCTTTTCTTCACTGATAATACCATCTTCAAGAGCTATTAGCAGTGGCAGATGATTTGTAGAAGGGGCAATTATTCCAATCTCAAGTCGATATTCATTCCGACGGCAACTCCCGATCGATAATATCGTCATACTCAGCAATAATATTAGAATGATTACTTTAGTTTTCTGCATTATATTCCTCGCTGTGACAAAAAAAAGAGCCACCCCGACTGACAGTCAGGGTGGCTCGTGATATTCTTTCTCGAACCTAGATCTTTACTGTTCCTTTCTATTTGACTATTTATCGAGAGATTCGATTACTTCCTTGATTATTTCCAATGATTTACGTAAATCTTCTTCTTTGATTACTAATGGGGGAGCAAGCCGGATGATATGACGGTGTGTCGGCTTACAGAGTACTCCCTTTTCTTTCAGCTTTACACAGATATCCCAGGCCTCTACTCCATCACGGGGTTCAGTAACGATGGCATTGAGCAGCCCTTTACCGCGAATCTCGATAATACGGTCAGAATTAATCTTGCCCAGTTCTTCGCGAACTATATTACCCAGATGTTCTGATCTTTCAACGAGATTCTCGTCTCGAATTACTTCCAGAGATGCTTTCGCTACGGCACAGGCTAATGGATATCCACCATAAGTAGAACCGTGCTGGCCGGGCTTTATAGTCAACATGATCTCTCGGCTCGAGAGAACGGCAGAAACAGGGATAACTCCACCAGCAAGAGCTTTACCGAGTATCATCATATCCGGCTTGACATCTTCCCAGTCACAGGCTGACATCTTTCCTGTTCGGCCTATACCAGTCTGGATCTCATCAGCTACAAAGAGAACATTGTGCTTCTTACAGAGATCGTAGCAGGCTTTCAGATAGCCCTCATCAGGAACGAAAACACCAGCTTCGCCCTGAATCGGTTCCACGAAGAAAGCACATATCTCTTCACCTTCATATTCAAGTTTGTTTGCCAATGCCTGAACATTGTTGTAAGGGACAACCTCTATTCCATCGAGGAAAGGGCCAAAATTGGTCCGGCATTCAAGATCGGTCGAGGCAGAGATAATCCCGATCGTCCGGCCGTGGAAGTTGTTTTCACAGAACAATATCTTGGCTTTCCCCTGATGAATTCCCTTCTTTTCGTAGCCCCATTTCCTGCTCAACTTCATAGCAGTCTCAACCCCTTCTGCACCTGTATTCATAGGTAATACCATCTCAAACCCAAAGTACTCGGTGATAAACTTCTCGTATTCGCCAAGTTTGTTATTGAAGAAAGCACGTGAAGTCAGGGTCAATTCTTTTGCCTGCTCTGTTAAAGCCTGAATGATTTTCGGGTGGCAGTGTCCCTGATTAACAGCAGAATATGCTGAAAGGAAATCGAAATATTTCTTCCCTTCAGGATCCCAAACATAAGCACCCTCACCCTTTGCTATTACAACAGGTAGCGGATGATAATTATGGGCTCCATAGGTTTCTTCCAACGACATTGATTCTTCACTACTTACAGTGCCATAGACCAATTCCTTGCTCATATAGTCCTCCGTATTTTTTTCCCATTTTTGAGATCAGAGTCTCGATGTCAATCTTAATAACCCCTATCAACACAAACATGCGGCTTCCGGAACCTTACATGCAGCACATCCTGTCAGCCTGATAAAAATAAGAGTCCCATAAAATCTCTAATTCAACACACAAAAGCAAAGAAAACCATACACTGTCCTCTGTGGAATCCAGGAGTCGGCCGTATCTGGCTCCTGGACTCTCCAATGGTTACCAGAAATTATCATCTATCTGATATTTATTTGACTTAATGAGTCTCTGTGTTGAATGGATCTGAGCAGTAAATTTTGTTCGGATCAATTGAAGTGAGGTTGAAATGGATAATAACAATAAGAGTTGGTGGCAGAAGTACATCTTTTACACTCTGATAGCTTTAGTATTGATTCTTTTTCTTCTCAGAAGGGTTTTTCTGAGAATGTTTTGAAAGCCAGTTTAATAATTATAACTGTCAGCAACTACAAACAAATAACCTCAGAGGCCAAAAGTTGAAACAATCATTAACCAGGGTTAATTTTCCTTGCCTTTTCTTGAGGTTTCAAAAAACTAACGAGCTGTACGAATTTAGTTATATAACAGTATGGAGAAGTGATGAAGATTCTGCTTACTAATGATGATGGAATTTATGCTCCCGGTATTATTGAACTGGCACATAGCCTGGAAGAAGAGCATCATGAAGTTATAGTAGTAGCACCGGAGATGGAGAGGAGTGCTTCGTCACATTCTATAACGGTTCGTTCCCCATTGAACATAATCGAAAAGGGGAAGAATCGCTATGCAGTTACAGGCAGTCCGGCAGACTGTGTTATCCTTGCCCTTGAGGTGTTAGTCCGTGATGGGTGTGATCTTGTTATATCCGGTATAAACAATGGTCCTAACCTGGGAGAAGATGTTCTCTATTCAGGAACTGTAGCAGCTGCAATCGAAGCGATGTATTTTGGCTATCCTGCCATCGCAGTCTCAATGAATTCGAGATCCCATGAATTTTTAGCTACTGCCGCTCAGTCTGTCTGCCAGCTACTTAAGAATAACGTTCATCAGATTATCAGAAAAGACGAGATCCTGAATATCAACGTTCCTTCGGTTCATTTTGACGAGATCAAAGGATATCTTCTGACTAAGACGGGGCATCGTATCTACAGAGAAATTGTTCATATTCAGAAGGATCCGAGAGGAAGAGATATTTACTGGATCGGTGGAGACAAACCTGAATGGCAGGATGATAAGGGAACCGATATTGCAGCAGTTGCTGATAATTATATTTCAGTAACTCCCATCACGCCGAGTTTCACGAATTACAGTTCGTTTGACAGATTGGAAAAATTTCTGAACAGAGACGGTCTTAAGCCTCTCCGATAAGGGAGCCCGGAAATATTCATCCTGAGGAAAGTGGATTATGAAATTCGATGATCAAAGAAAAAAGATGGTAACCGAGCAGCTGGTGAGAAGGGGGATAAAAGATCACCGCCTCCTGGCCGCTTTTGAAAAGGTACCGAGACACCTTTTTGTGCCAGAAGAATTCCGGATCTTTGCCTATCGTGATCATCCACTTGGTATCGGCGAGGGACAGACGATCTCACAACCATATATTGTGGCTCTAACCCTTGAACTTCTTTCTCTTTCTGAAGAGGATGTCGTCCTCGACATCGGAACAGGATCAGGTTACCAGACAGCTATTCTCGCTGAATTAGTCAAAGAGGTCTATACTGTCGAGAGAATTCCTGAACTACTAATAAGGGCCAGAACTATACTCAAAGAACTGAACTATAATAATATTCATTACCGGATCGGAGATGGTACGAAAGGTTGGGAAAAGGCCTATCCACCGCGAAACAGTTTCGATAAAATAGTAGTCTCTGCCGCATCTCCCGGGATACCACCTTCGCTTATCAGACAACTTGCTGGGGGGGGGAAATTAGTCATTCCTGCCGGAAATCGCATGTTCCAGGAACTCACTCTTATAGAAAAAAAAGATGAGAAAGTTGTTGAAAAGCGTTATGGTGGATGTGCCTTTGTGCCGCTTCTCGGCGAAGAGGGGTGGAAGGATGATAAGTAGAAAGATACTGAATTTACTCGTTATGTTTCTCTGTCTCACTTCTCCGCTAATTGCTGACATATATGAGATGAGCGAAAAGAATACAGTGATAGAGTATCCAGATATAGACGATAACCACTCTTTGAGAAAGGATATTGTAAATAGAGTCAGCAGGATTTTTACACCTGAAGTAACAATCTTTGTTATTTCGATGATACCTATATTCGAACTTCGGGGCGCAATCCCACTTGGTATCAATCACTTCAAACTCAACCCGCTGCTGGTTTTCTTTATCTGTATTGCCGGCAATATGGTCCCAGTATTCATTATCTTGCTTTTTCTTGATATTCTGACTAAAATCTTATTCAGGGTCCCGATTTTACGGAGATTTCTTGAATACCTCTTTCAACGCACCAGAAGAAAGAATGAGACTATCGAGATGTATGAAGAGATGGGGCTGGTAGCCTTTGTAGCTATCCCATTGCCAATAACTGGTGCCTGGACAGGATCTCTGGCTGCTTATCTCTTCGGGCTTAAGTTCTGGAAATCTGTATTCTTTATTTTCGTTGGAGTAATTATTGCTGGCATTGTTGTTACCATTCTCAGCCTTCTCGGCTGGTTGGGTGCTATAATTGCCTTGACGGTTTTATTGGTTCTTTTTTTAAGAAAAGCAGTGAAAATAAAGAGCTCTTGAGTGTTCATAAAAACATTTTCATTAGAATCAAACAATAAAAGAAATAAAGGAAAGATTAGATGAGTTTGTTCGATAAGTGCTACAATTTTAAAGATGCCGATAATGTCCGGGCTTTGGGCTGTTATCCATACTTTCGGATAATATCTTCTGAACAGGACACAGAAGTTATTGTAAATAACCAGAAGATGCTTATGATGGGTTCTAATAGCTATCTAGGTTTGACCAATCATCCCAGGGTAAAAAAAGCGGCAATAGAAGCCATAGAAAAATATGGTTCCGGTTGCGCAGGTTCAAGATTTCTCAATGGAACCCTCGACATTCATATAACCCTGGAGGAAGAACTGGCAAAACTCGTTGGGAAAGAGGCTTCTCTCGTTTTTGCTACTGGTTATCAGGCCAATCTCGGGGCAATCAGTGCTCTGGTCGGTAAGAATGACTATATGATAACTGACAAGTATGATCACGCTTCAATAATTGACGGTTGTCGACTCTCTCCCGGAAATATGATCCGTTTCGGGCATAATAACATGAATAGCCTGGAACGAGCATTACAGAAACTCAATGGAGCCAATGCCCTGGTTATTGTCGATGGAATATTCAGTATGGAAGGTGATATTGCTGATCTTCCCAGTATCGTTAAACTGTGCGAAAAATATAACGCTAATTTGATGGTCGATGAGGCACACTCACTCGGTGTTCTTCACTCCACAGGTGCAGGAGCTGCTATGCACTTCGGATGCACTGATCAGACTGATATTATCATGGGAACTTTCAGTAAATCCCTCGCCTCTGTCGGTGGCTTTATTGCAGCAGATAAAAAGATCATTGATTACCTGAAACATCATGCTCGTTCACTGATATTCAGCGCTTCGCTACCTCCCGCATCTGCCGCTAGTGTTCTCGAAGCTCTCGCTCTTATGAGAGAAGAACCAGAAAGAATCGAAAGATTGTGGGACAATACGCACTACATGTTGAAAGCATTCAAGAAGATGGGTTTCAACACCGGAGAATCCTGTACTCCGGTTATACCTCTTCATGTCGGTGATATGATGACTGCCTTCAAGATGTGGTACAGTCTCAACGATGAAGGTGTTTTTATTAACCCGGTAATCCCACCGGCTGTTCCGCCGAATAACTGCCTGATCAGATGCTCTTTCATGGCCACCCATACCATAGAACAACTCGACGTGGCACTCGATAAGTTTCAGCAGATTGGTAAAAGTTTGAATATCATCTGATTATTCAGATTCACTGACTGGAGCATATATCTCTACTGATATGAATTACCCGGTAACACGATCGGAACAGAAAAAAAATTACGACAGGAACCATAATTGCTTTATATATGATATATTACAACCATAAACTAGGGAGGAGTTAACAGTGAGATTTGCCATTATATCTCTTGCACTGCTGAGTATAATACTACTTGGCTGTGCAAAAGCAACTGATCCATTAACTGTTGAGGATAAATCTGTATTGATGCTGGAAAACACATATCAGACCGTGGGGGTTCCCTGGGATATGATCGTTACAGGGTCATCGATCTTTCTGGCTGAAGATCAGGGTGGATTATCAATCTTTGACCGTGCCAGTGGCGAACTGGCGACCCGAATGACACGCCCCGACGAGTTTAGCTATTTTCAAAATATCCGGCAATTGGGTTACAATGAATTCTATGACTATCTCTATGTCTATGACCGCTATGGTCCAGCCAGAATCTATGTTTTTGATGTGAGCGATATATACGACATCCCTGATTTCTTGCACCTGATAACCGGAGATACAGACAGGATTCATTATCTTTATACAAAGAGTGATGAAGAGGGTAGCCTGGAAGTTGGAATAACCTATACCAACAGTGTTTTCCGTTATGGAGTTACCGATTATCCTATGTATATTACCCAGGAAGCGATTCAATACAATATGCCTAATGCAGTCTTAAATTTCCATATAGCAGGGCAATACGCTTACCTTGCTGCTGCACAACGTGGATTATACATCTTCGATCTGGAGAATGGCAGCCTGGTTTCCGAACTGAATATGACAGGTGAAGTATTAGATGTCAGGGTTCAGGGAGATTATGCTTATATGGTCGCTAAACAAGAAGGACTCTTGATAGCAGATATAAGTGATAAGACCAACCCGCAATGGATCAATTCAAAAAGCACCGTCGGCTGGGCTCAGGCAGTCGATGTTGAGGGTGATTACCTGGTTGTCGGTTCTGGTGGTGGTGGAGCTTATCTTTATGATATAGGCCAGGATCCATCTGACCCAAAACTCTTGCAACGATTGACTTCTTCGGAAACTGACTATGTGCTTCTCGTGGCAATTGAGAATTCCAGAGTCTTTGTCGTTGGCAGATACCAGGGAATATCTGAGTATAGTATCAACCCATAATTGAGCTTATTAGAAGGAAAGCGTTTCAGATGATGATATATGTCGGCAGATTCCGGAGTGCCTATCTCTGGAGTCTGCATTTATAAAACAACTGAACCTTTCCAGTCCTCGAGCGTTAGAAATGAAGATTTTTAAGACCTTATGTCAAAAAAATTGACAACAGGATATGATATGTGTTTACAAAAAGAAGAACAGGAACTGCCATATAGATCATACAGCCAGAATCGAAATCCGTATCAGATGAGCTTCTCACTATCACTACTCATTGGCAGGACCACCCCCATCAACATACTAAAACAGACTTCCTATCTTTGCAGGCTGGATAATCACTCAGACACTGCAGTTAAGATAAGCGTCTCAGAATACAATTAAAGGAGGCTATATGGAAAGAAAATTCGTATTAATAGGATTACTCATGTCGATATGTATGCTGAATCTGTTCTCTATAGCTGAACAGCAGCTTTTTCAACTCAAAGGGAATACGGAGAGTTTTGCAGAAATCGAATTCAATCTTACTGACTATGAATTCATCCTCAATGAAATAGATGGAACCACCTATCATCGCATCTATCACGATGAAGCAGGTTTGCTACTCGAAGAGGGACTCCCCGAACTACCGGTCTTTTCCGTAACAATAGCAATACCGAATACCGGAACGGTTTATCTGGATGAAGTTGAAGTTCTTGATACTGAATACCTGAATAATGTAAGAGTTTTTCCCTCCCAGGGGCCTGATTTGTTGATTTCACCGGAAAGAGGATTTATTAAAGATAGCGCTTTCTATAACAGAAACGTTGTCTATCCCTCTTCAAACTCTGAAATCAGCACACCGGCTGTTGTCAGGGATTTTAGGTTCGTATCGGTAGCTGTTACTCCCTTCAGATACAATCCGGCCGCCTCGGAATTGACTATTGATAAAAAGATCAGACTGAAGGTCAACTACGACCCATATACCCCAGGAGAAAACGAAATAATCCCGACTAATCATAAGATCTCACGCTCTTTCGAGAAGATATACCGCTCTATGTTTCTCAACTATGACGAGATTAGAAACAATTCCTGGGAATATCAGGCACGAAGTATTCTAATTGTGCATCATTACAATGCTCTGGTTCTTCCTATAGTAGAACAGTTCGCTGATTGGAAAAGAGATAAAGGTTTTGAAGTTGCTACAGTCAGTACACTAAATCTAGCCAGTAATACAGCAATCAAAAACTATATTCAGAACGCTTACGATAATTGGGAACATCCACCGGAATATATCTTATTGGTTGGTGGAGGGACAGGTAGTTTAACCATTCCCACCTTCAGTGCCTATAGTGCCCAGGGAGATCACCCTTATGGGCTCTTAGAAGGAAATGATGATATTCCCGATGCTTTTGTCGGAAGATTTCCTATTGCGGATGCAACCCAGCTACAAACAATCTGGAATAAGATCAGAAATTATGAGCGAGAACCATTTGTAGGTAATACTGACTGGTATGAACACAGCTTGCTCGTGGGCGATACTACCACTTCATCTGGTATTTCTCCTAAAATTACGATGAAGTATATCAGAGAACTGATGCTCTATCAAAATGAGGACTATCAGTTTACTGAACATTATACAGGCTCGATGAGTACTGTGGCTAATGGTGCAATAAATCAGGGAGTTAGTTTCTTCCCCTTCCGCGGTTATATTGGTATGGCCGGCTGGTCTCCTACCGATGGGGCACTCAATAATGGTTTGATGCTCCCCAACTGCTTTTTCATCACCTGTTCAACGCTCTACTTCGACAACTCTTCTCGAACTGAAAAGATGGTCAATATGGGTACTCCCGTTACTCCCAAAGGAGGTATCGCAGCAATAGGCATGAACACAGCCTCCACAAAGACGACTTTTAATAATGCCTTAACCGCTGGGTTCTTTTTTGGTATTTTCAACGAAGGGTTGAGGACAATGGGTGAAACTCTTGCCAGGGGTAAAATATTTCTGCATCAGAACTGGGATGTTGTTCATCCCTCTCTCCCACCAGTTCATACGCAGAAAGCCAGTTTGATGGGAGACCCTTCGATGGATATCTGGGTTGAAACCCCCAAAGAGCTTAATGTAAGTTATGAAGATGAACTCCCTCTGGGTAGAAATTATATTGATTTCCTGGTAACTGATGCTGATGAGTTACCGGTTGAAGACGCCTGGGTGACTATCAGACAGGTAGTGGGCGATGATGAACTTCTATTCGTTACCGGCTACACAGATAACAACGGTGAGATAACACATATATTTGACCCCGATAACAGCGGTATAGTTAAGGTTACAGTAACAAAACCCGATTACATACCACACCTCGGAAACTTTGAGCTTACAGGAGAAGCTTCTGTTACCCTCAACGATGTTGTTATGTTAGATGATTTCGATGCTGGCACTGAGGTCTCATTTATCCTCACGGTCAAGAACTACCTCGACATTACAGCAACAGGTGTTGAAGGAACAATCATTGCTAATACTCCTTACGTCGAGATACTGGAAGGAACATCCTCTTTTGGCGATATAGCTCCCAATGCTGTTGCTGAGAGTGTAGACCAGTTCGTTGTAACCATTTCTCAATCAGCTCCCGATTACCTTCCAGTAACCTTCACACTGACTATTTCAGATTCAGAAAACAACTGGACGAGTAAGTTTACTGAAACAGTAAATGGAAGTAATCTGACCCCCACGAATCTCCTGGTCGGAACAAACAATAACCACTATATCAGTCCTGGCGAAACAGCATCACTTCGTATCACTGTCGAGAATTCCGGACAGACAGACCTGGAAGAGGTTTACGGAGTTTTAAGAACGAATAATCCACTTCTCGATATATCTGATTCTCTCGCCTACTTTGGCAATATTGATGCCGGACAATCTGTTACTTCAGCGTCTGATAATTCCTTTATTGTTACTGCTTTCGACGACCTTATCAAAGGAATGAATGTCAATATAGAGCTATATCTCTACAATGATCTTGGATTTGAAGTTTCCAGAAATACGATTTTACCGGTAGGCCTTGTAACATCAACAGATCCTTATGGACCCTGTGATTATGGATATTATATCTACGGTATGGAAGATGAAGATTACGAACATACACCTCAGTACGATTGGATCGAAATTGCTCCACAATTGGGTGGACAGGGCAATAATACCGGTTTAACCGGTGACTGGCAAAATAACCAGAGTGTTATGAATATGCCTCTTCCCTTTACATTCCGTTTTTATGGTATTGACTATGATGTCGTAAGTATTTGTAGCAACGGCTGGATAAGCTTCGGTGTTTCAGAGATTGCATCATTCCGTAACACCTATATTCCTGGTCCTATGGGTCCGAGCCCTATAGTGGCAGCATTCTGGGATAATCTGAGCCTCTCTGGTGGTGGTGTTTATACCTATTATGACGAGGAAGAGGAGATATTCATCATCCAGTGGCATAATGCTACTATACCCGGCTCTCATCAAAACACTTTCCAGATCATACTCTATAATCCGGAACTGGAGCCGACCATCGATGACGGTTTTATAAAGATCCAGTACAAAGTGTTTAACAACCTTAATAACAGCACCTCCTACGCTGATTGGTCGAATTACTGCACAATTGGTATTGGTGACCACAGTAGTGATATAGGCCTGACCTATACCTTCGCCAATCAATATCCAACTGCAGCCTCTACCCTGAGCAACGAATCGGCAATCATGATCGTTGGGCCGAAGAACTATAGCGAACCTTTCCTGATAAGGCAAAATGTAGTAGTATATGACGAAGATAACAGCGGCTATATTGACGCCGGTGAAAATGTCAAACTGGGTATCTATTTAAAGAATATCGGCTATGCTACTGCCACTAATGTTACCGGAACTATATCCACCAGCAGCAATTTCATATCAATTGTCAACAACACTTCTGACTATTATGATATTGATACAGGTAGCGAAGTAGTGAATCAGGATTACTTTGAAGTTGATGTTTCTGCATCTACGCCAAATGGACATATTGCTCACTTCATTCTGGAAATAGACTCGGCTGAAGCTACAGTTCAATTCCCATTCCATCTGAACGTAAACAAACCCAGCCTGGGGCTTGCATCTTATCTGATTCAAGAACTCGATGGAAACGATAATGGACAAATAGATCCCGGTGAAACGATTAATCTGGTGCTGGACTTTGTTAATCCGACAATGTCTATCGTAAAAAATATCACCCTCAACATCTCCTCAACTCACGAAAACCTGAGTATTAATACACCCTATTTGGATATGGGAGATATCGATATTGATAGCACTCTCCAACAACCGGTCAGCATAACCATCGATGAATCCTGCCCAGCAGGAGAGATTATACCAATATCATTAGCAATAGATGCTGATAATATCACAACTATCAATAAAGTGATAAATATTGGAGTAAGCCTGCAAGATATATTCCTGGATCTGGAAAATGATGACGGGAACCTGATAAGCAATGACCCCGATGGCTGGCAATGGGGTGAGCCTAATATACCAGCATATTCAGGAGATAATGTCTGGGGAACTGTATTGGATGGTAACTATGCCGATGGAATAAGCTGGTCTCTGGAATCTCCCGACTTCTTGATTACCCCCAACAGTAATCTCTCCTTTTACCATTATTATGTCATAGAGAATTACTGGGACGGAGGAAATGTCAAAATATCGACTGACGAGGGAAATACCTGGCAGATAATCCATCCGGATGCCGGTTACCCTGTTGCCAATACAAATTCCGGCAATTCAGGAATACCTAATCAACCAGCATTTTCAGGAAATAGCAACGGCTGGCAGAATGAAACTTTTGAGCTTTCATCACTCTTCGGCCAGGTTGCACGCTTCCGTTGGCATTTCGGTTCCGGACCCTGGGTTAATGAGGTCGGCTGGTACATCGATGATATAGCTCTGAATCTCTCTGCTCCCTTGTATTCTTTTGTTACCGGTTCGGTAGAATTGCTTCAGAGCCCCTTCGGCTTGAATGAAATTACGATTACAAATGGTGAGTATAGTGTTAAACCTGATATAAACGGTAATTTCACTCTCGTTATACCTGCAGGTACTCATACTATTTCGGCTATAATGCCATATCACTACAGCAATGTCGAGCATGAGGTAGTTATTGGTGAACTGGAGACTATTAACGGTATCGATTTTATACTTCAGTATCTTACCCCAGCAACAAATCTTACTTTTGAACTGTATGAAGAAGATACCTTAATAGAACTCGACTGGGAATACGAACCTCTCCCTGAGTTACTTAGATCAGGTAGCAGAACATCTGGTAGAGATAGAGACTATTTATTCGCTATCTACAGGCAACAGGATAGTGGTTATTTTGAACTACTCGATTCTACAACTGATCTTTCATACACTGACACATTGCCGATTCCAGAGAGTATTTACCGCTATTACATAGTAGTCGAATACCCCGAAGGTGAAAGTGCTAGCTCTAATATAGTTGCAACAGATGATCCGGACGATGATATAGAAGAAGTGGTGCAACCAGAAAATAACTTTGTCTTACGTCAGAATTATCCAAACCCCTTCAACCCAGTAACCAATATCTCTTTTAACCTTCCTGAACAGGAAGATGTCAGCCTGAAGATCTATAATATTAAGGGAGAGTTGGTTAAGACTCTTATCGATGAAATATTACCGGCCGGTACACATACTGTTCAGTGGTCAGGAGTGAACAACTATGAGAAACAGGTTAGTTCAGGAATCTACTTCTACAGATTGGAAGCAGGCAGATATCGAGAAGCGAAAAAAGCACTGTTACTTAAATAACTTAAGTCGTTATGTATTATGAGGTTTACCTCGTTATAGATAATAGAGCAAGAATAGCATGAAAATTACTATAAAAAACCAAGGAGTAAACTAATGACACGGAATATGATTTTACTCGGAATAGCATTGATAATGTTTACCTGTTCGACCCCATTATGGTCTCAACAGCTATTCCAGATAAATCAAACTTCACGCCATTATACCGAAATTGAATTCAATCTTGATGATTATGAATTGATAACCAATAATATCAATGGTGAGTTGTACCATAGAGTTTTCCATCCTGAAGCAGGTTTGATCATGGAAGAAGGATTACCGGAACTACCGGTATTTACTGCTTCTATCATAGTCCCCAATACAGGGACGATCTCGCTGCAAGAGATAACAGCAGAAGAGACTGAAAGGATTTCCGATATTAGAATCTTCCCGTCTCAAGGACTGAATGTTATAATCGATGAGAATCGAGGTTTTCTTCTAGACGAAAGTTTCTATAACAGCGATAGTTCCTATCCCGATTTTACATCAGATATCAGTGAACCGGCAATTGTAAGAGATTTCCGCTTTGTTACTGTCGCAATCAACCCATTCAGCTATAATCCGGCTAACTCGGAATTGAGTGTTAAGGGAAATATTCGTCTTCGAATCGAATATGACCAGAGCCGAATTGGAGACAATGAGACAACTAGGTCAGATCCCAGAATATCACGTTCTTTCGAAAAAATCTATCAGAGTATGTTCCTCAACTACGATGAGATTAGAGATGATACCTGGGAATATCAGGCTCGTAGTATACTCGTAATCTATCATAACAGCACTATACTCGAACCTATCGTCAGCCAGTACGTAAACTGGAAAAGGGATAAAGGTTTCGAGATTACCGCTACGAGTACTGCCGGTATGACTACAACTACCGCAATCAAGAATTATATTCAGAATGCTTATGATACCTGGGAACATCCTCCTGAATATATTGTCCTTATGGGAGGTGGTAGCGGATCTTTTGCTATTCCAACCTATACTAACCATGGAGCACAGGGAGACCATCCCTACGGGTTGCTTGAAGGTAATGATGACATTCCCGACGCCTTTGTCGGCAGATTACCGATAACTACTTCTGATCAGTTGATGACCATGTGGAACAAGATAAGAAACTATGAACGTGAACCTTTCACAGGTAATACAGACTGGTTTCAACATACTCTTCTGGTCGGAGACTCAACAACTTCTTCAGGCGTATCTCCCAAAGATACGATGCTCTATGTCAGAGACCTTATGCTAATCTATAACGAGGATTATCAGTTTACGGAACATTATACCGGCTCAGCTTCAACAGTGATAAATAACGCTTTTAATCAGGGAATCAGCTTCTTCCCGTTCAGGGGTTGGCTGGGTATGGCAGGCTGGTCACCAAATGCCTCATCTTTGAATAATGGACGTATGATGCCGAACTGCTTCTTCATTACCTGCAATACTCTATCGTTCACCTCTTCAAGTAGAACTACAGATATAGTTACTATGGGAACTCCACTGGAACCAAAAGGTGCAATAGCTGCAGTAGGAATGACTACATCATCAACCAGGACTACTCCCAATAATGCTATTGTAGGTTCATCTTTTCATGCGATCTTTACCGATGGTGTAAGAACTATGGGTGAAACATTAGCCCGGGCGAAAATATTCCTGCATGAAACTTACGGAATCGTTCACCCTTCATTACCGGCTCAACACACTCAGAAAGCCAGTCTGATGGGTGATCCTTCAATGGATATCTGGATAGATGTGCCCAAAGAAATGAATGTGGACTATGATAGCGACCTCCCGATGGGCAGAAACTACATAGATTTTGTAGTAACCGACCAGTTTGGAATGCCTGTAGAAGACGCCTGGGTAACAATCAGACAGGTTGACGATGATGAAGTAATATTCGCTACCGGTTATACTAATCAAGACGGTGAAATCACTCATATATTCCCTCCTGATAATAGTGGAACTGTTAACGTCACAGTAACCAAGCCAGATTACACTCCTCATCTGGGAAGCTTTGAACTGACAGGTGAATGGGCTGTAGCTCTTGATGAAGTTATCTTGCTCGATGATTTCGACGCAGGAAATGATGTTTCTCTCCTGCTTACGGTGAAGAATTACCGTGATGTTACTGCTTTTAACGTCGAAGGTGTTTTGAGTACTGATAATCCGTATGTTGAAATACTACAGGGTAGTTCCTCTTTTGGTGATCTGGCACCGGGTGAAGTTGGCGAAAGTATTGATCAGTATTCTATATCCATATCACAGTCTGCCCCTGATTTTATGCCAGTTACTTTTACCCTTACCAAATCGGAGTCTGATAACACCTGGACCAGTAAATTCACTGAGAGAGTTAATGGAAGCAGATTAACACCAACAGCACTTCTGATTGGAGATAGTGGTAATTCCTATATCGAACCGGGTGAGACCGGAATGATGAGAGTTACAATAGAGAACAGCGGCCAGATCGATCTGGAAGAGGTATATGGAGCTTTAAGAGTATGGAATCCACTTCTCGACGTTTCCGATTCGCTGGCCTATTTTGGCGATATAGATGCTGGAGAATCAGTAACTTCATCAATAACTGATACTTTTATTATAACAGCGATGGAAGATCTTATTACTGGTATGTCGATAGATGTCGAACTATATCTCTTTAACGATAACGGGTTTGAAACTACTATCGAGACAGTCATCCCGATAGGTCTTGTAACAGAAGACGATCCACTCGGGCCGTGTGATTACGGTTATTATATCTACGGTATAGAGGATACTGGCTATGAGCATGTCCCTGTATACGACTGGATAGAGATAGCTCCGCAGTTGGGTGGTAGCGGAGTAAATACCAACTTGACTTCTGACTGGCACAACAATCAAAACGTCATGAGTATGGATCTCCCCTTCACCTTTAGCTATTATGGAATTGATTACGACGAGATTAGTATCTGTGCTAATGGCTGGATCAGTTTTGGTGTAACAGAGAAGAACACCTGGCGTAACTATATCCTACCGGGTGCTCTCGGCCCCAATCCTATTATAGCTGCTTTCTGGGATAATTTGAATCTCTCCGGTGGAGGAGTCTATACACAGCATATAGAAGATATGTTTATCATTCAATGGCACAATGCCACTATTCCCGGTAATCATGTCCAGAACTTTCAGATAATCCTCTTCGATCCTGATTCGGAACCGACTATAGATGACGGTTTGATCAAGATTCAGTATAAGACCTTCAATAATCTTAATAGTGGCATAACCTCCGGAGACTGGTCAAACTATTCAACAATCGGTATCGGTGACCATACTGGAGAACTTGGGCTCACTTATACCTTTGCCAACCAGTATCCAACCGCGGCTGCCACATTGGGAAATGAATCAGCTCTCTTAATAGTCGGACCGAAGAATTATAGCGAGCCATTTCTGATCAGAGATGATATTCTCATCTTTGACGAGAACGATAATGGTATAGTCGAAGCCGGAGAATCGGTAAATATTGGTATCTATGTTAAGAACATAGGCTTTGCCACTGCTTCTGATGTTACCGGAACGATCTCAACCGTCAGCCCATATGTCTCCATGATTAATAACAGTTCAACCTATGATGACATTCATACTGGAGACGAGATTGTTAACAATGATTACTTCGAGTTCACCATCTCATCAGCAACACCTGACGGCCAGTATATCAGTTTCGAGCTTGAACTCCAGGCTGACAACGCAGAGGTTACTTTCCCATTTCATATAAATGTCCATCGGCCAAGCCTTCATCTCAGTTCCTATCTGGTCGAAGAGGTAAGTGGCAATGGAAATGGAATTATAGATCCTGGTGAAGAGATCAATCTGATTCTCGTTCTCAACAATCCATCCCTCTCAGAGGTAGACAATGTCAGTATTACAGTAACTACACAGAGTGAACATGTAAGTTTAGGTGAAACCAACTTCGATATCGGAAACATACCGGCTGAAAGTAATATTCAACAGGCAGTTCCTGTAATAATAGATCAGAATTGCCCGACTGGAGAGATAGTAGACCTGAACATAGCCGTAGATGCTAACAACGTCTCTTCCTTCAACCGTGAACTACTTTTTG
>Ga0334901_1001550_pt1 | contig 23617 bp, 20 predicted proteins | sample GraSluR3_MG_3_FD_207216 | JGI IMG/M metagenome (GOLD analysis project Ga0334901, IMG submission 207216) | Sludge microbial communities from methane-producing bioreactor in Wageningen University, Netherlands - Granular Sludge_15_08-R3 | ecosystem: Engineered > Bioreactor > Anaerobic >... | reverse complement strand
TGAATAATAAATACACTGTCTGAAAATTCAGTTATAGTTACTTCTACCATAATTAACCATTTTGACAACCTGTAATTGGTTTTATGCAATGCTACTGATTTTGAATAAAAATCCGATCCGTTTTTGATTCCATAATTAAGTGTTTGTGGTCTCGTTGCTTGTATCGCCGATTCAGTTTAAGCGTTAATCAATCGAATACAGAATGAAAAAGGATACCAAATGACTTCCTATGTTATTCGTTTTTGAATCTGAAGAAAGAACGTGTTTAGTGATCTGAATCTCATATTGGTATTTACACTGTTTTAGTATCTATTGTTACATTCAACAAACTTCATTACTAAATGTATTGTGGGAAAAGCAATAGTGAATATAATCAAACAGTATATATTTTTACGTTATAGAATTTTCAAAAAATAATATGTTAGATAATATGACAATTCTATAGACAAACTTTTGTCTGAAAACTAAAATGAATCTGTTGATGAAATAATATTTTATAAAAAATATATTATTTGGCATAAAATATTATAATAATTTCATCTTTTATTTTTTAAAAATACAGAATATTTATTAAAAAAGGTGATGATGATGTATTTATCATTTAGTAGTTAAGTGAAAAGGCTGTTATTAAAAAGGAGGAGAACCCTAAATTGAAGGTATTCAAACGGCTTTCTATTCTATTATTAATTACGGTACTTGGAATTACAATGACGGCATGCGGCGACTCAGGAACAAATAACAGTAACGCAAAGTTTACGACCGTTTACTATTATCATCCTATTTCACCTGGTGCACCTAAAAACCCATACAACACAACCGGTAATTCGTTTACAAGTTTTGACAAGATGCAATTGGCTTGGTCTTCTGGCCTCGCTACAGACCTGAATAAGTTCTATCCAGGATTGGCGAAGTCATGGAGTGAGAGCCCTGATGGAATGAAGGCTACAATTGAATTGCAACCGAAGGCAAAGTGGTCAAATGGTAAGTCTGTTACCGCTGATGATGTCAAAACATCAATGGCCATTGCTTTTACTCAAGGCACAGCACAATCGTTTTCTCTTGGTTCAGTTAAAGTATTATCAGATAAGAAAATTGAACTTAGTCAAGTTTCAGGCGGTACGTACAAAAGTTTCATGCATGATGCACTGCAACAGACAGTAGTTCCTAATTTCCAATACGGTAAACTGTTGCCTGACAACATTTGGTCAGTCATTGATCAGTCGTTGTATCCAGGAAAAGATAAAGCTAAAGCAGCTCAAGCAAAAAAAGCTCAAGATCAATTAACTAAACTCGGGAAAAGTATCACAAAGTTTGCTCCGAAGACGGACATCTCTGCTGGTCCATTCGTTCTTAAACGCCTAAATCCTGGGGAAGCTTATTTGGTAAAAAATAAATATTTTTATGCGGCAGACAAAGTAAAAGTAAACAGCGTTTCACTGCGTAACTATACTGGAAATCAACAGATTTGGAACTATTTGATTGCTGGTCAGCTTGATGCAACACCGTTCACATCGATGCCTAAAAACATTTTGAATAATGCACTAAATAAAAAGACGAATCAAAAGGTAACTACACCGACCTATGTTGCTGCTTCACTAGCATTTAATCAAAAATTCGATCCTTACGGCAATGTTAATGTACGTAAAGCTTTAGCTTATGTCATTGATCGGGAAGCCGTCCAAAAGGTAGCAGAACCAGTCGTTGGTAAACCAACCAAATATACGGATGGTATCACAGATAGTGCAGCTGCTGATTGGATTGACAGTTCTGTTCGTTCTAAAATGGATGGTTATAATCTCAATCTTGACAAAGCCACTTCCATTCTTAAAAAAGAAGGTTTTAAAAAGAAGAACGGTAAATGGTTGCTACCTAATGGAAAGCCTTGGAGCATGAATATTTATGTAGTAAATGGATTTAGTGACTGGATCCAAGGCGGCAAAGTAATATCTAGCCAATTAACAGATTTTGGTATTGATGCTAAACCGACGATTGTCAGCAGTTTTGCACAATATCAAGCCGACATGGCAGCTCAGAAATATGCAGTTGGATTTTGGTTGAACTCACTTAGCCCTAATATGTACACTGCCTACGCTAGAATTTATGGCACGCCAGATGGCTATAACATCCTTAATGGTAAACTTACTTATTATGATCAGAAGGATAAAACAAAAGGTAACTGGATCGGTCTTCCCGAAAAATTGAAATTATCCACAGGTGAAACAGTTAATCCTGGTAAATTGACATTCCAATTGAATCAGCTGAAACCGGATCAGCAAAAAGATATTGTTCAGAAACTAGCCTTGGCTACTAATGAATATCTTCCAATGATCGAAATTTGGGATTACACACATGTTCAGTTTGTTAATACATCAAGATTTGATAATTTTCCTGTAAAGGATGAAGGTTTAATGAACAATATGCCAGGTGTTTGGATGGCAATGGGCTACGTAACACCAAAAGCATCCAAATAAGATAAAGAGGTCCCAAAACATCAACATGAGAAATGAGTAAATCAAAGGAGGTGCGGGATATTATGAAGAATTTTTTAATCCGCCTTGTTTGGCGGATTTTTTCTGGGATATTAATGGTATTGGTCATAGCTTCATTAACATTTTTTCTGATTCGACTAATGCCGGGCGATCCAGTCAGCGCACAATACAATCAATTGATTATGCAGGGAATGACTCCTGTTCAGGCGGAGAATCAAGTTAAGGTTATGTATGGCTTTATACCAGATGAACCGGTTGGAGAGCAATTTGTCAATTATATTTGGGGTTTACTGCATTTTGATTTCGGACAATCGATTTCGTATGAAGGTATTGGCGTATCACACATTATCCTTAATGCTGCACCATGGACCTTGATCCTTGTATTTACAGGTCTGATTGCCAGCTTTCTTGTCGGGGTTTTGGCTGGTGTTATTTCCGCTATCAAACGATCATCGCCAACTGGAACAATATTGACGGTTTCCGGATCTTTGCTCCATGGTGTTCCACAGTTTGTTATGGGACTGTTGCTGGCTTATTTGTTTACTACACTTTGGCCAATTCTTCCATTCGGTGCACCCTATGACTCGTCAATTAATCCAGGATTTAATGGACCCTTCATTTCTTCTTTAATAAGTCATGCGGTTTTGCCGGTTGTGACGTATGCATTGTCAAGTTACGGCGGTTGGCTGCTTACGATGAAGTCAAGCGTAATTACTGTATTAGGCGATGATTTTATCTTAGCATCGGAAATCCGTGGACTCAAATCATCAACAATCATTGGTTATATTGCGCGTAATGCGATTCTTCCACTATTCACGCTGTTCACTTTATCCATTGGTTTTATGTTCGGCGGGTCGGTATTTATAGAAAATATATTCGATTATCCTGGACTTGGAAACCTCTTGCTTAAATCAATTGATACAAGAGATTATCCATTAATGAGCGGTGCTTTTCTATTGATCACAATTGCAGTAATTGCTGCAAATATTATTACGGATTTTCTATACACGTTTGTTGATCCACGGATAAGGAGGTAATCACGTATGACAACACCGGGTACAGCAAAATCAGTGCATACATTCACACCCAAATCATATAACGGAGCTTCCTTTTGGAAGGCAGCATGGAGATCAATAACAAGAAAAACGAGTAGAATTATTGGCTTTGCTATCATTGTTCTTTTTACATTGATGGCGATATTCGGACCCTATCTTTATTCGAGCCATTTACCGATTAACACCAATGCAATTTACGCACCGATCAGCTGGAAATATCCATTGGGTACAGATTTTGAAGGGACGAGTAATCTTGCTCTTATTATTACAGGAGCCAGATATGTACTTTTGGCTGCTGCATTGGGGGCACTGTTCACGGTTATATTCGGTACCGTATTGGGATTAATTGCCGGTTATTTTGTTGGTTGGTCGGATTCGATCATCATGCGAATAACGGATTTCTTTTTAACAATACCCTCATTCCCGCTTCTTGTTGTTTTGTCGACGGTGTGGAATTTTGGCCATCCGCTTGCCATGGGGTTCATTCTTGGTATTACGAGCTGGGGAGGGATGGCGAGAGCGGTAAGATCTCAAACTCTCTCACTGAGAGAACGAGGATTTGTTGAAGCAGCGAGAGGATTGGGTCTGTCACCGTTCCATATTCTGTTTCGTGAAATTCTTCCAAATGTCAGTTCCTATATTGGAATGAACTTATTGACATCAATTACGGGGTGTATTTACGCAGAAGTTGGTCTTTTCTTCTTGGGTGTTGTCCCATTTCATGTGAACAATTGGGGCGTCATGCTTAATATGGCTGTATTCTCAGCAGGAGCGATGAGCAGCCCGGATGCTTTGCCGTATCTGTTGTCGCCCTTATTAGCACTGCTTCTCTTAACCTTGGGCATCGTATTATTTTTGGATGCTGTTGATGAAATGTTCAATCCGCGTTTAAGGGAGGATGTATGAAGATGTCTGATACGTCAACTGTGAATACAGAAAGTGCATTCAAAGATCAAAAACAGAAGATGGCGATCAGTGCAAGAAACATAAATGTTGTTTATGCAACGCCAACCGGTGATATACCAGCTGTTCGGGATGTTGATATTGATCTTCCGAAGGGGAGTATAACAGGCATTATAGGTGAATCGGGATCTGGAAAATCAACACTAATCATGGCGATTATGAATGCGGTGACCAAACCAGGGAAAATCACAAGCGGATCTGTTATATTAAATGGCGAGAACGATATTCTTCAGCTAAGCTCTGAGAAACAACGAAAAATTCGCGGAAAGGAAATTGGTTTTGTTTTCCAAGCAGCACAGAATTCGCTGAATCCGCTTCGCCGCATTGGTCAGCAAATATTAGATCTTGGACGAGCACATGAGGTTAATGATTTGCGTGAATTGATCAAGTATGCAAAGAGACTGCTGATACGGCTGGGTTTAGATGCAGATCGTGTGTTAGCTTCCTATCAACATGAACTCTCGGGTGGCATGCGTCAGCGCGTGGGCATTATGTTTTCACTTGTTCTCAATGCTAATATCGTATTTTTGGATGAATCCACAACAGCGTTAGATATGCTTTCTCAAGCATCGGTGCTTGAAATCATTCGTGAGCTTCAAAAGGAGAAAAATCTAACGATTGCATTTGTTTCTCATGACATCGGTGTTATTGCTGATCTTTCAGAACGCATTGAAATTTTCTATGCAGGAGAAATAGTTGAAGAAGGGAAAACCAGTGAGGTTTTGGCTTCTCCAAAGCACCCATATACAAAAGGTTTGATTAAAGCAATTCCTAAAATTTCTGGAGATATTGATGCTGCTGAGCCATTAAAAGGATCTTCACCAGATTATAGAACCTTTAAGCAGAAAGGCTGTCTGTTTTATGATCGTTGTCCAATAAGAACAAATTCATGTCAGGATAGCCGACCAGAATTGAATATAACGAACAGGGATCACAAAGTCGCATGTTTTAGGGTGGGTGCAAATGATCGAGATTAAAAATCTACAAAAATTCTTTCAGATAAAAGCAAAATTTTCTAATCACAAAACAGTTCACGCAGTCCGAAATGTCAATTTGGCAATTCCGAGCGGAGGTGCCCTTTGTTTGATTGGCGAATCTGGGTGTGGCAAAACGACAATCGGTCGCATGCTTTGCGGAATGGAGAATCCTAGCTCAGGATCAATTATCATAGATGGCCAAGATATTTCAAAACTCAAGCGAGGTGCGCGTGCTAAGCTTCTTCAAAAAGTTCAACTCATTCATCAAGATCCATATCAAGCGTTAAATCCAACACATACGATTGAACAAATGATGAAGGCGACATTGAAGAAAATGGCTAAACAAAAGAAAAAAGATGCAGACTGGATTAGACAGCGTATGGATGAATTGCTTAAACTGGTTGGCTTGGATCCTGAAACAATTTTATTTAAATATCCTCATATGCTGTCAGGTGGTCAACGACAGAGAGTAATTATTGCTCGAGCTTTGACTGTTGAGCCTGAAATGCTGATCGCAGATGAGGTAGTCTCTATGATCGATGTCTCGTTGCGGTTGGGAATTTTAAAATTGCTACGCTATTTAAGAGAACGGCACAATATTTCCATTTTGTTTATTACACACGATATTGCTTCTGCCCGCTATTTGGGAAACGATACGGAGTTATATGTTGTATATAAAGGGATGGTCATTGAAAGAGGACGAACTGAACGAGTGATCAGAAGTCCGCAACATCCGTACACTCAAGCGCTATTAAGCGCCATGCCTATATTAAAGGGTATTGAAAAACCTGGGAAAGATCGTTTTGTTATAACTTCTCAATTTAGGCAGAGTGAAGAGGAACCACGCGGCTGTCTTTTTGCAGACCGCTGCCCTTTTAAACAATCAATTTGTGATGAAAAACGTCCTGAACTTGTTCATAAAGACGATGCTTACCATGCCTGCTTTTTTCCAAAAGTCCGGCAAGTAGCAGCAGAATCGATCTGATTCTCAATGACTACAGAGTTCTGAAGATGATGAAAATTAGGTGATGACATGCTTAGAGGCGGACTATCCAGACTTAAAGAATCCTACGATGCATTAAATCGGTCGGAACAAAAAGCAGCAAAATTCATACTTAGCCATCCTGAACAAATGGTTCAGATGACAGTGAGTGAATTGGCAGAAGCAAGTGGCTCCAGCCAATCGGCAATTATTCGCTTGTGCAAAACGCTTCGGTTCAAAGGCTATCAGGAACTAAAGCTCTGCGTAGCGGGTGATCTACAGGACACTCATTCGAATGGTGATGAATATAAAGAAATCAATCCTGGTAGCAATTTAAGTACTATTGTATCTTCCGTATCAAATAATAATATTTACTCAATCAATGAGACATTGAAGGTTTTAGATTTGCAAAAGCTTCAGAAGGCAATTGATTTAATTGAGAGGGCACATCGAATTGATTTCTATGGCTCGGGGGCTTCACAGCTTGTGGCTCATGATGCACAGGTGAAATTTATGCGGATTAATAAGCCTTGCACAGCTTATGCGGATAATCATCTTCAGTTAACCTCCTCAGTTACGCTAACAAAAGATGATGTGGCAGTAGCGTTCTCAAACTCTGGTGAAACACTGCAAACCGTTGAATGTATTAAATCTGCTAAAGAGTCGGGAGCCAAAACGATTGGTATCACCCGGTACGGAAGCAATACACTTGGAAAACTAGTCGATATACACATAGGAATTGTTTCTTCCGAATCTGATGTACGAAGTGCGGCAACTGCATCACGTATCGTTCAGCTTAATATTGTCGATATTCTTTATCTTTCGATTGTTGGTCACCAGTATGAATCATCCCTTCAATACCTTAATCGATCAATGGGTGCTATTAAGAAAAGCTTTCGAGTAAAGTAGGGAGGAAAGGACGGATGACTGTCCATGATTTTAAGATCGTCGATCAATTCTTAAAGGAATGCGTTGAAGCACACCAAATTCCAGGTGTTGTTTATGGGGTCATTAATCAACAAGAAACAATTGCAGAAAATGCAATTGGTTATTCATATAGTGACAAGCAAATTCCAATGAAGATCGATTCACTATTCGATCTTGCATCGCTTACCAAGGTTTGTGCAACACTTCCGAGCATTTTCTTGCTTTTAGAGCAAGGCAAAATCGATTTTGATGACCCGGTTCGTCTTTTTTTCCCGGAGGAAGTGAATCCAGATCTTACACTGATGAACCTATTGACTCATACAAGCGGATTTCCCCCTTCATTCCCTTTTTATAAATATGGGATGGATAGGGAAGCAATGTTGCACTTTATTCTGACAATCGAAGCCAGACCGGATGTGAATACAGTATATAGTGATTTGAACTTTATTTTGCTCGGTTTTCTAGTGGAAAAACTAACTGATTGTCAATTGGATAAATTTACAAAAAAAAACATATATGAACCACTAGGTATGATGCACACGGGATTTAATCCTACCGAGGATTTGTATTCTATTGTACCAACGGAATGGATGCCAAAAAAAGGTGAATATCAATGGGGACACGTGCACGATGAAAATGCTAATTATATGGGCGGAGTGTCTGGCCATGCTGGCTTATTCTCTAATCTTCATGATCTCAAAAAATATGTCCGTATGTTAATGAATAATGGCAGAATGCCAAGTGGCAATTACCTTTTATCACCAGCTACACTTATTGCTAGTCGTAAAAATTATACGAAAGAATTCGGAGCAGCACGTGGGATTGGCTGGCAGCTGAATGAGAAGGAATATTCACCGGGCGGTTATCTGGTGTCTGAGGGAAGCTATGGTCACACAGGATTTACTGGAACTTCATTTTGGGTTGATCCTGAAAGACAACTAGGGTTCATTTTATTAAGCAACCGGGTTCATATAAGCAGAACTATTAATATGAATCGTATACGAAGGATATTTGTCAATTTGGTGTTGAAAGGCTTGTCAGAAGACTGACGAGGAGGTGCCGCATTGAAAAAATTAGTTGTTGGTCTAATGTCCGGGACATCGGCAGATGGGATTGATGCAGCACTGACCCGCATCACGGGATCTGGTGATCAGGTAAAACTTGAGGTACTTGATTTTGTGACGATACCCTATTCATTAACTTTGAAGAATAAAATCTTTCAGGCGATGGAATCCAATCAATTTAATGCAGCACATATTTCTAGTTTGAATTTTGAACTTGGAAAAGTATTTGCAGAGGCCGTACAACAGTTATGTAATCATGCCGGCTATCAGTGCAAAGATCTAGATCTTATCGGTTCACACGGACAAACGATTGCTCACATTCCCGATAAAGCGACAGATTTTCAGCGGTCAACACTTCAAATCGGTGAACCGGCTGTAATTGCATATGAGACAAGAACTCCCGTTGTTTCAAACTTTCGAGTAATGGATATGGCAGCTGGAGGACAAGGTGCACCGCTTATCGCTTATTTTGATTATGTTCTGTATCGACATGTTGATCACTCTATTGCTCTTCTAAATTTGGGCGGTATTGCTAATCTTACAGTGATTCCAGCAGGGGGAGCACTTCAGGACGTCATTGCTTTTGATACGGGTCCGGCAAATATGATTATTGATGCGCTTACGCAGAAATTTTTTGGTCAGCCTTATGATCACAATGGACACTATGCGACAAGAGGATCAATTGACAAAACATTGTTGAAATCGTTATTGAGCGATCCATATTTGAAGATGAGTCCGCCAAAGTCAACAGGAAGAGAACATTTTGGAAGAAATTTTGCAGAAAAAATTGCAAGGCAAAGATCAGATTTAACTCCTGATGATCTGATTGCAACGGTGACCTATTTTACTGTTAAATCGATTATTGAAAGCTATGAGGTATTCATACTTCCAAATGGGCGAATTGAAGAACTGCTCGTGAGTGGAGGAGGCAGTCATAATCCCTTGATCATGAGATGGTTGGATGAGCTGCTTCCTGAGGTATCCGTCAAGGTAATAAATAATAAGTTGTTGAATGCCGATGCAAAAGAAGCAGCTGCATTCGCATTGCTTGCCTATGAAAATGTGAATGGCCGTCCTGCAAATGTGCCCAATGCAACAGGTGCAAAAGTGGGATTGATCTTAGGAAATTATACACCTTTCTTAAGAAACTAATTTAATCGAAAGAGAGACGTAAAGGTGAACTACGAACAGATTTCTTTGAGCCGGGCAGATGATATAGTTAAGCTCTGGAATCAAGAAATAGGCACTGATTTTCCCATGAGAAAAGAATTGTTAATCCAGAATAGTTTTAAAGACAGCAACGTCCTCATGGAAGGATCATTCCTAGTTATTAATGAAAACGGAGATCTCATCGGCTTTGTTATTTCTAAAAAATATACTGAGTTAAATGTAGTTGATTTCAACCGTTCAGTTGGGTGGATTCAAGCATTATTAGTTAAAAAATCCAATAGAAACAAAGGGATCGGAACAGAGCTTCTCAAGAGAGCAGAAGCAGCATTATCTGCAAGAGGTGCTAAGAAGATTTTACTCGGTAAGGATGTATGGCATTACTTTCCTGGTATCCCAGATCAATATGGATCTGTGAAACGTTGGTTTACTGACCGAGGGTATCAATTTAATGGTATGGAATATGATCTTCTGACTGAAAAAGGGTTGAGTAGTCCACAGCTTTCCGATGTTTCGATCGCACCGATTGCTGAAAAAGATGATGCAAACCAATTTCTCGGCTTCCTCCATCGTATTTTTCCAGGAAGATGGGAGTATGAAGCAATCAAATACTTTGAATACGGGGGCAGCGGAAAGGAATTTATCCTTTTAAAGAAAGAAAATAAGATAATTGGATTCTGCAGAGCCAATGGACCTGATTCTCCTCAAATTGCACAAAATGTATATTGGGCACCATTATTTGAGGACGGTTTGGGAGGAATCGGTCCGCTTGGCCTTGATCCTGAAGTACGTGGAAATGGGTATGGCTTAGCAATTGTACAGGCGGGCATTGCGTACCTTGGTCAGCGTGGGCTTAAACACGTAGTTATTGATTGGACCCGTCTTATCGATTTTTACGAAAAAGTTGGTGCACATCCGTGGAAGGCTTATGCAACCTATTCTAAGGATCTTTGAAATTAATTATACCGTTCATAGGTGTATGCCATATGTGTTGATGCACTGAAAAAGCGAATCGATAACGGCAGTGAAAAAAGGATGGTTTTGATGTTAGATAAATTGATAACTGAGGTACGTAACAGAAACACAACTCATTTAGACAGGATGAGTACACATGATATTCTCAGCACCATGAATCAAGAAGATCAGAGCATACCTTTAGCTGTAGCTAAAGAACTGGATCGTATTGAGCAAGTTGTAAAAATGGTGATCCGAGCTTTGAAATCTGGCGGGCGCTTAATTTATATCGGTGCTGGAACAAGTGGCAGACTGGGAGTACTGGATGCTGTTGAATGTGTTCCAACGTTCAGTACTCCGCCGCAACAAGTTATCGGTTTAATCGCTGGCGGCAAGAAAGCATTGACGGAGGCGGTTGAAGGTGCGGAGGATGATGAGGCACTAGCGGCAAGAGATTTGGCAGCACTGGATCTTGATGCAAAGGATGTTGTCATAGGCATAGCCGCAAGTGGCCGAACTCCTTACGTCATTGGCGGTTTAAAATATGCAAGAAAGACTGGCGCATCGACAGCCGGGCTAAGTTGCAATCCCAAGGCTCAAATAAGCAGATACGCTGATGTGGCTATTGAAGTTGAAAGCGGTCCGGAAGTTTTGACAGGATCAACCCGCCTAAAAGCCGGGACCTCTCAAAAACTGGTTCTAAATATGATCTCAACAGCTTCGATGATTGGAATAGGTAAGGTCTATGAGAACCTAATGGTTGATGTTCAGCCCACGAATAAGAAGCTGGTTGAACGATCAAAGCGGATCATTATGGAAGCAACTGGGACAGATTTAATAACAGCAGAACAGTTTTACCTAAAATCAAAAAGTAATGTTAAAGCAGCTATTCTGATGATTCTTCTTCATTGCCCACTTGATGAAGCCTTGAAACGTCTTAAACAAGCAAATGGTTTCGTTCGTATGGCAGTGGAAAGTCCTAGCAGTTTTGAAAAGCAAGCAAACGATCTGAACGAGGTATGATGCATGGATAATTTATATTTGGCAATTGACGGTGGCGGGACAAAAACTGATGCTGTGTTATTTAATTCGACGGGAACTATAATTAATCGAGCACTCGGTATGGGAACCAATCCTAATGGAATGAGTTTTGATGAGGTAACATTGCATTTTAAGAAGCTTTTTACAAATCTGTTGCTGACCAATTCTACGAAAGAAATCAAAGGCTGTTTTGCAGGGTTATCTGGATCAGATCATCCGGAACTAACAAGAAAACTTGCTAATTGCATTCAGGAAGCTTGTCCACTGCCTATTCATCACCTAATTGTGGGGAATGATGCGATGAATGCGCTCTGGAGTGGCACCGATGGGACATCGGGGCTTGTTATGATTGCTGGAACAGGCTCAATTATTTTTGGGATAAAGGATAATGGTGAATCATTTCGGATTGGAGGATGGGGCTATTTATTTGGTGATGAAGGCAGCGGTTATTTCATTGGTCGCGAAGCAATTAGACGTGTTCTCATGGCTTTCGACTATCGTGAACAAACAACCTCACTAACCGTGGCTGTATCAAACTATTTTCATGTTTCTGAAATTTCGGATATAGTTCCGATTGTCTATAAATGTTCGAAAGACATTATAGCCGGATTGGTACCCACTATTTCTCGTGAAGCTGAGCAAGGGGATCATCTGGCTAGACAGATTCTGATTGATGCATCAAAAGAATTAATTGCATTATTGCGGTCAGGTATTGAGCATTTTGAAACAACGCCTAATGTTGTATTAGTTGGAGGTATTTGGAAGTGCAGGATGATTCGTGAAACGGTATGTGCTGAGGTAAACGTACCACTAATTTTCCCATCCTGTCCACCGGTTTATGGATCCATTGCCAAATGTGTAAATGAATGGGAAAAAAAGGATAAAAAACTGCTTCGATCATTAAAACAACAGTTGTCGATAAATTGAACAACTAATTATTAATAAGGAGCTGGAAATGATGATCCAATTAGGTATTGAGACGTTGCTCAAGGATCAACCAGATCTTCTTCGGGGAAAGAAAATCGGTTTGTTGACGAATATGACCGGTTTAGACAGCACGCTCACATCAACAATCGACTTGCTATACAATGAACCAACATTTCATTTGACGGCACTCTTTGGACCGGAGCATGGAATTCGCGGAGATGGGGTGGAAGGAGCCGAAATTGACTCTTATACAGATTCCAAAACTGGTCTTCCTGTTTACAGCTTGTATGGGAAAACGCGTAAACCAACAAAAGATATGTTGGCTAACATTGATAGTATTGTTGTTGATTTGCAAGATATTGGTGTCCGTTATTATACGTTTATTTCAACACTTAGTTTAGTTATGGAAGCTTGTATGGAAACAGGAAAAGAAGTTATTGTGCTGGATCGGCCGAATCCGATCGGCGGGATCAGAGAAGGAAATATTCTGAAAAAAGAACTTTCTTCCTTTATAGGCAAGCATTCAATTCCTAACAGGCACGGTATGACTATTGGAGAATTAGCTTTGCTTTACAAGTATGAATTTGGATTGAACTGCCCTCTCACAATTATTCCCATGAAGGGGTGGGTGAGAACAATGTATCATACTGAAACCGGGCTTATCTGGGTACAGCCTTCTCCAAATGCTACAGGAGAGTCCATGGCTGTCCTCTACCCTGGAATGTGTTTTATTGAAGGGACCAATTTATCTGAGGGTAGAGGAACGACACGGCCTTTCGAGGTTGTCGGTGCACCGTTTATCAACAGCACAACTCTTGCTAATACGTTTAATAATCTTGATTTATTGGGAGTTATTGCACGACCAACCAGTTTTGTACCCACATATTCAAAATTCAAGGGAGAACGTTGTTTTGGTATTCAGCTACATATTACCAATAAAAAATTTTTTCAATCGTATAAATCAGGCCTTTCTGTTTTAGGATTAATTGCTTCGACGTATCCTACTTCGTTTCGATTTCTTGGTGAAGGACAGCGCTGTTCATTTAATTTGCTTGCAGGCACAACGAAGCTTCAGTCAATGGTTCTTGAGAATAAGTTCGATAGTTTTTTTGATGAATGTGAAGAGGAATGCCGTGCATTTGAACGCAAAATAACTCAATATTTTCTTTATTGAAATTTTAAAATTTAAGTGAGGTGTGAAGCCTTTTGAAAATGGATATTTTGAAATCGATCGGTCAGCTAATGGTATTTGGTTTCTATGGAAAAAAGATGACTCCGGAATTAAAGAAAATGATACACGAAAATAATTTGGGATGCATTATTCTCTTTTCAAGAAATTTGGCTGAACCATCACAAATTCGTCAGTTGACCAAGGAACTTCAGGCTGAAGCTAAAAAAGCCGGGCATCAGCATCCACTTATGATTTGTACTGATCAAGAGAATGGTGCTGTAAGAAGACTTGGCAAAGAATCAACGGCATTTCCAGGATCAATGGTATTAGGTGCAACTCACGATGTAAAGAATGCTTTTGAAGTGGCAAAGATGACAGCTGAAGAATTGAATAATGTTGGAATAAACTGGAATTTAGCTCCTGTTGTTGATGTCAATAATAATTCGCTTAATCCAGTTATTTGTACGCGGTCATTCGGTGAAGATCCGAATAATGTCGCTGAAATGAGCAAGGCTTTCATGCGAGGATTGCAAGAAAAAGGAATCATTTCAACTCTGAAACATTTTCCTGGTCATGGAGATACGAGTATGGATTCACACCTGGATCTACCAGTGATAAAAAGTAACATTGATCGTTTAGAAAAAGTGGAGATTGTGCCATTCCGTCGTTGTATTGAGGCAGGAGCAGATGTAATCATGAGTGCTCATATTTATTTTCCCGCCCTTGAAAAGCAATATGGGCTGCCTGCAACGCTTTCCAAAAATGTACTGACGGGTTTGTTGAGGGAACATCTGCATTTTCAGGGTGTCATTACAACGGACTGCTTAGAAATGAAGGCAATTGCAGATCGTTTTGGCACTGCGAGAGGAGCTGTTATGGCACTTAAAGCCGGTGCTGATATGGTGATGGTTTCTCACACGTATGAAAAACAAGCGGAGACGTTGGAGAAGGTAAACGAGGCGTTGGAAGAAGGACAAATTGATACAAAGTCATTGACTCAATCGATTGAGCGAATTAATCGACTGAAAGAAAAATATCTGAGTTGGAATAAAGCACTAAATCCGGAATCAATCTTAGTTGTTTCAAATGAAAACCATAGCGCCTGTGCGGAACAAATTTATAAAGAAGGCATTACATTAGTTAAAAATGAACATCAGATTCTTCCGTTATCAACTACTGATAAGGTGCTTTTTATCTATAGCGAACGGTTACTTTCTGCAAAGGTTGAAGATCAGAAAAACCACCTGTCATTTTTTGAAAAGATCGTCAAAAATAGTGACTCAAATGCAGATGTTTTTACAATGGAGTCTTCTGAACTAGTTACCTTACTCAAAAAAAATGAATCAGGTATGAAAAAGTATCAGGCGATTGTTGTCTTAACAGCATCGTTAAGTAAGGAAAGCGACCAAGTGAATTTGATCAAAGAAATAAGTAAATCATCTGATTACCCATTAATTATGATTGCGGGTAAAAGCCCTTATGATATTCGTTTGTTTTCTAATGTAGATGCCTATCTGTGTACGTATGATATCAATCCCACTGCTCTGAATATTGCTGTTCGTTCAATTTTCGGACTGGAAGAGGTCAAGGGAATTCTTCCTGTCAACCTTTAAGAAATTGAACAAGACGTGTTTTGACTGTTTTATTGCAAGTGCAAGAGTAACAAATCATTACTATTAATCTTAAAAAGAGTTATGCTAATGTCTAACGCTTTTCATATTTTCTTTATGATATTATGAATTTATCTATTGAAATTGAAGGTGAACCCAAATGAAAAAAATAGCAATCTACTGCGGGGCAAGCAAGGGGACAAATCCTGTTTATGAAAAAAATGCGGTGAAACTGGCAAAGTGGATTGCCGATAATGGTTATGAACTTGTGTACGGCGGTGGAAAAGTTGGACTGATGGGCATTGTGGCCGATACGGTGCTGGAAAACGGTGGCAACGTGATCGGTGTAATTCCGCAATTTCTTGTGGATCGGGAAATTGCTCATGATCGTCTGAATCAGCTTATTGTGACTCATGACATGGATGAACGAAAGAAAAAAATGATGGATCTGGCTGATTGTTGTATCGCGCTTCCCGGCGGACCTGGAACACTTGAGGAGATTTCCGAGGCAGTTTCTTGGGCAAGGGTAGGGGAGAATGATTCTCCGTGCATCTTTTTCAATGTGAATGGTTATTACGATCTGATGCAGCGCTTTTTTGATCAGATGGTCGAAGAAGGTTTTCTGTCACAAGCGGATCGTTCAAAAGTACTCATAACGGATTCAATTGAGAAGATTCATGCATTTATAGCTGATTACGTTCCGCCGAAAATTAGGCAGTACACGAAACAGTGAAAATGTATGCAATAAAAAATGACCTTGCGGTAAATTCTGCAAGGTCATTATTATTTTATTGATCACTGAGGCATGGCAACGAGCTGTTTTGTCATGTTCTTTTGAATTAATTGCGCGGCACGTGTCACTTCTGCATCTGTTGGCGATTCAATGCCTTTGAGCGGATAGTCAATTCCCATTGCTTCCCATTTATAGACTCCTAATTGATGGTAGGGCAGAATTTCCACGCGCTCCACATTCTGCAGTGTGTTGATAAACGTTCCGAGCTCTGTCAGATCCTCTTCGGAGTCGGTAATCGTTGGTACGAGCACATGCCGAATCCATACCGGAATCCGCTTTTCAGATAACAACCGGGCGAATGCCAAAATATGTTCGTTCGGCTGTCCGGTCAGCCACTTATGACGTTCGGAGTTTATCTCTTTGATATCGAGTAGCACGAGATCAGTGTATTTAGCCAGCTCATCGAACTTTTTATGAAAGAACGGAGCATCGACATAACAGCATCCGGATGTATCGAGTGCCGTGTGCACACCGATTGCTTGGCACGCCTTAAACAATTCAGTGAGGAACGGAATTTGAAGCATGGCTTCGCCTCCGCTGACGGTAATTCCCCCACCCGATGATTGAATAAACGGCAGGTAATCCTTCAGCTCATTAATGATCTCATCAACGCTTATTTGTTTGCCGGTGCCGATCGCTCGTGTGTCGACATTATGGCAATATTTGCATCGGAGCGGACATCCTTGGGTAAAAACGACAAACCGAATGCCGGGTCCGTCAACCGTACCGAACGATTCAATGGAGTGAATAGAGCCAAGAACCATGTACGGCACCTCCTTTCTTAAACAGGAACTGATCAGATCGACTTGTGGAAGGTCCGGTGAAGGACTTCCAATTGTTGTTCACGAGTCAGTTTAATAAAGTTGACCGCATATCCTGAAACGCGGATCGTCAGCTGAGGATATTTTTCAGGATGATCCATGGCATCAATCAGTGTTTCGCGGTTAAACACATTGATATTAATGTGATGACCCCCTTTGACTGCATATCCGTCTAGCATAGCGTCAAGGTTTGCTTCACGAGCGACATCATCTTTTCCAAGTGCTTGCGGCACAATGGAGAATGTGTTTGAAATGCCGTCAAGTGAGTAGCGGTAAGGCAGTTTTGCAACGGATGACAGGGAGGCAAGGGCGCCTTTGCTGTCACGTCCGTGCATCGGGTTCGCTCCTGGAGCAAATGCTTCGCCGCGTAAGCGTCCATCCGGAGTGCTGCCGGTTTTCTTGCCGTAAACGACATTTGATGTGATCGTAAGAATTGATAAGGTTGGAACAGAATCACGGTATGTGCCGACTTTTCTTAATTTATTCATGAAGCGTTCAACGAGATCCACAGCAATTGTATCAACACGATCATCGTTGTTGCCGTATTTAGGGAAATCTCCTTCAATGTTAAAGCCGACTGCCAAGCCGTCTTCATCGCGCTGTACGTGAACTTTTGCATATTTGATCGCACTAAGTGAATCTGCCGCAACACTGAGACCGGCGATACCTGTCGCCATCGTGCGCAGAATATGGGTATCGTGCAGGGCCATTTCGCTTCGTTCATAGGAATACTTGTCATGCATGAAGTGAATAACGTTCAGTGTATTGATATAAAGTTCCGAAAGCCAATCCATCATACGATCAAATTTTTGCATCACTTCATCGTAATCCAATACATCACTTGTAATCGGTGCGAGAGCAGGCGCTACCTGCACTTTTTTGATTTCATCAACGCCGCCGTTAATCGAATAGAGCAGTGTTTTTGCCAAATTGGCACGAGCACCGAAGAATTGCATTTGTTTCCCGATACGCATTGCCGATACGCAGCAGGCAATGCCATAATCATCGCCGTATTGTACGCGCATCAAATCATCATTTTCATACTGAATGGCACTTGTCTTGATTGATATTTTCGCACAATATTCTTTGAATTGCTTAGGCAGCTGCTTTGACCAAAGTACAGTCAGGTTTGGTTCCGGAGCAGGTCCGAGATTCTCCAGTGTATGAAGGAATCGGAATGAATTCTTCGTCACGAGTGTGCGCCCGTCAACCGACATGCCGCCAATTGATTCGGTAACCCAGGTCGGGTCGCCACTGAACAGTTCGTTATACTCAGGCGTACGGGCGAACTTAACGAGACGCAGCTTCATGACAAAGTGGTCAACCAGTTCTTGTGCCTCTTCTTCAGTAAGCACATCATTTGCAAGATCACGTTCAATGTAAATGTCAAGAAATGATGACGTTCTGCCTAGGCTCATTGCTGCGCCATTTTGTTCTTTAACAGCAGCCAGATAGCCGAAATACAGCCACTGGAATGCTTCACGTGCATTTGCTGCAGGTTTAGAAATATCAAACCCGTAGCTTGCAGCCATTTTCTTAATATCCTGCAACGCACGAATTTGTTCCGTCAGTTCCTCACGCAGACGAATGACTTCTTCACTCATTTTACCGCCAGTGCTTTGTTTATCAATTTTCTTTTGTTCAATCAGAAAATCAATGCCGTACAGAGCGATGCGGCGATAATCACCGATAATACGCCCACGGCCATAGGCATCCGGAAGTCCGGTGATAATACCGACATGGCGAGCCAACTTCATTTCGTCCGTGTATGCGTCGAAAACACCTTGATTATGCGTTTTTCTGTATTCGGTAAAGACATGATTTACTTCATCATTTAACTTATATCCATAAGATTCACAGGCTTGCTTCGCCATACGAATGCCGCCGAAAGGCATCAGCGCACGTTTGAACGGTGCGTCGGTCTGCACGCCAACGATTTTCTCCAACTGTTTGTTTAAGTATCCTGGTTGATGAGAGGTGATCGTTGAAACAATTTCGGTGTCCATGTCCAGAACACCACCATTTTTCCGTTCCTGTTCGGAAAGCTCCATTACCTGTTTCCATAGAAGTTCTGTATTCTTTGTTGGTCTTGCCAGAAAAGATTCATCATTTTTATATGCATGTATATTTTTCATGATGAAATCGCGTACATCAATCTCATTTTTCCAAATACCTTCAACAAATCCGTCCCACGCAGATCCGTACTTGCTTTCTTCTACTACTGCTTCCATGCCGTTCATCTCCTCATTTAAATGGTCGACTAATTGAACATATTATCCTTGAGCACATGTTAATTATATAATAACAGATGTAAACGCTTACACATTAGTTATGACTTTTTTGTTAACATTTATTCAAAAGATCGTGTCGATTCGGTGACTTAAATGAGGGCACGCAAAGAAGAAGTTTAGTGAGCGCGTTTTAATCAGATGTTTGATAAAATAATGATGAAGCCTAAAAGAGGAGTGAAGCCATGTTTTGTCCGGTATGCGATGATGTCCGCATGAAAGAAGTTGAAAAAGACGGTGTGCTGATAGACACTTGCCCAAATTGCAAAGGTGTTTGGCTGGATCGAGGAGAGTTAGATAAATTATCCACTCGAGTGAAGGAAGTACGTCGTCCATTCAATGACTGGTACGAACAAGATGATGACGAAAAGAAACAGAAAAGCTACAGAGACCGTGACTATAAGGAAGATTCATATTATGATAAGAGAAAAGGCAGAGATTATGAGCCGCGCAGAAAGAAAAAGAAATCAGTGATGGATATGCTCGGGGATCTTTTCGATTGACGTAAGATTATTTAAGTCCGGAAAGGGGAGAACGAACTCCTTTTCGGACTTTGTCGTATTTTCAACACGCGATCGCGTGCACAAATCGTATCGTAATGAGAGGATGGGCAAGATGCGTGTACATTTTTTTCAGCATGTTTCGTTTGAGAAACCGGGATTTATTTCTGAATGGTGCAGGCAGCGCCACTATGAATTGACAGGAACCTGTTTTTATGAAAATAACTTTGTCGAGCCTGATTTTGAAAAAATCGACTTGCTGATTGTTATGGGGGGACCCATGAATTGTGACGACGAACAGGTCTATCCGTGGCTTAAGCGAGAAAAGGAATGGACCAAAACAGCGATTCAGAAGAATATTCCTGTTTTGGGCATTTGTCTTGGCGCGCAACTTCTGGCCGAATGTCTCGGGGCGAATGTTTATCCTGGAAAAGAAAAAGAGATCGGCTGGTTTCCGATCTCGCTTGTGAATAAGCCGGAGCTGCCATTTTTAGGCATGCCCAAGCAGATAATAGTCTTTCATTGGCACGGAGATACCTTCGATCTTCCGCAAGGAGCGTCGCATGCGGCCTTCAGCAAAGGCTGCCGAAATCAGGCGTTTCTATACGGCAAACGGGTGGTGGGTCTGCAATTTCATTTGGAAGTTGGCGAGGAAAACATTCGTGAAATTATTGAACATTCGCGCAATGAACTGGTTGCCGGAAAGTATATCCAGGGGATTCCAGACTTATGCGGCCGATTCGGATTGATTCAGCAGAATAAATCGATCTTGTTTGACTTCTTGGATCGCTGGATGAATCAGCTTGCAAACGAATCGATTCAATAATTCAATGTAAGCACGCCTAATCGCTCAAGGGCAGCTTTAATACCGTCTTGATCATTAGAGAGCGTCACAAAATCAGCCGATCCTTTTACCTGTTCCGGGGCATTACCCATCGCTACACCGATCCCAGCGAATCGAAGCATGGGTACATCATTAAAGTTATCGCCAAAGGCGAGTGTATGTTCTTGAGCTATATGATAACGAATCATTATTTCGCGCATCGCGTTTGCCTTACTGACATCTTTTGCCATGATTTCCAGATAGGTCGGTTTTGATTTATAAAATACGGCATCAATAGTTGCTTCAGAAAGAACAGTCTGTAATTGGTCAATATCTTCCGGATCACCCATACACAATAGTTTATGAATCGGCGGCAGACTTTCCGGTACCTGATCTTGGAATGCATAAGTAGATGAAGGGGTGCGTGCAATGGCCTCTTCTTGAGCGATCCAAGCATCCGTTTTCTCTGGGACAAGCCATCGATTGAAACTGTATGCAGAAAAACTAATTTTAGGGAAACGGTTACAAATCTGCTGATAGACAAACTGTACACTTTGCAGATTCATTGTGACAGAGAGCAAAGGCTCACTTGAAGTATCATTCTGATCGACGATAAGCGCCCCGCTGTAACAAATAATTGGGTCAAGCGAGCCGAGCTGTCGTTGTAAGGGAATAATTCCGCTCGGCATTCGCGCTGAAATGAGAATAAAGGGAATGTCTTGGCTTGCACATTGTTTAATTGCCTGGACGGTTTTCTTCGTAATGACATGCTCTGAATTGATCAACGTACCATCGATATCACTGAAAATCAACTGAATCGGCATATAAATCCACTCCCTTTGAAAATAAATAAACGCCTTTCATTTTGTTTCATCGGTGAGAATGAGATGAACGCCTTGCGCTTCTAGTGAAGTTTGAAATCGTTCGGTAAGTGCACGATCGGTAATCAGAACATCTGCATGACTCCAATCGAATGCTTTAAATCTGCTTTTCTGATTGAATTTTTTATGATCTGTAAGGATAACCATCTGATTGGAATGCTCTGATATGATCCTGCTGATCCAGGCATCTTCTTCATCCTCATAATAGACCCCGTCATCGGCGACCGCCGCCGCCCCGAGAAATGCTGCATCAAAGTGGATACTCTCCATTTGCTTCATACTTTCCGCAGAAAAGAAGAATCGATTTTCGAGATTTAGCTTCCCGCCAAACACATGAACTGCTGCGCCTTCTTTCTGAGATGACAATTCAGCAACATCCAGCGATTGTGTAAAGACGTGAATGGGCATATCAATCTGACGCACCATACAGGAAATGGTTGTTGAAGCATTGAAAAAATAATAGCCATTAGGCTTCAGAAAGGTGAGCGCTTTTTTCCCTATGCGCATTTTGATGTCGGAATAGGCCTGCAAACGATCGCGGTACGCTAATATTTTGTTTTGAAAATCCTGTAGAGCGATGCCCCCGTGCGTTCGGATTGCGGCGCCTTGCTCTGTGAGCTTGACAATATCACGACGAGCCGTGTCACGTGAGACATTGTAAAGCCGGCAGATATCTGCCACAGATAGGCTGCGTGCTTCTTGCAGATTATCGAGGATTGCTGACAGTCGTTCTTCTTGATAAATGATACTCATCTCCTTTCTTTTTTTAGCATTCGTTTGTCTTCTTGTTCCGGTAATCAATACATTTGTGCATTATCCATGTTTTTACGTATAAAAGTTAAGAGAGATGTGCCCGTGATCGAAAATACAGGATTATAGTTAAATGGTATCCTTTTATAAGTAATTATAAGTAAAAATAATAAAATTACAAGTAGTTACAAGTAAATGAATGTGCTATGCAAAGGTTAATAAAAGGATACATACAGGATAGCTGATCATATTAAAAATCCTGTAGTTTAGACAATGAACTCGCTTACATTTGTGACTTGTGATACACTAGCGATACACAATTTAATAAAAAGGAGGGCAATAATGACTCGGCGTGAAAAAGTCTTAACTTATTTAGAAAAGTTTGCACTTGGTACGGCTCACGGTGTGACAACCAGCGAAATATCCGAAGCGATTGGTGTGCTTCGCCCGAATGTCAGCAAGGAGTTAAATCTGCTTGTCAGAGAGGGAAGGGTGAAGAAGACAAATGGTCGACCCGTTCACTATTTCGTGGATCATGCAGTCGGTAAACACAAAATAAAGATGCAGCAGAAACCCAACATCGGGTTTGCTGGGAATGCTCGTATCATTGATCATAACCTTGAAAAGGAAGATACTGCGAATAAGAACGAAACGGATGTTTTTGAGCACATGATCGGCAGCCGCGACAGCCTGAAGAATCAAGTCGAACAGGCCAAGGCAGCATTGCTTTATCCGCCGCACGGACTGAATACACTGATCATTGGACCAACGGGATCCGGTAAGACGTATTTTGCTCATAAAATGTACCGTTTTGCTTTAGATAAAGAAATTATCTCTCAAAAGGGATTTACCACATTCAATTGTGCGGATTACGCGCACAATCCGCAGTTATTGATGTCGCATCTGTTTGGCTATGTCAAAGGAGCCTTTACCGGTGCCAACGCTGATAAAGACGGTCTGATTCAGGAAGCTGATGGCGGAATGCTTTTTATAGATGAGGTACATCGTCTGCCGCCTGAGGGGCAAGAAATGATTTTTTATTTTATGGATCATGGAACATACAGCCGTTTAGGCGAAACTGCCAAAGTTCATCATGCGGACGTCAGACTTGTTTACGCAACGACTGAAGATCCGAAAAGTTCATTGCTGCAAACGTTTGTCCGCCGTATTCCGATCATTATTCAACTGCCGGACTTTAATCAAAGAAGTGCACGTGAACGATTGCAACTATTAGAGCAATTATTAACGCTTGAAGCGAATCGGATTCATAAAAATATTCGTTTAAGCGAAGATGTTGTTCAAGCTTTGCTGGGAAGTGTAACCTACGGTAATGTTGGGCAGTTGAAATCTAATATTCAATTAGTGTGTGCCCAAGGCTTTCTGAACAGCATGCATAACAAAAATGAAATAACCCTGCTGTTTAGTCGGTTGCCG
>Ga0334901_1001547_pt1 | contig 23672 bp, 14 predicted proteins | sample GraSluR3_MG_3_FD_207216 | JGI IMG/M metagenome (GOLD analysis project Ga0334901, IMG submission 207216) | Sludge microbial communities from methane-producing bioreactor in Wageningen University, Netherlands - Granular Sludge_15_08-R3 | ecosystem: Engineered > Bioreactor > Anaerobic >... | reverse complement strand
TTCAGTTTCATACATAGTAATTCGATATTTTCTGAAACTTCACCAATAAAATGTCATAAGATGGCAATGCCATTAAATTGCTATTTATATAATATATATGTATTTATGTATTTCTTGAAAAAATTATTAAAAAATTTTATGAATTTTTCATCTATCTATTGACATAAGTACCTAGTTTTGGTATGGTATGGTCATCACCAAGAAATGGTGAACTTGAAATTGAATAGAAATGACCGTGAAGGTCTACTAAGGAGTTATACAATGAAAAAGGCTATTGCAATCTTAATCGTACTGCTCGTAACTGGAATCGCTTTTGCTGCTGGTCCTGCCTCTGGTGAATTAGCTGTCACTACATCAGTAACCGGCTTTGAAGGTATTAAGTTGTCACTCGAAAATGGCGTTTCACAGATTGCTGATTGGAATAACCTTGGAACCGACACCCTGCCTCTTGATCTTGGTGATGATGACGGAACCGCTGCTCCCAGTGGAACGTTCTATGTGAATCTGAGAACCAATAAGGCTGCTGCAATCACTATCGGTTTTTCAGGTGCTAAGCTGACTGCTGGTCTTGCAACTGAAGTTGATTATACCATTGCTGCTGTTGCGGGAACTGGGTATACCAGTGTAGGAACCTTCAATACCGCAGCAAGTACTGAATCTACCAACGTGATTGAGTTTACTGCAGCTTCCAATGGTGCACGAGTAGTCCCTGCTGAAGTAGCGATTGCCGTTGATCAGGATACTTGGGAATTGGCTATGAAAGGTGACTATGAAACCACCGTTACGGTGAGCATTGTATCTGGCAGCTGTTTGAACTTGAATTGAATACCATATAGCAAGAACCAAGAAACCGTCACAAGATTAACATTGTGACGGTTTTTTTTATATCTCTAAAACGGATGTTAACTAGGGAAGAACGGAAAAGTGTTGAAGTCCTTCTATAACCCCACCGGCAAATGAACGCTGAGCAAAGTAGAGGTTCTTTTGTTTTTTCAGCACATCCAGGGAGGGTTCATGATTTGCGACAATAATACCTTTTAACGGTTTTATCAGCATATCTGCATCATTACCTGAATCACCCGCTGTTATCACGGATGTAAGATCTATATGCCACTTCCATGCAATATACTTAACAGCTGTCCCTTTCGATGCACGATACGGAAGGATATCAAGAAACTGATTGTGAGAAAGCACAATATGCCAGGAAGATCTTGTTTGATTGAGTGCATCACGGATTCTCCGTACCAGTGATTCAATATCATCCTGCTTTTGTACATTGTAACTGACTTTGAATGCTCGTTGTGCATCAGCTTCAGGCTGTAATTCAAGCTCCTGAAATGAATCGAGGGCTTCTCGGATACGTTCTGGATGCCAACGACGACGAATATAGTGAGCCCATCCTTTATCCGCAATTAAATCCTCTCCGTAAAAGACCTCTGAACCGACTGATGTTATTAGAACATCGGGTTGAGGAAGGTTGTACTGCTCCAGAATTGCCTTTGCTGAATCAATGCTTCGTCCTGTAGCAATACCAAAGCCTAGAGTCTCTTTGTGTTGAGCGAGGAGAGCTCTCAGTTCTTCAATAGCCTGTGCATCACCGGTGAGTGTGTTATCAATATCACTTACCAACAAGTATCTGATTGAGCTCATTCGCTTTGCCATACTTCGCTCATAGCGGGCAGATGGAGTTTTCTTCTCGCTGTGTTCTGTAAGTACTCGACTCAGATGTTCAAGGTAGGTATCACAGTGCGTCTTCCAGTTGTATACCTCTCTGATACGCTCAACGCCGTGTCGGGATAACGTATCCCATAATTCGGAATCGGTTAAAATCTCATAAATACTATCACGTATAGCATCTGGATTAGCTATGTCCACCAAGACACCGCTGTCACAATTCTTTCTGATGTCCTGAACTCCACCCTTATCGGTTCCAATAAAAGGCAAACCTACTGCAGAAGCCTCTATAAAGGTCAATCCAAAATTCTCCAAGGCAGCAGCACTTACAAACACTCCCCGCTTCATGGCTGCAATACGATAAAGCTCAGGGACATCTCTTTCAGGGTTATGGTGCTTAGGAATTGCCATCTTTCCATACAGATCGTATCGATCCATGAGGAGCAACATATCGGTAAGAACCTGCTTCTCACCCTCTTCCATACTATTGATATCTTCACGTATTCCGGCGAAAATCGCTAGGTTTGCTATAGCCTGCAGATTTTTGCTTCTCCCATATATATCTATGAGTACATCAATATTCTTTCGGGCTTCAGGCCTACACAATGCCATGATGAGTGGTTTTTCAGGGACAGTAAAAAATCGCTGCAACTCTCGCATCATATTGAACTGTGCAAGTTTTTGTTCTTCCGTGATTGAGGGATCCTGTATTTCGTAATGATAAAAAGGAAAGAATTTTTCAAGGTTCAATCCTGGAGGTATTACCGTAAACTTATCAAGAACACGATTTTCATAGGAACTATAGAGCTCCTCACGCTCATAATTTGTACTGGTTATTACCATATCGGCTTTTCGGATTGCCCGTTCTTCATGATCAATTCTGGTGGCCATGCTGTAATAATCTTGAATTCGTTCTTCGGAAACACCGATTGATGAGAGATACTCATATTTATTTCTTCCCAGTGAATGTCCAGTAAACACAAGCGGGGTGTGGAAATAACTGGCAATCTCCGTTGCAATATAACCTCCATCCGCATAATGACCATGAATAACATCGGGAACCCGCTGTTCTGCTCTAAAAAACTCAATCAGATTATCGACATATTCATCTAAATGAGGCCATAACCGCTCTTTTCGTATATACTTGACTCCGCCACAGGGAAGACGAACAATTCGTGCTCCTTCACCCACTTGTTCGAACGGTTGATTGTAATCGTCACTCAACCGCTTATCTCCAATCTTCCTCGTGAATAAATCCACCTCAACATCTTCTCGTGTTGACAACTCCTTCATGAGATCTATCACATACCTGGTCTGACCTCCGGTATCTGCATCACGCCCCATCTCAATGTTGTCATTACGCACCAAACCATGGATGTTGATAATTGCTATATACATGTATTACCTCTTCTTATGTAGCTGTAAGCATCCCATATATTGTGAGAACTGTCAAATTAGGATACATTAATCGTCACCATTAAAACTATTCATGCTTAATGGGTATGAGCATAACGGGAACTTGTGCACGTCTCGCCACATATTGACTCACACTTCCAACAAATAATTCTTTGAAGAAACCTCTCCCTTGCGTGCCCATCATAACCAAGGTAGCTCCTCCAGATTCGAGCTCATGCATAATCTCTGTATGCGGGCTTCCGTACACGAGCTTACAGGTCACTCGGACAGTCTTAGGAGCTACAAGTCTCTCTTTCAATTCCTGTAATCGTTGTTCATCTACACGATTAAATTCATCCAATCTGTCCACCAGGTGTGGTTCAATGTGACTTCGATCCTGCACATGCAGTAACGTAACATGTGAGACATTCCCACTATCAAGCAATCGCTCCAAATGGACAAAGGCACTGTCAGCACCAGTGGAAAAATCGGTGGTGTACAAAATGTGTTTTGTCACTGGAGAGGAAATGCCGGTTACAGAGAGATGTCTCTGCTCATCCACAGACAACCGGATAATAATCAGTGGCTTTTTTGTCCCGAGCATCACTTCATGAGCAACACCCCCAAGAAAAGCACCACCCACGAGCGATCTGCCCTGCGACCCGACGACTACAAGGGGATACCCCTCCTCTTCGGCAATCCGGTTGATCTCCCGCTTTGCAGAACCAGGAGAAATTCTCGATTCAACCACGAAACCGAGGTCCTCCAACACCTCTTTTTGCCGCTCAATCGCCTCTGTCTGTATAGTAGCAACATAGGGAAATACCTCAGAAGCAACTTCCTGATAATCGGGACACTGAAGTAATAATATGGAAGAAACGCCAAATTCTTTGAGAAAGGCAAGATGTTTCACCATAATGTCGGAAGCCTCTGAAAGATCCGTTGCAATAATTGCTCGTTCCATCATACTCACCTCCCATGGCAGGAATTGAGATTCACATTCCAACTACAACATAATCCGCCTCTACAACAAGTATAACGACTGAGGTGCGGTAAAGTCAAAACTTTCTCAGTTCGCATACTACATATCATTCATAGCGATTTACACCTCAACAAACTCACATACACGCATTTTTTAAAATATGTGCAAAAATTCAGTGATTATTATTTTTATAGTACTGATATATAACATATTTGTTTTGATTTCTGGCATTTTGTATTGTAATATGTTACAAGAAGCACATTAAAATTGTATCCATCAAAGAAAATGCTAAAAAAGGAGTGCATATATGGCACACAGAGCAATGGTGGATCCTACAGTATCCACTTCTTCTCAGCATGATGAACAACTGGATCAACTTTTCCCGATTATCGACGATATCATCACACAGTATCGAGGGACAAAAGGTGCGCTCATCCCAGTCTTACAGTCGGTTCAGAATCTTGTGGGGTATCTTCCAAAAGAGGTCCTTGTACATGTAAGCGAGGCACTTTCGATTCCATACAGTGAAGTAGCCGGTGTGGTCACATTTTATTCATTCTTCACTACCACACCGCGGGGAAAGCATACAGTTCGTGTCTGCCTCGGTACGGCCTGTTATGTTCGGGGTGGAAAGGAGGTCCTAGAAGCAATAAGTAAAGAACTAGGAATACAAGTTGGACAGACCACAGAAGATCGACAGTTTTCACTTGAAATTGGACGATGCTTTGGAGCGTGCGGTCTTGCACCAGTGGTGATGATTGACGATAACGTGCATCAACAAGTAAAAGTGACACGCATCAAGCAACTGCTTGAGGCATATAGATCTGTAGGAGACGAGGAGGCAGAGTATGAAGAAACTACGTAATGTGCAGGCATATATACGTGAATCAGATATACTCATAAACCAGGCCGAGAAGAATTCTCAAAATCGAGCTATTCTTGTCTGTACCGGCGGAGGGTGTATTGCCAGTGGCTCGTTAGATCTTCTCACCGCCTTCAAGCACTCCTTAGCCGAAATGAAATTGGATATTCCTGTACTTGGAACAGGATGCATGGGCCCGTGTTCCAAGGGTCCTGTTGTAAGGATTCTTCCAGAGAATATACTCTATCAACATGTTTCAGCAACTCATGTCGAACAGATTATTACCGAACATATTGTGAACGGAAAGCCGGTTGAATCGCTTCTGTTCATGAACGACCACCCGGAAACTGTAGTACATCATGATTCTGAATCAGTTTTTCTTAGCCCGCAACGTAAAATAGTCCTGAGAAATTGTGGCCGTATCGACCCTCTTTCAATTGAATCATACATAGCACAGAGAGGGTATCGTGGATTTGTTCGAGCATTAACAGAACTCTCAAAAAAAGAGATTATCGACACAGTAAAGGAATCAGGATTAAAAGGTCGTGGAGGTGCGGGATTTCCTACCTGGATGAAATGGCAGTTTACTTCAGAAGCTCATGGAGAAGAAAAATACGTATTGTGTAATGCCGATGAGGGTGATCCTGGAGTTTTTATGGATCGCTCGGTTCTTGAAGGAGATCCTCACAGCATTATTGAAGGAATGGCTATCGCAGCATATGCCGTTGGTGCAAGTCAAGGATACGTATATGTACGTGCCGAATATCCTTTAGCGGTTGCTCGACTTACAAAAGCAATTGAACAGGCTCAATCGGCAGGACTTCTTGGAAATAACATTTTAGGAACTGATTTTAGTTTTAATCTTGAAATTCGTATGGGTTCTGGAGCTTTCGTATGTGGTGAAGAGACAGCCCTTATCAATTCGATTGAAGGAAAACGGGGAGAACCAAGACCGAGGCCGCCATTCCCTGCACAAAAAGGACTGTGGAACTGCCCTACACTGCTTAACAATGTAGAGACCTATGCTAATGTAGCTCCAATCATTGACCATGGAGCCAGCTGGTATAACGTCATAGGAACCGACTCAAGCAAAGGAACAAAAGTCTTCGCGTTAGCAGGTGCTGTGCGAACTACAGGACTTGTTGAAATTCCTATAGGAACGTCCTTAGGGGATCTCGTATTTTCGATTGGCGGTGGAATTAAACAAGGTCGAGCCTTCAAGGCGGCCCAGATTGGTGGGCCATCGGGAGGATGTATACCGAAAGAGCACCTTTCAGTTCCACTCGATTACGAACCTCTAAAGAATCTTGGAGCGATAATGGGTTCCGGTGGTCTTATCGTTCTCGATGATCAAGCATGTATGGTTGATGTAGCCCGTTATTTTTTAGAATTTGTGCAAGAAGAATCATGTGGTAAATGTGTCCCGTGTCGCGTAGGAACCAAACGCATGTTGGAGATTCTGGAACGTATCTGTAATGGTGAAGGAGAACTTCAAGATATTGATCGGCTCATAGAATTAGGCACGTGGATTAAAGAGACATCACTCTGTGGTTTGGGACAGACCGCACCAAATCCTGTACTATCGACTATCCGTCATTTTAGACATGAATACGAGGCACATATACGAGATCGTCACTGTGAGGCAGGCGTTTGTCCAAGCCTTGTCCGTGCTCCATGTCAAAGTGCCTGCCCCGCACATGTCGACATCCCTGGATTTGTATCTCTCGTCGGAGAAGGTCGATACGCAGAGGCTCTCCTACTCCATCGAGAACGAAATCCTCTTGCTGCAATCTGTTCACGCGTCTGTTTTCACACATGTGAAGATAAATGCAGACGTGCTGGTTTAGATGAATCAGTGAGCATCCGTAGTGTTAAACGATATCTGGTTGATCAAGAGGTAATTGTGCAGATACCCGAAGTAAGACAGAACGATACGAACGCAAAAAAAGCGATTACTATCGTTGGAGCGGGACCTGCAGGCCTCTCATGTGCCTATTTCCTGGCACGTTTGGGTTATAAACCAAAAATTATGGAATCATCGGTTCGTCCTGGAGGAATGTTGGTACAGACAATTCCAGCATACCGCCTTCCCCGAGAAACTATGGCCAGAGAAATTCGTATGATTGAACGCATGGGTGTCGAGATTGTTACTGAACAGACCCTGGGCACAGATTTCACCCTGCAAAGTCTTATCGATCGTGGAGAAGATGCAATTTTCTTGGGGATAGGAGCTCCTGACGCTCTCTCTATGGGGTTACCTGGTGAAGATGCAGCGGGTGTAGTTCAAGCAGTGCCATTTCTACAAAAGTACAACATTCGCGGTTCGGTGGAAGTCGGCGACACAGTCGTAGTTATTGGCGGTGGAAATGCTGCAATAGATGCTGCAAGGACAGCACTGCGACTTGGTTCCCGTTCGGTAACCATTGTGTATAGAAGAAGTCAGGAAGAGATGCCTGCGTACGAGGAAGAGGTCGCAGAGGCTATTCAGGAGGGAGTCACAATAAGTTGTCTAACCCAGCCGGTAGAGATCCTGAAAGACTCAAAAGGACATGTAAAAGCCGTGCACTGCCTCAGGATGGGGCTCGGTTCCTTTGATGCAACAGGAAGGCGAAGACCACTCGCACAGAGCCAAGATCCGCTCACAATCAATGCTGATCAAGTGATTCTGGCAATAGGGCAACGTCTCGATATTACCAAACTTGTAGGAAATGTATCGCTTATGTTGAATGATAAAAACTTCATTGCAACAGATCCTGTTACTGGAGCAACAAGTATACCAATAGTTTTTGCAGGTGGAGATTGCACAAACGGACCATCGTCGGTAGTTGAGGCAATAGCTGCTGGAGAGCGTGCTGCCGTTGGAATCGATACACTACTTACAGGAGAGAATCATGCATTCTGGCGATACGAGAAGATAACTGAAACAAACTACGATCCCGATGAAGAAATCTCCTCAGAAAAACGTGCACCAGTACGACAAATTCCCGTAGAACGGCGAAAACATAACTTCGAAGAGGTGGAACTCCCATGGTCAGAAGCTGTGGCAATCGCTCAAGCACACCGTTGCCTGCGGTGTGATTACGGGAAACATATCAATGAGAACCCTGAAGCTCTCAGTACTGAAAAGAGAAAGGAGGGTGCCCATGCTTGACATAACTATGAACGGAAAAGTGATAACTGTATCTGAAACAAGTACTATTTTAGAGGCAGCAGTGCAGGCTGGAATTAAGATACCTACACTCTGTTATCTTGAGGGATTACAACCAATGGGAGCTTGTCGTGTCTGCCTTGTAGAGGTTGAAGGCTCTCCTACGCTTACAGCATCATGCTCTACCCCTGTTCGGAAAGGTATGGTCATCCACACTCACTCTAAGCGGGTACGTGAAGCGAGAAAAACGGTTGTTGAGCTCCTGTTAAGTGAACATGAGGGTGATTGTCAATTGTGTTCCCGAAGCAACGATTGTGAACTCAGACAACTTGCCGATGAATTAGGTATCCGTACGAATCGATATATTGGTGAGAAGCCGGAGAGCCAGACAGATGAATCCAACGTTGCTTTGGTACGAGATAACGCAAAATGTATTAAATGTCGAAGATGTGTACAGGTATGTTCTGAAATCCAGCGAGTTGGTGTATTGTCTGCTCAATACCGAGGGTACAAGACCACCATAGGTCCAGCTTTCACCGATCCTCTAGAAAGTGTTGCTTGTGTACAATGTGGTCAATGTGCAGCTGTGTGTCCAGTTGGTGCAATTGTCGAGACAAGCCATATTGAACAGGTTATTGCAGCTTTAGAAAATCCCAAAACCCATGTGGTGGTGCAAACAGCACCCGCAATTAGAGCGGCACTAGGAGAGTGCTTCGGCCTACCGCCAGGCACGCTGGTAACAGGTAAAATGGTTTCAGCTCTTCGTGAACTTGGTTTTGATGCAGTTTTCGATACCGACTTTGCTGCTGACCTCACCATCATGGAAGAGGGTACTGAATTGCTTACTCGCCTGCGAAACCGCTTTGTACTCGGTAAAGAGTCGAGACTCCCTCAGTTCACCAGCTGTTCCCCCGGGTGGATAAATTATGCTGAACATTATTTCCCTGACACGTTGGACAAAATCTCTTCCTGCAAGTCGCCACAACAAATGTTTGGGGCTTTGGCCAAAACATATTATGCACAAAAAATGGAGATAGATCCAAGTAGAATTGTTGTGGTTTCTGTTATGCCCTGCACTGCTAAAAAATTTGAGGCAGCTCGACCGGAAATGCGTTCCAGTGGTTTTCAAGATGTAGATTATGTACTGACGACGAGAGAACTCGGCGACCTAATTCAACAAAGTGGAATAGAATTCACCTCACTTCCCGAAGGTAAAATGGATAATCCGCTTGGAATTTCTACCGGCGCTGCAGATATCTTTGCCAACACAGGCGGCGTGATGGAGGCTGCATTGCGAACCGTACATGCCGTTACTACCGGACGAACGCTCGAAGCTGAAAATCTTCATGTTAAGCCGTTAGCAGGTCTGGAAGGGATTAAAACGGCTTCGGTAGTGCTCACTGGAACTATTGATGCATGGGCCTTTCTCGAGGGAAAAGAGATAAAAGTTGCAGTAGCACATGGCCTTGGTAATGCCGCAACGCTTATAGAGCATATTCGTAAAAATCCAGATGAATTCCAATTTGTAGAAATCATGACATGCCCTGGAGGCTGCATAGGAGGTGGCGGACAACCTCGTTTTACTACTGATGAAGTCAGAAATGCACGAATTCAAGCAATCTATCGAGAAGATGAGGGTAAGCAATTCAGACAATCACACGAAAACCCTGCAGTTCAGGAACTGTATAGAGACTTCTTGGAAAAGCCATTGAGTGAAAAATCCCATCACCTTCTTCATACTACCTATGGTAAAAAACCAAAAGTGAAAGGATATTAACGACCAAGAAAGGAGGAGACTTCTCGCTCTAGCGTATACATAGCACGTAATTGTTGCCATAGAGCAAATACTGACTCATACAGGTTAAGTTCAATTCGACGTGCACTCAGCTCGTCCATTGCTCCTGCCTGTGCTTTAATATAGGCAATTTCTACATCGTTTTTAGCTAGTTGATACTCTTTTAAACGGAGTGCAAGGGTTGGGAAAACCTCATTAATCGTTCGCTGATAAGCAGAGAATTTGTCAAGAACTGCTTCACGATTTTCGTCTCGTACCAGTGTTGCCTGCACAACAGCCTCTTCAGCCAGTTCAGCAGTGGATCTACTGAGTGAACGTGAAAGATCAGGGGCAATAAATTGTACTGATACACTTATTTCAGGTTTACTTGTGGTAAAAAGCTCATCAAATGAATCAAAAAACGTATTGCTTGGTGTAGGCATATAGTGAGGAGATAGCTGCATAGCTACTGATAGTCTTGGAGCATCTCCCGGATTGCCCAGTTGAGCATCAAGCAATGCTAATTGAAGATTTCGTTGTGCAGTCATGTAAGCTGAATCGGCTCGCAAAGCTAGTTCAACAGTCTCTGGGTCATTGGGCAATTTGCTCTGTAAATAGGTTCGTAATGTTTGTATAGCGGTTAGTATGTCTGTGTGTGATATAGCAGCAATCTGGTCTGCCTGGCCACCAGTAAGGGTATTAAGAGATTCCTTAAGCGTTACTATTTCATTATCAAATTGCTGTATCTGGAGAGCCAATTGCTCCTGTACCACCTGTTGCTCTATCAGTTCATTTTTACTGAGTAATCCTTCGGTAAATCTCAGAGAAGCCTCGGCAAAAGCACGTTCACCGAGAAGTCTTTGTTGTGCTAGCAGCCACCTACTTTCAAGCAGTGCTTCATAAGCATGAAAGAGCTCTAACACTTGGAGCTCAAGCTGTTTTCCAGTTGAGTGCACCCCTTCAAAAGCCTCTTCCTGCTGTATAAGCTGTTTCTCAAGCAGCTTTTTACCATATCCTGCATCAATAATACGATTACCTATACCAAGGGGTTGTTGAAGACTTACCGAGAGTGAGGGACTCTGATTCCACATGAAGTTTCCCCCATCGATTGATGTGGAAGAGATGGCATGGCGAACAGTTATATCCAGAGAGCCTGCGGTGGGTAACTGTTGAGAGAGAGAAGCTCCAAGTCCAAACTGATGAGCAAGAATAAGAGTCTCTGTCGGCGGAGGTGTAGTACTATTTATTTGATACATCCGACTGAAGCCATACACTGGATTTGCAGGATCAGAGATAAGGGAAAAAACTGGGAGTCCATCTCGTTTCACCTTATCTGTTTGAGATACCTGCATCCTATAAATCGACTCCAGGCGATTTATTGTTGTGCTCTCTGCTATCAGATTACGTACATGTTCGTGAGTACTTCCCCTCTGTTCAGGCTGCCATTCATTGAGAAACTGTTCAATTTCACCTACTGATATCATCTCTGATTCTAACTGAGAAAATTCAAAAGTCTCATGTATGTCCGGATACCCAAAAGAGATGGTACTGGAATACAGTGAGACAATAGGAATAACCATAAGAATCAGAAGCATTATTCCAGAATTACGAAGTTTCATACCAACCTCCGATCTTTGCGGCTATAAAACATACCGTAGAGCAATGGAATGATGAATAAGGCACTGAGCGTAGAGAAAAGCAATCCAAACATTATCGTGCTTGCCATTGGTCCCCACACAACAGAAGTCCCCCCAAGTCCGATAGCAGTGGGAAGTAATCCACCAATGGTCGTGAGTGACGTTAAAAGAATCGGCCGAATGCGACTCTGTGCAGCAAGCTTCACTGATTCCATAACACTCCTGCCCTCTGCACGCAGTTCATTGATGAAACTTATCAGCACTATAGCATCATTAACTGCAATACCCGCAAGAGCAACTCCCGCATAGATCACTGTAGTGGAAAATGGAGTACCGGAGAAAAAGAGATAGAGAATAACTCCGACAAATGCGAAGGGAACTGAAATAAGGATAAGCAATGGCTGACTATAACTATTGAACTGAGCACCAAGAATAAGATAAATGAGAAATATCCCAAGTAGAAATACACGAAGAATGTCAATGAGTAATGAAGAAAACTCACTGAACTCACCGCCGGTTCCGTACACCACATCTTCGTAGGTGTTTGCTAGGGAATTCTCCCAATACGTTGAAACCATGCTGTCCACTGTTTGGAGATCCACATCTCCATCAGTTTGAGCTGTTATGGTAATTTCCCGTTTACCGTCTACTCTACGAATCGAACCTACTGAGGAACCTAATTCCACACTAGCTACGGTAGAAAAGGGAATAAGTCTCCCATCATCTGTCGGGATAACAGATTGCTCCAAATCTGCAAACCCCATATCACCGTTGTAATCAAAACGTGCAACAATCGATATCTCCTCATTGTTGGAGAAAAAAGACCCAATAGGCAACCCGTCAAAACGAGCTCGTATAAAGGTTCCTAGTGTATTCACCGTAACTCCTAAGGCACTTGCACGCTCTGGATTTAGTTTGATTTTCAACTCGGGACTACCCTCTTCATAGTCACTCTCAATCGTATAGACCCCTTCAATAGCAGTGAGATATTGCATAATGTCCTTCGAGGCTGCTACGAGACTGGGATAGTTATCGCCTGTAACTCTGTAACTTAATGGTGCTGAAGTCGGTGGCCCATTTTGTGCTTTTCGGAAAAACACTTGCTCTGCACCGGCAATATAATAGGTCTCTTTTTCAATTTCATGGATAAGTTCATCAATACTTTTTGTTCTTCCCTCATCCTTCTCGGCAAGATCCACTGTTATCTGAGCAACATGTGCAGTAGTACCGGTACCACTGTCTCGAGCAGCCGCTCCAACACTACTGCTAATGGAGAGGACATCTCCATCACCTATCTTAGGAAGCAATATTGCCTCGAATTCTTTTACTACCGAGTCTGTTACCTCAAGACTGGTTCCCTTCGGAGTGGTAATATCAATAGTAAAATAGCTAAAATCTTCGGCTGAAAATAAATCAACATCAAGAAATAGTATAAGCGAAAAAGAACCAATCATAATTATAAGAAAAAGCATGAGTACAATAGCTTTAAATCGGTAGAACACATCGAAGATTTTTGCATATCCATGCTGAATTTTTGTAAACCATGCACCCGGTTCACGTTTCCGAGGTTTGCTTCGTTTCTTTCCCCAATCGGCAAAGTGGCTGGGGAGGATGAACAAAGCCTCTCCAGTACTTGCAATAAGTGCAATGGTAACTGTGAGCGGAATAACTCGGAGAAATTTCCCTATTGTTCCAGGAATTATCATGAGTGGAAGAAATGCAGCAACTGTAGTTCCGGTTGCTGCAATTATCGGCCATACAACTTGATTTGTCCCTTTGATTGCAGCATCATGTCGTGAAAGTCCATCAAGCTGAAATCGGTAAGAATTTTCAATAATTACGATAGCGTGGTCCACTATAAGACCTAATACCAAGACCAATCCGAAAAGGGTATTAGTATTAATAGTTTCTCCTAATAAGTCGAGTACAATGAAGGTAAGTGCAAAAGTTACCGGAATTCCCAATGCCGTCATAATTGCATTTCTAAACCCAATGAATAACCAGAGAATCACGAGCAGTATTGCTAAACCCATGAGTGCATTAGAGGCAAGCACATTAATACTTGATGCGATTTGAACAGTTGAATCGTTAAATAATGTAAGCGAAGCTCCATTACTCAGGGACTGTGAAGCCTCTTCTACAATCTCTCGCGTACCGGATACTACCGCAACCGAACTTCCCCGTGGAACTTTGGTAACTCGTAATGAGACAGAGGTGGTTCCATTAAACCGTGATATTGAGGTGTCAGGGTCAAATCCATCAATAACTTTAGCAACATCGCTCACACGAACCATTCCAGAACCAGAGGTTGACCGTCGAACAACAACCTCAGAAATACTATCTACCGATTCAATCTGACCAAGTGTACGCAGAAGATATTCTCGTGAACCGCTACTCAATGTACCGCCTGGTACTACCCTGTTCTGATCCTGAACCGCTCGAACAACTTCGTTCACCGAGAGACCCAAAGCGGAAAGCCTGACTGGATCAAGATTAACTAAAATCTGTCGATCTGGTAATCCGATGATATCCACATCTGAAACATCCTTCACTCTGAGTATCTGATCACGGAGTGTAAGGGCCTCTTTACGGAGTTGGCTGTAGGGAAGATTTCCACTTACTACCACTTCAACTACGGGAAGAAAATCGGCTGAAGAGAAATCATCTACGAGTGGATTAAGGGTTCCACTCGGTAGTGCGACTTGGCTGAATCTCGTCTGGGACTCTTGATAGAGTCGTTGAAATTCCTCGTTAGAGATTCCATCATCAAATTCTACCCGTATTACAGAAAGCCCTTCACTCGTTGTTGAAGTAATACCTTTAAGTTTATTGATTCCCTGAAATGCGTTTTCCACGGGAATTGTTACAGATGATTCCATATCTTCGGCACTCGCTCCCGGATACGGAACAATTATATTAACCCAATAGAAGGGAACCTCTGCAAATTGCTCCTGAGGCAAACGAATAAAACCGAATACACCCAGTGCAAGAATGGTAATCATAAGTATGTTGATAAGTACCGGTTTTGTCACCGAAAAGCGGCCCACACTAAATCCGGAAGTTTGTTCTTTTTTGTGATCGCTGGTATCCATAATTTTTCTCTATTCCAGTTAATACTGGGTCACAACTGAGGTGTCTTCATCTATTCGGGATAATCCACTCGTAAGGACCTCTTCCCCTACCAGAATTTTTGTTTCATCAACTGGCTCAACGGCAGCAAGGTCTCCATAACGGTCAAGAATTTTTACCGCTATAAGTTCAGCAGCAGTACCTTTTTTTACATATACATAGGTCTGCCCTTCGCGATTCACTATGGCAGCATTTGGCACGAGAGGATACTGAGGTGCTTCACGATTTTCCACCGTAACTTTTGCAGAAATCCCCGATTTTATTTTTTGGGGATCTGGATTTTCAAAATCAATCAATACAGTCCAACTCCCTGTACGAGAATCACTTCCAGCACTTATTGCTTGGACTTTTCCAGTACTTCTGATAACTTCGCTCGGTGTTACAATTTCAATAATTGCATCTGCACCTGTCCGTACTGAGAAAATCTGTGACTGCCCAAGGGAAATAGGAATGCTGAGCTGCACTAGATCGATAATTCTTACAATCTGTTGACCTGCCTGAACAGTATCTCCTACAACGAGTTTGCCTCCTTGATCTGCAATGTATCCTGCGATGGGAGCCACTATTGTAGTATCTTTTAATGCATCTTGGGCCCGTGCAAGTTGTGCTTCCAAACCATCAACCGTAGATCGTGATTGATTCAGAGCACTGAGTGATAATGCACCTCGTTCATAAAGCTGCTCATCGACCTCAAGAGCTTTCCGTGCATTTTCAGTTTGCCTTTCGACTTGATTTACCGAAAGCTGAGCAATCGTTTTATCTAAAGTTACCAGTACATGACCCTGTTCTACAAAAGCACCTAGATTACTATCTATTGATTCAATAACACCAGAAGCTCGAGCTTTTACGATAACCTCGTTTCTTCCCTGAATTACTCCATTTGCAACTACTGTTGGACGTAACGCAGCGCGTTTCACCGGTACGGTTGATGTAACAAGCTGAGTATAATCTGTCGCTGCAGCAACCGCTTCGATTACAGGAGGAGTCTCTTTTTGCGGTCTACTCAAAATTCCGAATGAGATGAGTAATACTCCAGTCACCACCAAGACAACCCTAATCCTTCGAAAACTCATAATGCTTCCTCCTGCCGGATAGTCAAGATGTCTAGATATCTAGATGTTCCAGCAAATATTTTAAACACATTCCAATTTATGCATAGTATGGAAATAAAAGTGACTCGGCAATAGAAATATAAGTAAAAAGTGAAATTTTATCGATTACTTTTTCACAACAACGGTCTCAACAAAACGCATTGGTGTACTTGAACGAATAATCAATGGCTTTCCACGAGAAAGAGATGTACTATATCCCGCACCTATGCAGAGTTCTTCCCCTTCAGTCAGAAGGAATCCAGAACCTGACAACAAGACAATCTGTGTACAAGTACCGGCTTCTTCATGTGCTTCCCACACGCTTTGTGCAGACACCTCTACAATTCGGACTTCGGATTTTAAGGTGGACTCTTCCATGATTCGATCTACGACTGTACGCCTACCCCATACATAATGAATACTTCGAGGAGAATCGGTAAGCGGGTCAACCAAGGGTTTAACGTGTCCACTTAGTGCGATATCACTTACTAAAATCCCATCTGCACTTGCAGCAACTACAATATTTTTTGTCCCGAGAGCAACAATAGGTATGGTAAGTTCATTTACCACAACAGTATGTTCGGTTTGAGACAGATACTGTAGACCGAGACCTGAAGATCCCATTTCCTGAACCAGAGCATCCCATGTACCGAGATCTCTCCACACCCCATCATACGGAACCATAGCAACTTTAGCAGCTTGTTCGACCACAGCATAATCAAAACTTTTTTTACCTAGCGACGCATACCTATCTAATAACTCAGGAAAAGAATATTCCCCTATATGCGATTGCACAATTTCCATGAGGTACCCGAGTCGGAATGCAAATACGCCACCATTCCAACACGCACCCTGTTCAATAAGACGACGAGCCTCTTCGCTCTGAGGTTTCTCTACAAATCGCTCGATGGTAAAAAACCCTTCCTGATGCTCCTTCGGAACCATATAACCAAATCGACTCGAAGGATTTGTCGGATGTATTCCCATGAGCACCAAGTCCACATGAGGTCGGGCTGCTACGGCACTCATGCGTCGGACAACCGAAAAGTAGTGCTGTTCGGCGTAGGGATCCACTGGAAGGACCACCACAATATCCTGCGGGTTGCCATGACAGATATCAGCAATATAGGTGCTGGAAAGTGCTATGGCAGGAAAAGTATCTCTTCGATCAGGTTCACACACAATAGCTACCTGATCGCCAAGCTGAGCTTCAATCTGTTCTTTCTGAGCCTCTCCTGTTGCAATAACAACCTGTTCTGTGGGGAATTCAGTACGAAGTTGGTGGTATACACGCTGCAGCATAGACTCACGTCCGTTCGAGTCGCAGGGTAATACCGATAGAAACTGCTTAGAGCGAATATTGTTTGAGAGTGGCCATAAACGCTTGCCGGACCCTCCCGATAAGAGAATAATGTGGGTATTCATACGCTGTATTATCGCCGTGAAATCACAGAAACACAACCCGGAAACTTTTCGGATACATGTGAAGTTTGAATCTAAAATCTAGAAGGCATGAACCCGAGTGAATCATATTCCCTCTTGATTACTATACATTTGTATAGTATACCTAGGGTATGGCACAGATATTGATAGGAACATCAGGATACAGCTATACAGAATGGGTCGGCCCCTTCTATCCAGAAAAAACAAAGGCAGAGAACTACCTCTCCTATTACACCACAAGATTTTCCACCGTTGAACTGAACTTCAGTTACTACCGTATGCCGGAAGCCTCCCAGCTGCTGTCTATGTGCGAACAAGGTCCTTCACTCATATTCTCCATAAAAGCTCATGAATCTCTCACTCATACGGTGGATTCTGCAAATTGGCGTATAGCTGCGACCACCTTTCTTTCTGCCATTACACCACTATATGAACAAGGAGCTCTTGGTGCTCTCCTATTTCAATTTCCCTATTCATTCCATTACGATCCTGAACGAAGGCGGTATCTCGATCAACTGCTTCGCATGTTCACCGCCTATCCACTTGCGGTAGAGTTCCGTAATGCACAGTGGTATAACAATCGTACTCTCGACTCTCTTCGTAGTCGTCATATTTCTCTTGTGTCTCTTGATCTTCCTGAGATTAATAATTCTCCTCCTATTATGGATGTCTCAACCTCCTCATTGGCTTACATACGGCTGCATGGTCGGAACAAGGAACAGTGGTGGGGTTCTGATGCTGCCTCCAGATATGATTATTTGTATAGCACATCAGAAATCGCTGCAATTGCAGAACGGATTCGCGGAATCGCATCGACAACACAGTTGGTTCTTGTCTATTTCAATAACCACCGGAGGGGTCAGGCAACTCAGAATGCCCTCGAACTCTCATCTCTGCTCAGTAAAGGACCTGCTCATGACAGGTGATAGTGCAAGTGTTGTTCATATAAATATCACCAACTTTGCTGCTGCTGTTGCTGCAGCTAAAAATAGTGCCCTAGCCGACTCAGCATTTATTATTGCAAAAATGAGTGCATCGCGGAGTGTGGTAATCTCTGCATCGCAGCGGGCACGTGAGGAGGGTATTGCAATTGGCATGCCGGTCTCTTCGGCTTTACGACTCGTTCCCTCACTTGCAATCCTTCCACCCGACAGTAAAGCACAAGCACGTGCAGAGTCAGAACTTTACACCATTGCATCACGATTTTCCCCCACTATACAGCAGGATTCGGGCGGACATGTATATATAGATGTATCGGGAACAACCCGCCTTTTTGGCCCGCCTGTGGATTGTGCAGTACGCATGCGTAATGAGATCTTTGAGCTTCTCGGTATGAAACCTGCTATAGCAGTTGCCTCAAACAAACTTGTAGCTAAAATAGGAACACGTGCAATCAGGCCAAGTGGGCTTACCCTCATTCGGCAAGGAAACGAGTCCTCATTCCTTGCTAAGCAGGACATATCGCTTCTTCCAGGAGTCGGTCCTACTATTGGGCGACTACTCTCAGTGGCAGGGTTTCAAGACATTGGAGAACTAGCAGAACTTGATGATGCACAGGTAGTCTCCCTTTTAGGAAAGCGAGGAATTGCACTTCGTAATGCGGCTATGGGATGGGATGCCGCCCCAGTGGATTCAAGAAGTCCCGATTCTCGCACCATACAACGGCGTATAGACTTTGCTGAGCCAGTACTTGAAGCCTCCGCTTTCCGAGCAGCCCTTATTACCGCAGCTGAAGATGCCGGCCTTACTATGAGACAAGAACTTATGGCATGCAAAACAATCTGGTGTACTCTTTTTTGGGTTGATGGTTCTACAACTGAAGGATCTTTTACGAGTACCCTTCCAGTACTTATAGATGCACAAATTATCAATGGTGCGTGGAGTGCTCTTCAACAAGCCGCAAAACGACGTGTGAGAATCCGTGCAATAGGACTCTCACTAAAAAAATTGGTTCCTGCCCGAAGAGAACCCGATCTGTTTACACCACCCGGGACATCCAAGGAGGAACAGTTACAATCTGCCGTAGATGCCACACGCATGAGATTTGGTATAGCTGCACTTACTCACGCAGCAGCGGTGATTCATGTGTAGCAGACTCGGCATACGCTCAGCATACTCCCTTTTATGGGGAACCTCACTGCCGGAAACTATAATCAACCATTTGGCAAAGCAAGGATGTCGTACTATAGGAATAACCGACAGAGACAACATATATGGATTACACGAGAGTAGACGAGCAGCAAAACAACTTGGAGTGAATCTGATTGTAGGAGCAGAACTTACAACACCGGAAGGATCTGTATTCGCGTTTGTAAAAACTCCAGAAGGATATGCACGTCTTTGCACATTATTAACAAACCACAATATGCAACCTCAATTCGATTATATTGCTGCTCTACAACTTCAATCTGAGGGCTTGATACTAACCTCGAAAGCACCTCAAGTGCTGGAGCAATTAGCAAGAGACGTTTCCGAACTCTATGGAGCCATTACACCTCACTGGCTTGGATGCATCCCAACAGCTAGACGATTGAATATACCTATCATGGCTTTGGATGATGCAACAATGCTCTTTGCTGAAGAGTATGAGATGCACAGAGTCTTACGAGCTATAGCACTGGGAACAACGGTAGGAATGCTCACAGAACAGCACGCTACAGAGAATCCAGAACACATCATATATCCAGATTCCCATTACAAAGAATCATTAAGTACATGGTCGGAAGCATTGAACAACACTGAAATCATTGCTGAAGTCTGTTCCCATGTACCACTGTTCTCTTCACTCGTGTTCCCCCCCTATCCAGAGGAAAGAGCCTCGGCTATTGAGGAACTTCGTCAAAGAGTATTACTGGGAGCTGAAAAACGATATGGAGAGATTTCAGATGCAATACTCAATCGCATAACGTATGAATTGGATATTATTGAGAAAAAAGGGTTTGCCTCATACTTCCTCGTTATGGATGATATAGTTGCTATGGCCAGTCGGACCTGTGGAAGAGGTTCGGGTGCGGCCTCTATTGTCTCATACACCCTTGGTATTACCAATGTAGATCCCATTGCCTATAATCTCTATTTTGAACGCTTTCTTTCCATGGGTCGGACAGATCCTCCCGATATTGATGTAGATTTCGCCTGGGACGAGCGTGATGATGTTCTTCACAAGGTAATCGAACGATTTGGTCGAGACCATTGTGCACGTGTGGCTAACCACAATCGATTCCGATTCCGCTCTGCAATTCGGGAGACGGCAAAAGCCTATGGTATTCCAGATACCGACATTACTCAAACAGAGAGGATACTCATCGATTCTGGCTTAGAAAAAGTATCTGATCCGCTCTGGCACACCATAGTGGCAATAGCTACATGCCTTGAAGGACTTCCTAGAGGAATTTCCATGCACTGTGGAGGATTGGTGATAACTCCTGATCCGGTATGTCAGTATGCACCCATTGAACTTTCAGCAGAGGGGTACCCTTTGTTGGCATGGGAAAAGGATGGAACAGAAGATGCTGGATTAGTAAAAATTGATTTATTAGGTAACCGGTCACTTGCAGTTATTCGCGATGCACTGGCGTCTCTACACAATCAAGGTATTACTATTGATGAACGCACCTGGCATCCTGCTGAGGATTCCGCAACAATTGCTGCATTAGCTAAAGGGAATTCAATGGGTGTATTCTATATTGAATCACCGGCTATGCGGCAGCTGCAGCAAAAGACGGGTCGAGGTGATTTTGCTCATATAGTAATCCACTCTTCACTTATCCGTCCGGCAGCAAACGCGTATATCTCTGAATATGTGAGACGACTCAAGGGAGGAACATGGGTACCTTTACATCCTCAACTGGAATATATTCTTCAGGAATCCTATGGGATTCTCTGTTACCAGGAAGATGTCTCTAAGACTGCAGCAGCGTTGGCTGGATTCAACGAAACTGAAGCCGACTCTTTACGTAAAGTTATTGCAAAGAAGCGTGATAAACATCGACTCTCCCACTATGAAAATCAGTTTATAACCGGGTGTACAAACCGAGGGGTTCCTTCTGAGGCAATACACGCAATCTGGCACATGATGCTCTCCTTTGAAGGATACTCATTTTGCAAACCTCACTCTGCCTCTTATGCAATGGTATCGTTTCAGTCGGCATACCTTCGGGTCCACCATCCTGCGGCATTTATGGCAGCAGTACTCTCAAATCAAGGAGGATACTACAGGGCGCAGGCCTATATCAGCGAATCGAGACGCATGGGTCTTTGTATAATCGGACCCGATATCAATCTCAGTTTCAGGTCATATACTTCGGAAGGTAACACCTCAATCATCGTCGGTTTTATGGCTATTGCAGAACTCTCTTCAGAGGCTATGAACACCATACCGGCAGAACGTACCTGTAATGGATCTTTTCATTCTCTTGAGGATTGTGCTTCACGATTATCGCTGAATCGAAATGACTGGGTTTCTCTCGTAGCTGCAGGAGTCTTTGATTCATTGGAGAAATCCTGTCCTCGCAGTATTCAACTTCGAAGACTCCTGGTCTCAACAGGGAACACTCATCAACACACAACACAGGGATTGTTATTTTCACAAAACCACGCATTGGTACCGAGTATTCCCAACAGAGAACTAACATCCCGAATTCCTCAAAATCGTTCAGAAAACGAGCTCATACGTGAGTTTGAGATATTGGGATTCCTACGCAATCACCATCCACTCATGCTATGGGCTCGAGAGGTGGGCCGCACAAACCGTGTAAAAGCATCTGAAATTGGTCTTTATATTGGAAAACGTGTTACCCTCGTCGGCTGGCCGATTACCCGAAAAACTATTTGGACAAAACAAGGCCTTCCCATGGACTTCATCTCATTCGAAGATGAAACAGCCCTTTTTGAAACCATATTTTTCCCACAGACTCATGAAAGATATAGAAAATTATTGTATGGTCAACGCCCTCTCGTCATCTACGGAATGGTTCAGAATAGTGAAGGAGCTCTCTCAATTGAGGTCACTTCCATAAAAACTCTGGGAAATTGATAAAAATAGGAAAATATATCGCGTTATAATTTTTACAGAATCCAGAAAATACGCTACAATGGAGAAAATTCAGAGGGGAGGAAACGGTGAAAATCCAAAAACAACAGGTAATGCGAAATGTCCTGTTCGCATTATCTCCATTGTGCCTAGCAGCTATCTACCTCTATGGTTGGCGATTTCTTGCTGTCCTATCGGTAGTTGTGGCAACAGGACTATTGAGCGAGTGGCTCATGGCTAAGCGGTATCAATTAAAAGTTACCGAATCGGTTTTCGTTTCAAGCGTACTGTTTGCACTTTCCCTACCGCCCGGGATTCCATTATGGATAGCGGCAGTAGGTATCGCATTCGGTATCGTATTTGGGAAAATGGTCTTCGGTGGTTTTGGGAAAAATGTTTTTAACCCAGCAATTACTGCCCGAGCATTCGTTTATATCAGTTTTGGCGTACCCATGACTGCACGGTTTGTATTACCGCAGACTTCACTTAATTGGTTTCCAGCAGGTTTCGGGACCTGGCTGACAGCTGCAGACAGTGTATCAGCGGCAACTCCCATGGCTACCCAGTCTGCCTCATATCTTCAATTGCTTTTAGGAAATATTAGTGGAAGCTTTGGAGAGACCTCTGCACTTCTCATCATTCTCGGAGGAGCCTATATTGTATATAAGAAAGCGGCTAACTGGAAAATAGTGGTAGGTTCAATTGGTTCTTTTTTACTATTACAGACAATTCTCTGGATTTCCGGTATCCCTACAGCAACGAATCCATTGTATGCAGTATTAAGCGGAAGCTTTTTACTCGGCGCATTCTTTATGGTTACTGACCCAATTTCATCATCGCAATCCACCGATGCAGGAAGATGGGTTTATGGAGCTCTATTTGGGTTACTCACGGTGGTAATTCGTGTCTTTGCCAACTGGGCAGAAGGTGTTACGTTTGCAATTCTTCTGGTAAACATGTTCGGTCCGCTCTGCGACCATTACTTCAAGCAGAGAAAAGCAAAGAAAAAGGCTAAAGCTCAAGCAGGAGGTGCTGCATGAAAACCACCAGTTTTTACGCACGGCGCATCCATCCCCTTATAGTTATGGCACTGATCACCATTGCATGTATTTTGGTTACTGCTTCACTCCATTTATCTACATTAGAACGGGTAAAAACCAATGAGCAATTTTTTCTTTGGAGAAGCGTCCTCGATGCCGCAGGAGTATCTCATGATGGTCAACCTTCTTCGGTAGCATCGTTGTATCAGGATGGAGTTGTTGAGAAAGAGGGAGTGTATACGGTTGAAAAGCCCGATGGCTCACTTCGTTATGTAAGAGAAATAACTGGCCCTGGACTATGGGGACCAATCACCGTCATGGTCGGCTTTGAGGAAAATCTCAAAACACTTTCCGGAGTTTCAATCGTAAGCCAAAACGAGACCCCAGGATTGGGCGCCCGCATAGAAGAACCGTGGTTCACGGCTCAGTTTGCGGGAAAACAAGGCCCATTCCGTATTGTGGAAG
>Ga0334901_1001544_pt1 | contig 23721 bp, 11 predicted proteins | sample GraSluR3_MG_3_FD_207216 | JGI IMG/M metagenome (GOLD analysis project Ga0334901, IMG submission 207216) | Sludge microbial communities from methane-producing bioreactor in Wageningen University, Netherlands - Granular Sludge_15_08-R3 | ecosystem: Engineered > Bioreactor > Anaerobic >... | reverse complement strand
GACATTGATAAAGAACCTTTGACATAGCAAGTATAGACTTTATAAGCTGATAGCGCTGTTTATCCTAGGGATGGTGTGCGCCGCTCGCCTATTTAGTCTTGGGGCGGATGAGTGAACAATCAAAACGTCCGTAAAGCATAAGAGCGAACAAGATGGACGGCCGCTGGTTATCAATAACCGACAACCTGGAAGTACCTCGGGGTCAGCAATGACACCGTTTACAAGTGGATCGACAAGCATGGTATGCCCGCCCACCGCATGGGTCGTCTTTGGAAGTTCAAGAAAGATGAAGTGGACGAGTGGGTCAAGGCTGGCGGCGCGGCAGCAGAAGAGAAGAAACAGGAATCAGGAGATAAAAAATGAACAAAGAGAAAATAACTTTATCCCAGCTTGAATCTTTCCTGCTGAAAGCTGCCGATATTCTACGTGGTAAAATGGATGCTTCCGAGTTCAAGGAATTCATCTTCGGCATGCTTTTCCTGAAGCGGCTCTCTGATGAATTTGATCGTAAGCGGCACCAACTGCGCCACGAAACCTTCGCACATTTGAAAGATCAGCCCGACCTGGTCGATGAGCTCCTTGAGGATAAAACATCCTACGGCGAGACCTTTTACGTGCCCAAACGTGCCCGCTGGCACGAAACATGGGTGGATGAGGACGGTAACACCGTCCCCGCTTTGAAAGATTTAAAGCACGACATTGGCAATATGCTCAATAAAGCCATTGCCGCCATTGAGGACGAGAATGATTCCCTAGCCGGAGTGCTCAAGAACAATATCAATTTCAATGAAATCAAGGGAAAAACCAAGATTCCCGATCAGAAATGGAAAGACCTCCTCGACCATTTCAATCAGCCCAATTTTGTCCTGGTAAACGACAACTTTGAGTTTCCTGATCTTCTCGGGGCAGCCTATGAATACCTGATTAAATATTTTGCCGACAGCGCGGGCAAGAAAGGTGGCGAATTCTATACCCCCGCCGAAGTCGTCCGTCTGCTGGTGCAGCTCGTCAAGCCACAGGCAGGCAATACCATTTATGACCCAACGGTCGGCTCAGGCGGTTTTCTGATTCAGGCACATCAATATGTCGAAGAACAGGGTCAGGACCCCAACGACCTGGCTCTTTATGGACAGGATTCCAATGGCACAGTCTGGTCCATCTGTAACATGAATATGATCCTCCATAACATCAGCCGTTTTACCATCGAAAACGGAGATACTCTGGAGGACCCGCAAATTCTCGACAATGGCCAGATTCGCAAATTCGACCGGGTGCTGGCCAATCCTCCTTTTTCACAGAATTACAACCGAGCCAGCGTTAAATTTACCCATCGTTTTCGGGAGTGGTGTCCCGAGACCGGTAAAAAAGCCGACCTCATGTTCGTCCAGCACATGCTGGCCAGCCTCAAGGGCAATGGCCATATGGCCACCATCATGCCCCATGGCGTGCTGTTTCGTGGCGGCAAGGAAAAGCTTATCCGGGAACTTTTCATCAACGATGACGTCATCGAGGCCATCATCAGCCTGCCGCAAGGCCTGTTTTACGGCACCGGCATCCCCGCCTGTGTGCTGGTCTGTAATAAGAACAAGCCGGATCATCTGCGCAATAAGGTGTTGTTCATCAACGCAGACCGTGAATTTGCCGAGGGTAAGAACCAAAACAAGCTGCGCCCGGAAGATATCGAGAAAATCGACACCATTTTCACCCTGAAACAGGAACTCCCAAAATACAGCCGTCTGGTCGACACCTCCGAAATCGTCGATAAACACGATTACAACCTGAACATTCGCCGTTATGTGGACAACACCCCGGAACCGGAGCCCGAAGATGTACAAGCCCATCTCATCGGCGGCATTCCGGAAGATGAAGTAACGGCGCGACATGAGGACTTTGCCCGTTTTGGCCTGGCTGCTGAAACCCTCTTTCAAGCGGAACGTCCAAAGTACCTCGCCTTTAAGGAGACCGTTCAGGACAAGGCGGATATCAAAAAACGTATCGAAGCCGATCCGGCCGTTGTCCAGACGCTTGCCACCCACGCGCAAGCCCTTGCGGATTGGTGGCAGGCGGCGCAGAACGATTTTGTCCTGCTTGAGCGGGTCAATAACGGCAATGGCAACGGGAAAAAAATGCCGGAGGTACGCCTTGAGCTGCTGACAACGCTTAAGGAAAAATTGGTGCCCCTGAAGGTGCTGGACGAATTCAAGAGTGCAGGGGTGTTTGTGAACTGGTGGCAGCAGATCCGCTACGACTTGAAAACCATTGTTTCCATCGGCTGGCATCAAACCCTGATCCCCGATGAATATCTGATTGCGGAATTCTTTCAGGCCGAGGCCGACGCGATTGAATCCCTGGAAACCAAAATCAGCGAGCTACAAAGCGAACTGGCCGAGGCTGTCGAAACCGCCCAGGAGACGGCAGCCTACGAACCGGACGAAGACGAGAAGGTCACTGCCGCCGTCATCAAAAAGGCATTGAAGGCACTCATCGATGATTTGAAGGACACACCCGGGGCCTCTGCCAGGCGGGAACTGGATGAGCTGAAAAAACTGGACGGTGCCATCAAGAAGATCGAGAAAAAAATCAAGGACGCCAGGGCCGCACTGAAAGAGAAAACCACCGAACTGGAACTGAAACTCGAATTGAAACGTCTGGGCGCTGAAGGGTCCACGGATGAAAACCGGGAACTGATCCGCCAGGTTGACAAGCAAATGGCCGAACTTGATCCAGGCGACAAGAAGGACAAGAAAAAAATCACCGCCCTGCAAAAAGACAAGGCCGCCCTGCGGGCGCGCATCGACCGAACCGACACCCTGCTGGCGGAAATCGGCGGCCAATTGACTGACGAAGAGGCCAAGCGGCTCATCCTGAAAAAACTGTACGACATTGCCAGCCGGGAACTGGAGCGATACCTGAGCGCGGAAAAGCGGGCGCTGATTCAGGGGGTTGAAAACCTCTGGAATAAATATGCGGTAAGCAGCCGGGAGCTTGAACAGCAACGGGCAAAGACGCTTGAGGAGTTGAATGGATTTCTGAAAGTGTTGGGGTATTTGGGATGAATGCTATTGAAAATATTTCTCTCTCGAAGGTCGGCGAACTTCGTATGGGGGAAACGATCATTGAGAAGGATTGCACAGGTGAAGGTTTACCGATCTATTCAGCAGACAAAAGTAACCGCCCATGGGCGTATTCAACACACTTTAAGCGCCTAAACCAATACGGAACAATCGTTCTCGGGGCAAGGGGTACAATTGGCTATCCAAGACTTCCTAAAGAAGCAGTATTTGGTGCAACTCAAACCACTATTACGCTTAGGCCGGATTCAGAGAAATTTGTCCCAGAGTTTATTTATTACGCCCTTCAACAACTCGACTTTTCGCTTCTCAGTGCTCAGCAGGCGATACCGATGCTCACAGTCGGCAATTTAGAAGCCGTTTCTGTTCCCCGGTACCCCTACCCCGAACAATCCAAAATCGCCGAAGTTCTTTCCAAGGTCGATCAGGCCATTGAGCAGACGGAAAGCTTGATTGCCAAACAGCAGCGCATCAAGACCGGCCTGATGCAGGATCTTCTCACCCGGGGTATTGATGAGCATGGAAATCTTCGCTCCGAAGAAACCCATGAGTTCAAGGATTCCCCCCTGGGGCGAATTCCGGTGGAGTGGAAAACAAAGCAGCTCATAGAAATTACACCAAGTAATTCTCCTATTGGATACGGGATTGTGCAACCAGGGGCCTACGATTACAAAGGTGTTAAAGTTGCCGGGATCTACACGATAAACAGTCAATTTAGAGATTGGCATATGTCATCAGCAAAAATTGAACAAGCATATGTTCGCAGTAGGATTGTTCCAGGTGATGTATTGCTATCCATCAAGGGTACAACAGGAAGAGTTGGCGTAGTTCCTTCAGGCATCACTGGAAATATTAGTCGTGAAATTGCCAGAATACGCCCAGTAAAAGAGATTAATCCGCAATACCTAAAATGGTTAATGCTGTCAGATTTCTTTCAGAGGTATTTGAGTAATGCTGAGGTGGGCACAACGCGGGCTGAACTATCAATCAAAATCCTGCGAGAAATGTTTGTACTTCAACCACCATTTCCTGAGCAAAATGAAATAGCAAAAAGAATTAGTTCGGCGGAGAAATTGATTAAAACAAGCAGTATCTCACTTGATAAACTCAAGTGTCTCAAAACCGCCCTGATGCAAGACCTGCTCACCGGCAAGAAGCGGGTGACACCCTTAATGGAAAACATGGAGGTCTGCTCATGAGCTCAAAGAAGACCGCAAACCATATCAATCTCGATGAGCGCAACCATGTGGAAAAGCCGCTGCTCGATCAGCTATCCGGCCTTGGTTGGGAAATTATCGACCTGATGGATGAGAAGCAGACTCCGGCCCATACCTTCCGCGACAATTTCACCGAGGTGGTCATGCCGAAGGTCCTGCGGGAGCAGGTCAAGGTGATCAACCCCTGGCTGGAGGATGACCAGGTTGAAGAGGTCGCCAAGCAATTGACGGCAAGTTTTCCAGGAACGGGGCTTATAGAGAACAATCAATACGCACTCCATCTGCTGCTAGAAAACACCAGTGTCAGCGAAAACCGCAAGACGGGAGAGCAAAGCCCGACGGTGCGGTTTATCGATTTTGATAAGGACCCATCGAAGAACAACCGGTTTATCGCGGTTTGTCAGTTCAAGGTCCGCATTCTTGGCACCGAGCATCATATCATCCCGGACATAGTTCTGTTTGTTAACGGCTTGCCGGTGGTGCTGATCGAGTGCAAATCCCCCAAGGTCAAAGATGCCATCCCCGAAGCCATCGACCAAATGTTGCGTTACAGCGAGCAGCGCGGGGCCAAAGGTGAAGGCAGTGCGCCGCTTTTCTATTTCAATCAGATCGTCATTGCCACTTGCCGCCAGGAAGCCAAGTTCGGGACGATCACCACCCACAGTGAAAAACATTTTTACCGTTGGTCCGATCCCTACCCACGCACATTGAATGACCTCGACCACGGCTCGGGCAGTCCCAACGATCAGCAGCGCCTGGTGGCGGGCATGATGGACAAGGGCAATCTCCTCGACCTGATTCGCACCTTCACCCTGTTCTCCACCAATGACAAGGGGCAGACGATCAAGATTGTCGGCCGTTACCAGCAGTTCAGGGCGGTGAAACTGGCAGTTCAGCGCCTGCTCCAGGGGAAAAGCCCACGCGAACGCAGCGGCATTATCTGGCACACCCAGGGGTCGGGCAAGTCGCTCACCATGATGTTCATGGTGCGTGAGATGTACCGGCATGCGGCATTGTCCAACTGGAAGGTCGTGTTTGTGACCGACCGGACCCAACTGGAAGGCCAGCTCAATGAAACCAGTCGCAGTATAGGCTTTACGGTCAAGGTGGCGAACAGCATCAGGAAACTCAAGGAGCTGCTCAGCGCCGACACCTCGGATCTGGTGATGGCCATGATCCATAAGTTCCGCGAGGCGGACCTGACCGAAACCTTCCCGCAACTCAATGACAGCCCCAATATCCTGGTCATGACGGACGAGGCCCACCGTTCACAGTACAAGATGCTGGGCGCGAACCTGGACAAAGGCATCCCAAACGCCGCGAAAATCGGCTACACCGGCACTCCCATCGACAAGACTGAACGGGTCTTTGGCGACTACATCGACAAATACACCATGCGTCAAGCTATCGACGATGGGGTGACACTGGAGATCGTTTACGAAGGCCGCACCCATAACGCGGAAGTGCCCGATCAGGCGGGCATGGACCAGGCGTTTGCGGATATGTTCAGCGATTACAATCTGCAAGAACGCCTTGAAATACTCGGTTATGGGTCGCGAGACGCCTATCTTGAGGCTGAATCGACCATAGAAGCCAAGGCGAAGGACATGGTGGACCACTACCTTACCCATGTGTTCCCCAATGGCTACAAGGCTCAGGTTGTGGCGACTTCAAGGGAAGCGGCAGTTCGGTACAAGAAATATATAGATGCCGCTTTAAAGGCGAAGATAGAGGATCTGCAAAAGGCTAACCCGGGCGGTCTGGACATTGAACAGCTTAAGAGGATGCAATCGGATGTCATCATTTCCGGTGGACATAACGATCTACCACATTTGAAAGAGTATTCCGATAGTTCTAAACATGAGCGCAGTATCAAAAGTTTCAAACTGAGCTTTGGCGGCAAGGACGAAGGGGTGACCGGCGACATGGGCATCCTCATCGTCAACAACATGCTCATTACCGGCTTTGACGCGCCAGTAGAGCAGGTCATGTACCTGGACAAGGTTATTACCGATCACAATCTTCTTCAGGCCATCGCCCGGGTTAACCGTGTTGGCGGTGACACAAAAGACAAGGGCTTTGTCGTTGACTATGTCGGTGTAGGTCATCACCTGAAAAAAGCCATCGATGCCTATGACGAGCGGGAACAAAAAGAAATCATCGATACGCTGAGCTTTCCGGAAGAAGAGCTCCGCGACCTCCAAAACAGCCATGCTGAAATTATGGGCCTGCTTCAAAAACATGGTCTGACGGACCTCACGGACCATGATGCGTTCTTTGATGTTTTTTATGATGAAGATTTGCGTTTTGATTATATGCAGGCCTTCAAGAACTTCACGAAATGCATGAATCTGGTTTTTCCCGCCCGGCAGGCGTTGGATTTTATGAGCGACTATAATACTCTTGCGGAAATCAATGTTCTGGCCGGGAAGCATTTGCGCGACGAACGCTTAAGCATGAAAGGCATACCTCCAAAGCTTCGTGCGATTACCGACCAGTATCTGGAATCGAAGAATATCGATCAGAAGATTGAGCCGATTTCTATTCTTGATGAAGACTTTGAAAAAAACGTCGGCAAGCGTAACCGCACCAAGACCAAGGCGGCGGAAGTGGAACACGCTATTCGCCATCACTTGGATGTTGAGCTGGATGACGATCCGGATTTACAGGCCTCCTTCGCCGAGGCACTGGCGCAGATATTCCAGGATTTTCGAGATAATTGGAAAAAAATTTATGAAGAGCTGGAAAAATTGCGAGAGCGCATCAAGAGCGCCAGCAAGGAGCCGACCTATGGCCTCCACCGTAAGAAACAGATGCCGTTTTTCCGGAGTTTCAAACGTGAAGTTTTTGGCGAAAAGGCACTGGATGAGGATGAAATTTCCGTTCTCGTCGATCTCACCCAGCAGGTTTTCCTAGTTGTTGAAAGGGAACTGAAGCTTGCCGGTTTCTGGGAGAGCATTCCTGCTCGCAACAAGCTCAAGGCCGATATCCAAGCGACACTTTTGCAGCCTGCCTATACAAAGCTGCCGAACTTACTTCAAAATCGCGCTCAGATCATCAGCCGGGTGATGGAAATAGCAGAAAAGAATAATGATGTGATTCTTTACGCGGAGTAAACATGGAGCTGGTCTATACCATCAAGCGGTCGCCTAACCGTAAAAAGCTGACGATTACCGTCGAACGGGATCGCAGTGTGGTTGTCCATGCGCCGGAATCCACTTCCGAGGAGAAGATTCAGGCTATCATCGAATCAAAACGGAAGTGGATTTATGAAAAGACCAAACATGCGCAAAAATACGCATTACCTCATCCGCCGGGCAAAGAGCTGGTCAACGGCGAATCCGCACTCTACCTGGGCCGTCAATATCAGATCGAAGTAGTCCAAAACAACTCGGAAGAGATTCGTTTCGAGCAACGTTTCCTGATCCCGGCGAGGCTTTCTGCTGAGCGCAAGCAGGTCCTGCGAAATTGGTACATGGACAAGGCCAGGGAAAAAATCCTGCCCCGGACCAAAAAGTTTGCCAATGATCTCGGAGTGGCATTCACCAATGCCAAGATCGTTGATAATCGCTATCGCTGGGGTTCCTGCACGATCAAGGACAACATAAATTTCAACTGGCGACTCATTAAGGCACCGATGTATGTCGTGGATTACGTGATCATCCACGAACTGACTCACCTATTGGAAGCGAACCACACACCTCGGTTTTGGAATATCGTTCGAGCGCAGTCCTCGAAAATGGACAAGGCAAAGCAATGGCTACTCGAAAATGGCCAGATCCTTGAGGAGGATATCTGAATGTCCGTGAAGGCTGCCGCCACTGAGGTGCTGAAAAAGGCAAAAACCCCGCTGCACGCTAAAGCAATTGCTGAGCAGATCATCGCTGCTGGGCTCTGGACCTCTGATGGCAAGACGCCTGAAGCCACCGTGAGCGCCAGTCTGTATTCGGACATCAAGAAAAATGGTGACAAATCGACCTTTGTAAAGGTTGGCCCTCAGACCTTCGCGCTTCGGGATTCCACTAAAATATCGAGCGGCGCTGCGCCGATTCCTGCGACCGTCCAAGAGGCTCCAAAACCTCATCCTACAAATGCGGGGTTCTCCTTCACCGATTGCGCTCAGAAGGTGCTCGAGGAGTTCGGCGGCAAGAAGCCGATGCACTACAAGGAAATCACTGAGAAGGCCCTGCAAAAAGGCTGGCTGGTAACCGGCGGAAAAACGCCCGAGGCCACCATGTATGCCCAGGTGATTACCGAGATCAAACGCCAGCAGAAACGCGGTGAGCGGCCCCGCTTCGTTCAGCACGGCCGTGGCTATGTGGGCCTGAGCCAATGGATGGGGCGTGGACTCGCATTCCAAATCGAGCAGCACAACCACCAGGTCCGCAAGGTCCTGCGCGAGCGTTTGCTGGCCATGAAGCCCGGTGAGTTCGAGGAGCTCATCTCTCAGTTACTGGCGGAGATGGGTTTCGAGATGGTCGAGGTAACCAAACTCAGCGGCGACGGCGGCATCGATGTCCGGGGCACCTTGGTGGTCGGTGACGTGGTCCGCATCAAGATGGCCGTCCAGGTCAAGAAATGGAAGCTCAAGAACAACATCCAGGCTCCGGTGGTACAGCAGGTGCGCGGCAGTTTGGGGGCGCACGAGCAAGGCCTGATCATCACCACAAGCGACTTCAGTCCAGGAGCTGTCAAGGAAGCCGCCCAGGCAGACAAAACCCCCATTGCCCTAATGAACGGGGACCAGCTTGTAATGCTGCTGATGGAACACGGCATCGGCGTCCATCGCTCGACGCCTGATCTTTTTGAAATTGATGAAGAGTTTGTAGCAGGAGGCGAGTTAAAAAATGCATGAGAAAGCCTTGGTTCACGGAGCGGTTGCGAAGCATCTTAGCGACGTAGCCGGGCAACTCGCCGTATTTCTAGAAAGAGTTTTACCGCCGCTGTTTGACGACTGGTGGAACAAAGCGGTCGTAAACACCCTGTCGTTTCAGCAAAAGAGACGGTTGGAGCAACGCAACATCACGTCACTGGGTGGCCTTGACCTCGCAGGACTTCTTCGGGTGTTGGACCAGAACTGGTATCAGATTTCCAACAGCCTGGACCTGACCTCCGAAGCCCGTCACTTCGTCAAGGAAATGCAAACGGTCCGTAATCACTGGGCACACGCGGACACAGAGGGCTTCCCCGTTGACGACATATACCGGGATCTGGACACCCTCCAGCGTTTTGCGGTTGTTATCGGCGCGGATGAGAAGTTGATTCAAGATTTACGGAAAACAAAGGCGGCTCTTCTCGCGTCGGAGACACAGCCGCAACCTGACCCAGGCGCAGAGACGCCCTCCGCGCCTCCGGAAAGGAAAAACGATACGGCCGAGTTCGAACCCGGGCAAATCGTCTTCGCCAAATCAAACCCATCAAGTCGTGGCGCTGTGGTCGCCGTGTTGCCCGGAAAACCTGAGAACCGATTCAAGGTCTTCATAGACGGGACAACCCAAACGTTTTACGCGTCGCAATTGCAAGCCGAAGACCAGCGCGAGGAAAAGGAAGACGCCTTACCCTGCGACCAATTCCATGCCTATCTCACCGCGCTCCAGATAAAGTATCCGGGGCTATCTACCCTCTACTCGCTCAACGCCGCCCGTGTCGACTTCATCCCCTATCAATTCAGACCAGTGTTGCGGTTTATCCGGTCGGATCGTCCCCGCTTGCTCATTGCCGACGGCGTTGGTGTAGGTAAGACCATTGAAGCTGGCCTCATCCTGCGCGAGCTTCAGGCGCGGCGTGAGATACGTTCCGTGCTCATTGTCTGCCCGCGCCCGCTGGTTACCGAGAAAAAGTGGCAGAACGAAATGAAACGCTTCGAGGAGCGTTTTACCCATCTTGATGGCGCTACCTTGCGGTATTGCATTAACGAAATGGATCTGGATGGTGTCTGGCCGGAGCAACACCAGAAAAGCATCGTCCCGTACTCCCAGTTCGATGAAACACTCCTGTATGGCTCGGCTCCCGAAGGAAAGCGGAAGCGGAAAAAAGGCCTCCTGGACCTTGATCCGCCACCCCGCTTCGATCTGGTTATTGTCGACGAGGCTCACCACATTCGAAACCAGGACACATTCAGCCACAAGGCCGTGAAGTTTTTCTGCGATCATGCGGAAGCTGTAGTTTTCTTGACGGCCACCCCGATCCAGCTCGGCAGCAACGACCTCTTTGTTCTTCTGAATACGCTCCGCCCCGATCTCATCATCGATCAGGAGAGCTTCTCGCACATGGCTGAGCCGAACCCGTTTATCAATCAGGCGGTGTCGGCGATGCGGTCTCAAACGCCGGAATGGCAAAACCTGGCGATGGAAGCTCTCGATCAGGCGGCGTCCACGCCCTGGGGCCAGGCCATACTCAGGCACAATCCGGATTTTGGTCGGGTCCGCTCTGAACTCTTGGGAGGCGGGGTTACACACGAGGAACGCATAAGGATGATCTCCGACACGGAGGGGATGCACACCTTCGCCGGTATCATCAACAGAACCCGCCGCCTCGACATTGGGAATTTCACGGTCAGGAAGCCCGAGACGGTCGTCGTGCCATTCACTCCGGCTCAGCAGCATTTGCATGACGAACTTTTGAGAATCCAGGCTGAAATATTCAGCCAGATTCACAATGGGGTGAACGTAAAGTTCATGATGACCACCATCAGGCGACAGGCGGCCAGTTGCCTCTTTGGTCTTGCCCCCTTTCTTGAGGAGATCCTCAATCGCCATCTCGATGAACTGTCCTGGGAAGAAGCGGATGACACCGGCGTCCCCGAGGACGAGGCCATCATTCCCATCCAAAGCCAAATCCAGAATCTGCTGAAGGCGGCTCGTACCCTGGAGGCGAGCGACCCCAAACTCGAAGCTTTGCGCAACATCATCCGTGACAAGCAAAGCCTCCCGAACAACAAGGTCATGCTGTTCAGCAGCTTCCGGCATACCCTGAGCTACCTCTTCGACCATCTCAGCAAGGACGGTTTTCGCGTCGGGTTGGTCCATGGGGGGACGCCGGATGAGGACCGTGTCACGCTTCGCGCCCGTTTTGAGAAGCCGAAGGAGGATGAGGACTGTCTCGACCTGTTGCTGTTTTCCGAAATCGGCTGCGAAGGTCTCGATTACCAGTTCTGCGACTGCATCGTGAACTACGACCTTCCTTGGAATCCCATGCGGGTCGAACAGCGCATCGGCCGTATCGACAGAAACGGGCAAAAGAGCGAGAGTGTCGCCATCGTCAACTTGATCACGCCGGGAACCGTAGATGCGGATATCTATGAGCGGTGCCTGGTGCGCATTGGGGTCTTCAATAACGCCCTCGGAGGGAGCGAGGAAATACTCGGGGAAATCACTCGTGAGATCAAAAACATCGCCGAAAACTACGAGTTGAGTGAGGAGGAGCGCAAGGGGAAGCTCCAGCAGTTGGCCGACAATAAAATCCGGCTCATCCAGGAGCAGGAAGACCTGGAGCAAAAGCAGGCGGAGCTGTTTGGCATTCGCCTTCCCCAAGAGCAGATGAACCGCGAAATTGCCGACGCGGCGAGTTTCTGGCTATCACCGGCTTCACTCCGCAGGGTGGTGACCCTTTACCTGCAGCGCGTGTGCGGTAAAGACCAGGAGTTTATTCTGGGCGAAAAGCCGCTCAAGACCCTCCGGCTGGCCCAGGAATCCCGTGGCCACCTTTTAAGGGATTTTCAGCAGCTCCCCAGGCAGAACACTTCTGCTTACCGCGAATGGGAAAATTGGCTCAAGGGCGGGAGCCAGCATTTGGCCATCACCTTCGAGTCTGATTGCGCCATGCAGCATCCCGAGGCCGCCTTCATCATGCCCCTCCATCCATTGGTCAAACAGGCGGCCCTGTCATTTGATACCAAACAACGGGTCATAACCAATCTGGAGGTAGTGTCGAACGAGATACCTATTGGGCGCTACGAATTCGCCATTTACCAGTGGCGCTTTCACGGCATCAGGGAGGACTTGGTGCTTAAGCCTATCGCCTCGAACGCCATGGTGACCGAGCATCTTGGTCGCCTTTTGGAGAGTGCGGCGGATTGTCCTGGCGCTATGCCAGACGGCCTTGGCGCTTCAGTTTGGGACGACTTGGATGCCCAGCATTACAGCTTGTGGCACGACGCGAGAAGCAGACACCGGCAAAAGACTCAGGAACAGGCTGAATACCGGCGGGAGAGCCTATCCACCAGTCACCGAGCGCGGATCGCTCTTTTGGAAGAACAGCTCAGCCAAGCGACCAACGAGAAGATACAAAAAATGCGTCGGTCGCAAATCGCCGCCGCAGAGGCGGACTACGCAAGGCGAATCCAAGAGCTGGACATCGCTCTGGAGAGAGCGGATATCGTCGCCGGTCCGGTCGCGTATGGTGTAATTCATGTTTCCGGGGGAAGCGCCAATGCCGACTGACTACGACAGGATACGAGAGGACAATATCCGTGAGTACGGTCAAGGGACACGCCACCTGTCCTTTCTGGGCCGACTGTACACAGATCGAACCCATTTCGTTTTCGAGCTTCTTCAGAATGCGGAGGATGCGGGCGCTACCCGAATACTCTTTAGCCTTTTCGACGACAGGCTGGAAGTTACCCATGACGGCCGTCTTTTCAATGAGCGGGATGTCAGAGGGGTGTGCGGTGTCGGAGAAGGAACCAAAACCGAAGATCTGACGCAAATTGGAAAGTTCGGGATAGGTTTCAAGTCGGTCTACGCCTACACGGCTACTCCGGAAGTCCACTCCGGCGGAGAAGGCTTCAGGATAGAGAACTACGTGCGCCCTTACGCGGTGACCTCCAAGCCAGCCGGTAACTCCTGGACCACGCTTTTTGTCTTCCCCTTTAATACTGAGGAAATATCGCCAGAGACCGCATGCAAAGAAATCGGCGCACGCCTCCGCAACCTGAGCGCCAGAACGCTGTTGTTCCTCCGGAAAATCAACGAGATTGAGTACAAGCTGCCAACCTCAAAAGGCGGGGTGTATCTGCGCGAGGAAATTGCCCGAGGACCCGCCCGACAAGTCAGCGTCATCGGTCAAAACAACGGCAAGGACGAGGAGGAAAACTGGCTCATTTTTGAACGACCGGTACCCGTACCGGGGAATTCGGAAACTGTGCGTGTTGAGGTCAGCTTCCGCCTGGAGGCAGAAGACAAGGCCGGAAAGAATCCCGAACGTATAGTCAAAGTTAAGGATTCTCCCCTGGTCGTTTATTTTCCCACAGAGAAGGCCACAAGGTTCGGATTCCTCATTCAAGGGCCATACAGGACAACACCATCTCGCGACAACATCCCAAAAGACGACGACTGGAATGAGACGCTGGTAAAAGAAACTGCTGATCTCATCGGAGACATTCTGTCTGAGATAAAGGATCTTGGCCTGCTCTCGGTATCCTTCCTCGAGGCGCTTCCGATTAGAACCGAGGATTTTCCAGACGACAGCATGTTTTATCCCATCGTCGAGTCGGTTCGGAACACGTTGATCAAAGAAGAACTCCTCCCGGCCGATGACGGTTCGTTCGTGTCCGCCGGGAACGCCAAACTCGCTCGCGGTGCTGACCTCAGAAAACTACTGGGCCAGGTGCAGCTTGGTCAGTTGTTTCAGTCCACAGCCACAATAAAATGGCTTGCCGGGGAAATTACCCAGGACCGAACGCCTGACCTCCGCTCCTACTTGATTAGCGAACTTGACGTGGAGGAAGTGACTCCGGACGGGTTAGCCCGAAGAATCAGTCACTCCTTTCTGTCTGTCCAGCCCGATGAATGGTTTGTTGATTTTTATGGGTATTTATCCGGCCAGGAGGCGCTTTGGAGAGCGCCACGTTGGGAACGTGATCCTGGCGGTGTTCTGCGCTCGAAGCCTATTCTTCGTCTTGCCAATGGCAGCCAGGAAGCCCCTTTCAAGCCGGACGGTACCACTCCCAACGCTTTTATGCCTCCACCAGAGGAAACCGCTTTTCCAGTTGTGAGCCGGTCAATCGTCACCGATGATCAGGCTCGTACATTCCTCAAACGGTTGGGACTCTCAGAACCCGATGTTTTTGACGATATCGTGGAAAGGGTTCTGCCCAAATACGCCAAAACCGACGGAGACTCGGTTCCAGACTCCGAACACCAGGCGGATATACAAAAGATTGTTCGCGCCATGGGCTCAGACTCGGAAGCCGGAAAAAGAAAGGTGATCCAGGCGGCAAGGCGAACGCCATTTCTGAAGGCCACCAATTCAACCGGAGACACTGTATTCAAAAAGCCCACAGAGATCTATCTCAACACAGCAGAGCTGCTACGGTATTTTTCTGGTGTTCAAGAAGTGTGGTTCCTGCATGATGAGTACACGTCGTCTGATGTAGACATCGATGTCTGGCATGATCTTGGAGTTTCCCGTCTGCCACGAAAATTGCCGACATCTGAAGGCTTGCCCTATGGAGAAAGGGAATATTCAACTCGATCAGAAACTATAGAAAATTACGATTTGGACGGGCTTGAGCAGTTTCTAGAAGCCATCCAAGAAATCACAGATTTTGAAGAACAAAAAATCTCCGCATCCGTGTTGTGGGGATTTCTGCGGGACTATTTGGAGTTGGACGCACGCTTTTTCAAAGCCAGGTATCAGTGGTTTTATTACAGCTCGAAGAGCAAATATTTCAGTTCCATGATCCTTGTTCGGCTGAAAAACTCAAAATGGGTCCCTACAAAAGATGATTCACTTGAAAAGCCGGGCGAGATAACGACAGACCAACTCTTAGACGAGTTTTTGGGCGCGACTGAGCTTACTGAAAGTCTTGGGATAGTCGAGGGTGCTGACCAGAGCGAGGATGAGCGGAAACGTGAACAAGCCAAAGCACTCGGGGTTGGCCCTGATGTGCTGGACTACATAATAAATAACCCTGAGAAAATTGAGCGGTTGATGAAGAAAGATATGGCTGCCAGCAAGGAACGCCCAACGTTTCCAACCAGACCAGTGGCCAATCCGGAACGACGTCAAGAGCGTCTTGGCGAGCAACTAACCGACGCGCCCGATAAGGAATACGAGAAACGCGAAAGAAGTGTTCGAACCACCAACGGTGCCATTGACCCGACCACATGGCTCCGGAATCAATATACGAACGAAGCCGACCAAATGGTCTGCCAGATATGCAAAGAGGAGATGCCTTTCCGGAAGCGCGATGGAGCGCACTACTTCGAGAAAAAGGAAGTTCTCTCCAGAAAGTATCTGCCGAAGGAGCATGAAGCTCAGTATCTGGCTCTTTGCCCCCTGTGCGCCGCCAAATACGATGAATTTGTAAAAACCGACGACGATGTAATGGCCGAGCTAAGGGAAGAGATTGTCAGTGCGGAGGGTTATGAGATTCCAATATTACTCGGTGACGAGCAAACCAGCATCCGTTTCGTAGAGACACACCTTCACGATTTGAAGGTCATTATGGATGAGGCGGAATGACTCTGGGGGGATCATGAAGTATCCGAAAAAGCACATATCAATTCGCGTGCCGTGGCACGATTCCGGATGGGATGGACGAGTCTGTGCCAATCCACGGCTTAACGGGGCTTGCCTCAAGCTCAAACGGATTGGGCAGGAGAGAAACGATATCGCCGAGGAAGCGGTCGCCGGTCAATCGCTTGCGGACTTGCCTCAAGAAAAATGGCCTTGTTGCGTGGCTGAGCGGGTCGCGTTCATGTCGCCATTCGAATACACGAGGGTCGCCAACCACCCATACAAGCACACATCCGAGGGGAGTCACGGACACTTCGCTCCTACCGATTTACGCCATCCCGCCTATTCCGCTCCTGCGGTCCCATTCGCTTGGATGTTGCGGGAATCGATGGATGAGCTCGGCGAAACATATGGTTTGGATGTGCGGTCGCAGCGGGAGCCGGATTTAGGATTCTCCACACAGTGGATACAAGCCATAGAGAACCAGAAGGCCCTCTCAGATTGCTTTTGTGATCACATCAAACCAGAGGAATCACTCTGTTTTTTTTACGCCAAGCAAGTTCCATTTGTCGAAGATGCGGGGGCAAGGAGAATTCTGGTCGGCGTAGGTCGGGTTTTGCATGTGTCCCCAGGAGTTGAATACCAATACTCGACCAGGGATCTGAAAGGAAAGCTGCGGTCCATGCTTTGGGAGCGTATGGTGCAGCATTCCATAAGGCCCGATTTCAAAGATGGCTTCTTGTTGCCTTACCATGCGGCTCTAGAACTGGCTGCTGAAAATCCCGACTTTGACCCTGCATCTATTGCAGCATTTTCACCAGATGACCGGCTTCTTGAATTTTCACACGCTTCGCAGCTTGTAACCCACGACGCAGCAATCGCTTCCTTACTGTCCTGCGCGGAATCTCTCAGGAAAACTATTGGAGTTTTACCTGGGCCATGGGCAAAGTGCCTGACCTGGATTGACCAACGAGTCGGAGAGTTATGGACGGCCAGAGGGCCGTGCCCAGGGCTCGCGTCAGCGCTTTGTGCGTTTGGCATTGACCTTGGGACGTTTATCGCTCGACAGATTTCGGACAATGTCGGAGAGAATGTCGATCCTTGGCCCATGGTCGATCAAGTTCTCCGAGACCCTCAAAAGCACCTGCCTAAAGATCTGGCCAAAGGGATCGGGACGACCATTCAAACGAAATGGAGCCGTCTTCCCGAAGAGCGCCGCAATCTCCTGAAACTGATAAGCCGATTTGAAATCAGCAGAGAACAGGCGACGACTATATATGTCCAGGAGGAACGGAAAAAGGCGAATATCGACTGCTCGGATCTGTCCATATTGACCAATCCCTACTTGCTTTATGAGACGACCAGGCTGACATCGACGCCGATAAGTGTCTGGACCGTTGACCGTGGTGTTTTCCCTGATGAGACCATCCGGGAGAAACACCCTCTGCCTGAGCCAACCGCTTTGGACGCGGGAACAGACGCCCGCCGTGTGCGTGCCCTCAGTGTTAAAACCCTGGAGGATGCGGCTATCGCTGGCAATTCTCTGATGCCCCAGGACCAGGTTGTGCTTGCGATTCGGAACCTGGATATCAAGCCAGGGTGCGAAGTCGACGGTGATTTGATCAATGTCGCAAAGGACCAGTTTGAGGAAACCATAGTTGAAACGCCTCTGGCGGATGGTAGCCCAGCGTTGCAGCTTGCCCGTTTAGCCGAAATGGGTGATGTGATTCGCTCCGCCATCCAAAAACGTGTCAAAGGCAAGCGATTGGTTGTCGAGGCCGATTGGAAGACCCTTCTCGACTGTCATCTTGATGTTCACGGTGTGGGTAGTTCCGATGAACTCGAGGAAAAGGCTCGTGAAGAGAAGACGGCGGCACTTAAGGAACTTGCCGAATCCCGCCTCAGCGTTCTTATCGGACCTGCAGGGACAGGGAAAACCACTCTTCTGTCGGTGCTGTGTTCTCATCCGCAGATATCGCAAGGTGACATTCTGCTCCTGGCTCCAACCGGGAAAGCGCGTGTCCGAATGGAGCAATCCACCAGCGACCTCAAATTGAAGGGATTCACTGTCGCTCAGTTCCTCAGCCCCGACCGATATGACGGCTCCACAGGTCGCTACAAGTTATCGGAAAAATCTGCCGAGGCCGGGGCTCGAACAGTCATAGTCGATGAAGCCTCAATGCTGACTGAGGAGATGTTGGCTGCACTTATTCAGGCACTCAAGGGTGTTCATCGTTTGATTCTGATTGGCGATCCCAGACAGCTCCCCCCGATTGGCGCAGGCCGTCCGTTTGTTGATGTAATCAAGCATCTCGCTCCCGACGGGATTATGGAAAAATTTCCACGAGTCGCCCCTGGATACGCAGAACTCACCATTCGCAGACGACAGGCCGGTGAAGAACGCGAAGATTTGCAGCTCGCTGAATGGTTCAGCGGATCGCCGATTGCTCCGGGTGAGGACGATGTTTTCGACAAAGTCGTCAAATCCGGAAAGAGCAAGCATGTCCGCTTTGTTCAGTGGGATTCCTCGGACGAACTCAGGGAGAATCTGGTCTCCGTTCTCGTTGATGAACTTGGTCTTGAAGGCCCGGATGACATTCTGAAGTTTGACGAGTCCTTGGGCGGGAAAGACTGGAATGGGATGCGATTTTTTAACTTCGGTTCAGCCGAACAGTCCGAGGGCTGGCAAATACTGTCACCCGTTCGTTCAGGGGCGCACGGCGTTCCCGACATCAATCGTTTAATTCACAAACAGTTCAGGCAAGAGTTAATCGATGCATCCAGAGTCGCCAGATGGCGGAAATACCCCAAGCCGATGGGACCAGAAGAGATAGTCTATGGCGACAAGGTTATCAACTTGGCGAATACCGATCCTAAAATGCCATGGAACCGCCACCGGAAGGTCTATCCGGAAAAGGACAATCCATACATTGCAAACGGCGAGATCGGGATGGCCGTCGGTTTTTTTTGGAAAAAGGGTCTGCCAGATCTGCGTTGGAAACTCGAGGTTGAATTCTCCTCACAGCCGAACTTCAAATATGACTTCACGGCTAAGGATTTCGGAGAAGAAGCAAATCCGGTGCTGGAGTTGGCTTATGCGCTCACCGTGCATAAGTCTCAAGGCAGCGAGTTTGGCACCGTCATTCTGGTTCTGCCAAATCCGTGTCGCCTGCTTTCCAGGGAGCTGCTCTACACGGCCCTGACTCGGCAGAAGAATCGAGTGGTTATTCTGCATCAAGGAGCCAGAGGCGATCTGCGCAAGTATTCATCAGACGACAGGTCCGAGACGGCCCGCAGACTGACAAATCTTTTTGAAGCGCCATCTCCGATTTATATCGACGGACGATTCTTCGAAGAAAATCTGATCCACAGAACAGCACGCGGTGAAATGGTTCGGTCAAAGTCTGAAGTGATCATCGCTGACAGACTTTCCGCCTTGAAGGTCGAGTACATGTACGAGCATCCTTTGACCATCGGCAGTGCCACAAAATATCCCGATTTCACGGTTGAGGATATCGAATCTGGCAGAACATTTTATTGGGAACACTGCGGCATGCTGCATGTTCCGAGTTACCGTAGGCGCTGGGAAGAGAAGCTCAATTGGTATAAAGATAACGGCATCCTGCCGCATGAAGAAGGAGAGGGCGAAAACGGTACACTGATCGTCACAAGCGAATCAGCGCGTGGAGGGATATCCTCTCAGGACATAGAAAGAGTTATCCGTACAGTCATATTGGACGAATCATGATGACGGTGTACCCAGACGAGAACTCCACAACTTTGGCCCGAGCCCGGGGCTGCCTCCTTGGTCAACTCGCCGGAGACGCTCTCGGCAGTCTGGTCGAGTTCCAGTCGCCGGAGGAGATCCGCCGCAGCTACCCGGACGGCGTGCGGGAACTGGCCGATGGCGGCACATGGAACACCATTGCCGGTCAGCCAACCGATGACTCGGAGATGGCGCTGCTGCTGGCCCGGATGCTGGCAGAGCGTGGAGCCTATGATCCCGATGCCGCGCTTCAGGTCTATCAATTCTGGCTCGACTCCGATCCTTTTGACTGCGGCATGACCATTTCCGCTGGTCTTCGGGGATGTCCGAACCCCGACAGCCAGGCCAACGGGGCCATGATGCGGATCAGCCCCTTGGGTATTTTCGGGGCCAACCACCCACTGGAGACAGTTGGCGACTGGGCCAAGCAGGACGCCGCCCTGACGCATCCCAATCCGGTGTGCCTTCAGGCCAACGCGCTTTTCACCATGTCGCTTGCTCACGCTATTGCATCTGGCTGCGAGGTCGAGAAGCTCTACCAGAATATCAAACAGTGGGCTGCCGACCTGGCAGTCGACCCGGTTCTCATGGACGCCATCCATGAAGCTGCCGAAGCTCCACCGGCTGACTACGTCCAGCAACAGGGCTGGGTGTTAATCGCGTTTCGCAATGCCCTGTGGCAATTGCTCAATGCCCCGAACTTTGAAGCTGGCGTCGTCGATACGGTCATGCGGGGTGGCGACACCGATACCAACGCAGCCATTTGTGGGGCGCTACTGGGCGCGGTGTACGGCCTGGACGCCATACCCGCCCAATGGGTCGACCGGGTCCTGAACTGCCGCCCCAAGGCCGGACATCCCGACGTCAACCGCCCGCGACCAGAGTGCTTCTGGCCGGTGGATGCTTTGGAACTGGCTGAAGGGCTGATTGGCAGGCAAGGAGCGCTTCCATGAAAAACATCAACAGTCGGCAACTGGCCAGAACTTGGCCTTACACACGATACAAGAGTTTCGAGGCATCTCTGCGTAAGGCTGCGGAACAATGGTTCAGCGAGCGAGGATGCGAAACCCATCATAGGATGGGGTACTGTCTCGCCCGTCATGATCTGTGGCCCATGAATCTCATCTGTGAAGATGTCGCGGATTACATCCGCCAAGAACAGGAGAGACATCTCGGCGAGGATTCGTTTCCTCTGCACAAATACCTGCATCACGGGCTAAGCAGCCAGGCGATGGCCTTCAATCTTATTGGCCCCCTGATTGTGCGCAACGATCTCGGCCCATTGAAGATTGCGATTGAAAGGCTCGGTATCGATTGGCCAGGTGGGGACGTCGCGGCGGTTTTTGAGCACGACGACCGTTCAGTCTTTAACGAGGACAACGGCCAACCGACGTCTATCGACATTATTCTGTCAGGCACATGTAACAGCCTCTTTATCGAAGCAAAGCTGGTGGAACGAGAATTTGGTGGCTGCTCTGTTTTTGCCGGTGGTGATTGCGAGGGTCAGAATCCGTATCCAGACCGGCTTGGCGAATGTTACTTGCACCATATCGGCAGGAAATATTGGCAGCGCTTGGATGGGCTTGGCTTTTTGGAGGCGACTCTTGTTAATGGGGCCATATGTCCGTTTGCAAACTACTACCAATTTTTCCGTGAGGCGATGTTTGCCTTTGCCAAGCAAGGGTCCTTCATATTGCTGCACGATGCAAGAAACCCGGCTTTTTTGAGGTCAACGGATGATGGGATGGCGCACGGCGGGTTGTGGCCGTTTCTATATGAGGCGATCCCGCAGAACCTACGGCATCGAGTTGGCCGATTGACCATTCAAATGGTTGTTGAGGCGATACAAGAATCGGGCGGACACGAAGACTGGATTGGGGATTTCAAGAAAAAATATGGGCTCCATTAAGCCGATCCGGGCATCAATTCGATTCCCGTTTTGGGAACCGAACCGGCGTCCGAAAACCGGATTCGAAGTTATTGCGGTTCAGCGCCAGGTATCCGGTTTTACTGCAAACCCGTCACCCTCGTCCGGTGCCGGGAAATCAGGGGAGAAATTCGTTTCTCTGGTCGGGTTGTCGGGAAGTGGTTGTGCGAGATGACTTCGGCGTTTATTATCAAGGAGTTACGAGGAGCGCGGGCTTTGAGACTGTTTTGCGCCAAGTCGCCGCGCCCTCCGATTCTGCCGGTCTGAGAGCTAACGCAAATCGGACTCACCTCGAAACCGCAAAAATTATTCACCCCGATTTCCCGCGTTTCCGACCTCCCGCCGACACCGCCTCACACAGAAATCCCGATTTTACAATGGGTTGAGCGTCAAGCGCAGTTCAAGACGAGTTTGAGAGATTTTTCGGTGGAACGGAGAAAACGCACGTCCGAAAGCGACCCCGAAAAGGAAACGGGGTTGAAACGGTACTTCCCGACCCCGGAGAATGCCCATTCCAGGCAACGGCCCGAAAGCCTTTGATACCAGGGGCTTTCCGGCAACCGAAAAATCGGAGCCGTGGTTGTAACTTTTTTTCGCTTTAGCGGATGCGTTGCAGCGTCGAACGCTCGTCTGAGGAAATCGAAGTGGCCGTTCAGGAAATCCGCTTGATTTTTCCTTCCCGCTTCTTTATTTTAGGATATGCAGTGAAAATAAAATAAAGACGCACCTTATTTTAGGTTCGAGGCAGGCAGGATGAAACGAGAACTCCAAGGCCGATACGTGACCATATCGACAGTGGACGAGAAGGTTCAGGCCTTCGTGCCCGCGCCGCTGCCGCCGCGTCCGCCCATCGACTGGACGCCGGAGCTGCGCAACAAGTTCGACCAGGCGCTGCTGGCGCTCGGGAGGCTGGACAGCGTCTCGACCTTGCTGCCGGACACCTCGCTGTTTCTCTACATGTATGTCCGTAAGGAAGCGGTGCTCTCCTCCATGATCGAGGGGACGCAGTCGTCGCTGTCGGATCTGCTGCTGTTCGAGCTGGATCAGGAACCCGGCGTGCCGCTGGATGACGTGCGGGAGGTCAGCAACTATGTTGCGGCCCTCGACCATGGCCTGCGCCTGCTGGAGGATGGGCTGCCGCTGTCGCTGCGGCTGTTCCGCGAGATTCATGGCGTGCTGCTGACAAAGGGGCGTGGCAGCAATCAGACCCCGGGGGAGTTTCGTCGCAGCCAGAACTGGATCGGCGGCACCCGGCCGGGCAACGCGGCCTTCGTTCCGCCTCCGGCCGAAGAGGTACTGGAGTGCATGAGCAAGCTGGAGCTCTTCCTCCATGACCAACCGGAGCCGACCCCAGTGTTGCTCAAGGCAGCGCTGGCCCATGTGCAGTTCGAGACGATCCACCCGTTCCTCGACGGTAACGGCCGTCTCGGTCGTCTGCTGATTGCGCTGCTGCTGTGCGAGCAGAAGGTGCTGCGGGAGCCGATGCTCTACCTCAGCCTCTACTTCAAGACGCATCGTCAGTATTACTACGAGTTGCTGAACAATGTGCGCATGACCGGCGACTGGGAAGGCTGGCTCGATTTCTTTGCCGAGGCAGTCATTGTCACCGCCACCCAGGCTGTGGAAACCGCCCAGCAACTTCTCGATCTATCGAACCAGGACCGTGACAAGATCAGCGGGCTCGGAAGGGCGGCGGCATCCACCCTGCAGGTCCACCGGGCGCTCATGGAGCATCCCATCGCCACCTCGGGCTCGCTGGTGGAAAAGACCGGCATCACTCCGGCCACGGTCAACAAGGCGCTCGGCCACCTGGAGCAGCTCGGCATCGTCAAGGAACTGACCGCCCAGAAACGCAACCGCCTGTTCAGCTACGCGGGCTATATCGAGATCATGAGTCGCGGCACGGAACTGCCGGGAAGGTAGGTCGATTCGATTCCCGTTTTCGGAATCGAACCAAATTCGTTGGGAGATTGTTTTTGGTATCCGCTCGCGTTGCAAACCCAGCATCCTCGTCCGGAGCTTGGAAATCGGGAGAGAAAAGTTGCTTCCCGGCTGGGAACTTGGGGCGCGACTCGACTTCCTATGTGAAGCCCTTTGTTTTCAATGTGTTACGGGGTGTTTGGTGGCTGGAGACTGAGTTGCGGTCGAGAGCTGTTCCCTCCACCAGAGAAATTAAAAGCTAACGATTATGTAAAAAAGAGCTACCATCGGCAAACGGCAGCTCTTTTTAGTGTTAGCAGCAGCGACTGATATATAACGCTAGAGTATCTTTACTATAGC
>Ga0334901_1001543_pt1 | contig 23730 bp, 20 predicted proteins | sample GraSluR3_MG_3_FD_207216 | JGI IMG/M metagenome (GOLD analysis project Ga0334901, IMG submission 207216) | Sludge microbial communities from methane-producing bioreactor in Wageningen University, Netherlands - Granular Sludge_15_08-R3 | ecosystem: Engineered > Bioreactor > Anaerobic >... | reverse complement strand
TGTAATATTTTATAATTGATTGCTTTAATTACATTTTTCGCATCAATTTCAAATGCATCTCTCGTTACTTTATTAATTATCCCTGTTATTGATGGTACTGCTATTGCTAATACAATTGCTAATATTACTATTATTGCTAATAATTCGACTAACGTAAACGCTTTCTTTTTCATTTATATACCTCTCTTATCTAATACTATTATTACTCTTAACATAACATCTTATTCTTTTAAAGTCAATAAATTACGCCCTATTTAACGTTGTTAATTTTTGGAAAAAAATAAAAAAAGTTAATTATATTAACCTCTTTTTAATTACGTTGTTTTATTTTTTACAATATAATAATAGTCCCAATAACTACTATAATTGTTAATATTATATATATAATTAAATATTTCTTAATAATTAAATAAGGGGATAAGTTTTTTTTTATATTATCACTTCCCTATCCCATTATATGAAAAAAAGATATTAAAGTTGTTAACTATTAATATCTTTTAATTTAACACTTACCAATTTACTAACTCCTGATTCTTGCATTGTAATACCATATAAAACATCAACATATTCCATCGTTTTCTTTTTATGAGTAATAACAATAAATTGGGTTTGTTCTTTAAATTCTTTTAAGAAGTTAGAAAAACCAATAACATTATTTTCATCTAATGGTGCTTCTACTTCATCTAATAAACAAAATGGAACTGGTCTTACTTTCAATATAGCAAATAATAACGCAATGGCCGTAAGCGCTTTTTCACCGCCTGATAATAAAGATATATGTTGCAATTTCTTACCTGGTGGTAACGCTTTAATTTCAATCCCAGAAGTTAAAACATTCTTGGAATCAATTAATTTTATTTCAGCACTTCCGCCCCCAAATAATTGCTTAAATACCCGTTTAAATTCAATTTGAATTAACTTAAATGTTTCTTCAAATAATTCTTTCATAATTAAATCCATTTCTTTAATTATTTCTAATAACGTCATTTCAGCTTTATATAAATCATTTTTTTGATTAATTAAAAATTCATAACGTTTATTAATACGCTCATATTCTTCTAAAGCACCAATATTTACAATACCTAAATCATTAATAATTTGTTTTAATTCACTAACTCGTTCTTGGGCTTCTTTTTCATCTATTACAAGAATATAATCTTTTTTAGCTCTTTCAAAAGTCATTTTATATTCTTCGTTTAAACGATTTAATAAATTATCTAATTTTACTTCAAAACGAGTATGTTTTATGGTTAAACTTTGTAATTCTTTTTCTTGTTTCGAAAGATCATTATGATATTTTTTTAATTCTGTTTCTAATTCCATTAGTTGTTCATTATAATCTTTAATTTGATTAGTTATAAATATTACTTTTTGTTTAATTTTATCCTTTTCTTTATTAGTTTCATAATATTGATCAAGTAATTCTTTTTCTTTATCATCTAAAGTTTGATTAAGAATATCAGTAATACCTTTTAATTCATTTTCAATTGCTTTTAGTTTTTCGGCACTTTCATTAATCACTTGCTTTTTCATATCAATTTGATTAAGTAAAGAATCACGTTCAATTTTTAAATTATAATCTTTATGTTGATATTCTTTCGTTAAAATATCAAAATCATTTAATTTTAATTGATAATCTTGGTTAGTTACTTTAATCTGTTTTAATTTTCTTTTTAATTGTTCTAATTCATATTTATCGTTTAATAAACTATTATTTTTATTATTAATTCCCCCAGTAATAGAGCCTCCTATATGTAACAATTCACCATCTAAAGTAACAATTTTATATTTATGATTAATTAATTTACCAATATCATTTGCTCCATCAATGGTTTTAGTAACAATAACGGCTCCTAATTGATTAAGAATAATATTTTGATAACATTCATCATATGTTACTAAATTAGATGCCACATCAATAAATTCTTCATGATTCTTAATTAAATTGTAAGTATCTTGATCAATTCGACGTGGTTTAATTATATTAAGAGGAAAAAAGGTAGCACGCCCTTGCTTTTGACTTTTTAAATAATTAATTCCTTCTTTTGCTACTATTTCATTATCAACAACAATAAATTTAGCACTTCCTCCTAAAGAAACATCAATACTAATTTTATATTGATCATCAGTATCAATTAAATCACCAATAATATTATGAACTCCTTTTAATTTCGGACAATTTAAAATTGCTTTTACCGCCGGTGGTAAATATTGTTGATTGGCAATATTATTTTCCATTAAATTAATTTTATATTTTAATTCATTTTGCAGTTGATTATTTTGATTAAATTCAATTAATAACTGTTCTTTTTGCTTTGAAACAGTTTCTAATTTGGTTTCTAATTCATTAATTCTAATTTTTAAATCACTTAAATGTTTTTCCTTTGTTTCAATTTCACTATTCGCAGTTTCTAACTCGTTTTTTAATTTTAATTGATGTTCTTTTAATAAAATAGCATTATCATTTAATCTAGGATCATCATGATTATATTTTTTCCGTTCAGTCAATAAGTTCTTTTCACCACTTAATTTTTCTACTTCTTTTGTCTTATCAAGTAATTCTTGTTGTGTTTTATATAATAATTCATTTGTTTTAGTAACTTCTAATTTAGTTTTAACTAATTCTGCTTCTTTGGTATCTATTAATTGTTTTACTTCAATAATATTAGTATCAATTTGATCAATACGTTCTTTAGTATAGTGATATTCTTCATTAGTAATTTGAATATCATTAACAATTAAACTAATTTCGGTTTCTTCTAATTCCCTTTTTGATTCTTTATAAACATAGGCTTTCTCTTTTTGATTTCTTAAAGGCTCAAGTTGTTGTTCTAATTCATTGATAATATCATTAATTCGATTAATATTATCATGAGTACGATCCAATTTACGAAGTGCTTCTTCTTTTCTTTTTTTATACTTTAAAACACCAGCTGCTTCTTCAAAAATGATCCGTCTTTCTTCGGGACGGTTACTTAATATTTCTTGAATATTACCTTGAGTAATAATATTAAATGATTCCTTTGCTAACCCAGTATCAATTACTAAATTAGTTATATCTTTTAAACGACATTTTTCACCATTTAAATAATATTCATTTTCACCAGTTTGATAAATTAATCTTTTAATTGAAACTTCCGCATAATCAAGCGGGAAATATTTATCTTCATTATCAAAAACTAAAGTAACAGAAGCGAAAGTAGAAGGATTACGAGTTTTACTACCAGAAAAAATTACATCAGCCATTGAACCATCACCACGTAATGATTTAACACTTTGTTCTCCTAATACCCATCTAACGGCATCAACAATATTACTTTTTCCGGTACCATTTGGTCCGACAATACCAGTTATTCCTGATTCAAATTGAAAAATTGTTTTATCAACAAATGATTTAAATCCTGACATTTTTATTTGTTTTAAATACATAATTTCACCCTTTACTGTACGCGCTTACTTAGTGCATTTTTGGCTGCTTCTTGTTCGGCTTTCTTTTTTGAACTAGCAGTTCCAATGCCATAATTAATATTATTCACCTTAACCATAACTGTAAATTTACGATTATGGGAAGGACCTATTTGTTTAACTAATTCATATGTAACATTACTATTATTCGTTTGCATTAATTCTTGCAAAATTGATTTATAATCAATAAAAAAGGATTGCTTTTCATCTTCAATAATCGGAATGATTTCTTTCATGATAAATTTACGAACTTTATTAAGCCCTAGATCTAAATATAAAGCCCCTAAAAAAGCTTCAAACACATCAGCAAGAATTGTTTTTCTTAACTTACCACCATGGGCTTCTTCACCTTTACCTACTTTTATATATTCGTTAAAACCTAAAGTCATCGCATATTCCGCTAAAGAACTTTCACAAACATAACTAGCTCTTAATTTAGTCATTTTTCCTTCTTCTAAATACATGTTTTTATATAAATATTCACTAATAATTAAATCTAATACCGCATCTCCTAAAAATTCTAATCGTTCATAATCTTCTTTCAATCCTTGCTCATTTGAATAAGAAGGATGCCAAAAAGCATGTTCATATATTTTTTTATTTTTAGGGCGAATATTATGTCTTTCTAATATTTTCATTTTATCACCTACTTTATTATAACAAAAAATATGCTTTTCGCATATTTTTTCCTTAAATTCTTTTGTAAAATATTTTTATTGATATAATTCTTGCTTCAATAATTCAATATTACTTTTCATAATATCAATATAATTTATTTTATCAATTCGTTCTTGCGTTGTTAAATTAATACCTAAACGTAACGGTTGTAATTTAACTCCTTTTTGGACCAAATTAGAAACAACTTCGTTTGCTTTTGTTCCCGATCTTATATAAATATTTTGAATTACATCATTTTTAATTAATTCTTCAACATCGGCCATTGTTTTTTCACTTATTTCTTCACTTCCTAAAGAAATAACATTAAAACCATATTTTGTTAAATAAAGAAAAACATCATCAGCAACAATAATTGTATTATTTATAGCTTCTTTAGCAATTACATTTAATTCCGCATCAAGTTCAGATAACTCAATTTTTAATTTTTCATATTTATTATTAATTTCATTTTCTAAATAAGGGTTAGTAATATACTCTTCAAATCCTTTTTTAATATTACGTGCTATCATAAGAAAATTAGAAGGATCTAACCATAATTCTTCAACACCATACATATATTCCATATTCATGGCACCATCTATTATTTTTAAATTACGATTTTTGTTTAACATCGTAATTGCATAATCTTTTTCTTTACTAAGCCCATTATAAATATATAAACCGGATTTACTATAATCGGTTAATTGTTTATCAGTTAATAAATAATTAATAACATCAACTTCACTTGGATATATACTTTTTATCGTCGCATGTTCACCATATAAAGTATAAGTAATAAATTCAATTGGATAGATAGTAGTATAAATAGTAATATCCTCCATTGTATCTTTTTTAAAACACCCCGTAATTATAAATAAACCAATAATTATAACCAATAACTTCTTAAAATATTTCATTTTACCCTCCTCAATGGTACTGGATCATAACCATAAGTGCCACCAGGACCACATCGTATTATTCTTTTTATTGCTAAAATTACTCCTTTTATGGCACCATGTTCTTCAATTGCTTCAATCGCATAATTTGAACAAGATGGAATATGCCGACAATAATTATGCCATGGACCAGGAATTATTTGATATAGTTTTATTAACTTAATTAATATTATTTGCAAATCATCACCTCAAATATTGAGTACCGCAATGCTTTTATAAGACTTAATTAGAATTGAATTCTTCATGGTGCCGAAGGACAGAATTGAACTGTCGTCTGATGCTTACCATGCATCTGTTTTACCATTAAACTACATCGGCAACTGGCGTCCACGGGCGGGGTCGAACCGTCGACCTATCCCTTAGGAGGGGATTGCTCTATCCAGCTGAGCTACGTGGACACTAATGTTATAATATCATTATTTTATCTTATTTAGTTGTTCCTATACGTAATATATTAAATAAGAAAATAGTCCACAAAGAAAATTTATAACGAAACTTTAAACTATATTCATAAGTGGCAACAGTTTTATCAACCATATTTACAATCCAACCTTCAACATATTTAGTAGGTCTTAAAGTCCACGGAAACATATGAGTAGCAATGATATTTTTAATTTTAGGAGAAACTTTAAAATAAAATTCTGCATTTTTAGCAGCTTTAAAAGGATGCGAATATTCTTCATATAAATGATGAAGTTTACTTGTTCCTTTTGTTTCACCATAAAAATCATGTAGTAATCCCGCTATAGCAGTTGTTTCATAATCAAGTCCTAATTTTTTAGCAACTTTATATGAATAATATGATACTCGTTGCGAATGTAATAATCTACTTGTTCCATGATGAAAATAATGATCTAATTCATTAAATTTTTTATTATTTAAAATATGTTCTACAATTTCTAAATACTGTTCATCATTTTCATTAATAATCGTATTCATAATTTAATACCTCACTATGTAAATTGTTTAATAAGAAAAAAATATAATTTTATATATTTTAATTTACTCTTTATATATATATGATGTTACAAATTAATAATGTAATTATTTAATAACATTAATGTTATTAAATTCAATAATATAATATCATAAAAAGAGTAAAATTTCTACTCTTTTTATGATATTTCATTACTTTATTAACCTAAAATACTTAATTTAATAATCAAATCCATATTATCATCTTTAGCGATAATATTCTTTTTTACTACCCCACATTTTTGACAACGATATATAATTTGATAATTACCTTTTTTATTACTTGCAATTCCAATTGGTTCTAAAATACCACAGCATTCATTCGCTCGATCACCAGGATTAATATCAACATGTTTTGAAAATAAACAATATGGACAATGATCACGAGCAGTATAACCTAATGGCTTAACCTTTCGACCGCACTCTTCACAAATGAAATCTTCATCAATCATAGTAAATTTCTTTTTGTCTAACATATATTACTCCTCTATTTATATTTATTCTTTTTCACTAAAACTAGTATAATCAATAAATTGCCATGGATTAGTATAAATTTCCCTAAATGTTAAAGCAAAATGTAAATGCGGACCAGTCGAAAACCCAGTTGAACCCATATAACCAATTATTTCACCTTGTTTAACCATTTCTAATTCTTTAACGGCAACACTATTAAGATGAGCATAATATGATAACAAACCCATCCCGTGATCAATTACCACGTAATTACCACCACTAGGTAAAAAATCCGCAAAAGTAACCATACCAGAAGCTGGGGCTTTAATTATAGTACCTGCTTTATTAGCAATATCAATGCCATAATGTCTAGTTGGCGTAGTACTACCATTAATATATCTTTTAACACCAAATTCGGTTGTAATTCTTCCTTCGGTTGGGATAATAAAAGTATCTTCATATAGCTTTTCTTTTATATTATGACTTCTAGCTTTTTTCATTGCTTCCCGATATAACCTTTGTGCTTCATCATTTTTAGATTCTTTAACCTTTTCATTACTAATAGTTAGATTTTGCACTTTAAAATCATCTTCTAACACACTAATACCATAATCATTAATAAGATTATCATTATCAAAGATTTTAATATAATAAGAACCTTTAGAAGTAGCAATCGCAACGGGGATAAAAGCATAAGCTTCATCATTTAAATAATATATATCATAATTAATTGACTCCGCAAGATTAGATTCAATTTTTAAATTGTTGGAATTAATATTATTAAATGTTAATTTAATATATTCACCTTGTTTCACTACTTTTTTTGATATCATTACTTGTAATGGCGGAATTAATTCCTGATTAACTGGTTCTTTAGGAACAGTTAAAAGCTCAATCATATTATAACCAAGTATAATAATGATAAAAAACAAAATAACAATTATAATTTTTTTCATAAATTACCTTTCTTATTATAATATATTATATATCTTAACTATAATGTTAATTATATTGTATTAATAAGTCTTTTGACTTATTACTTATATTACTATCCATAAATATATTATTATTATTTTGGTAATATTCAGTAAATTGTTGTTGCATCTTTTTCGCTTCATCAGAAATATCATCTATTATAGCAAGATAATCATAATGCTTAATTAAAGGTGAACAAAATCTAACTTTTACTGGTACTTGTAAATAATATTCACCATTGGTAGGTTTTTTAACCTTGTATATTTCTGATAATTTTGTAAAATCTTCCCATAAATAATAATATTTACTGTTAAGAATGCGATCAATTATCACTTGTTCATTTAATTGATAAAACTCGCCATTTTTAACAATGTTTTCATCTTCTACTGCTTTAATAATATGCCCTAGTAATTGCATACTATATTTATCTTCTTTTGATTGTAGTAAAGTACTATATTTTATACTTGCTTTAAAAAATTTCAAAGCATAAATACGCTCTAAACCTAATTCAACATTAAAAGTAAAACGTTTAATTGGTAGGATCATACAATTATAATCATCACCTTTAAACACTTTAATCGTACTATAAATCTTTTTAATATCATCTAAAGTAAGATATTGTCCCCAAATTAAACCGGTAGTAAAAATACCATCTAAACGATCAATACATAAAGAGGGAATTGAATTATCAATAATGGGGAATTTTTTTGGATCAATAACATCATTGAAATCAATTTGATCCGCTTTTAAATAAGTTTTAATTTCCTCACTTCTACTAATTATATCGATAACTTTTTTTTCTGATGAGGCTTGTTTAATACTATCTCCTAATTTAAAATCATGGACATGACTAAAAGCAGGCGTTCCCAAATCATGAAATAAAGCACAAATAGTTTGCGTTTTATCTTTGGTTAAATGCCAAGCCATACAAGCACACGCAATACTATGAGTTAAACGAGAATAAGGATATTTTACTTGTAATAAGGAAACATCAGTATATGGCATCCCACAATAATAATCACTACCTGCTAAACGTTGTAGTTCTTCAGTTTCAATATATTTTTCAATAAAATCTGGATAATCACCATCACACAAAATATTAATATATTGTCTAATTTCTTCATTTAATGTATTAATGTAATTCATACTACTACCACCTTGGTAGAATATTATAACACATATTAATAATTTTTTTAAATTATCATTCTAAATAAATAACCATAAACTAAAAGCCATAAACATCATACCTACAATTAACCCACTAATAGATAAATAATTTTCTCCATATTTTCTTGCCGTTGGTAACAATTCATTAAATGAAATAAACACCATAATGCCCGCAATTACTGCATACAATATGCCAAAAATAATATTATTTAAAAATGGTTTTAACATAAAATAACCTAATAAAGCCCCTAATGGTTCAGTTAATCCTGATAAAAAGGAATAAAATAAAGCCTTTCCCTTACTATTAGTTGCATAATAAATAGGAATTGATACAGATATTCCTTCGGGAACATTATGTAATGTAATCGCAATAACAATCGGAATCCCTAAAGATAATGATTGTAATGAGGTAATAAAAGAAATAATTCCTTCAGGGAAATTATGAATAGCAATTACTAACGCTGTAAATAAACCAGTACGCATTAATCTTAAACGATTTTTAAAATTATTATCTTTTGTTTTAATACCTTTTAAGTTAATTTGATATGGAATTAATTTATTAATTAAAGCAATTATTAACATACCAATAAAAAAATAAATTATCAAATATAAATTACCTACTTTTTCACCTAAAGAAATAGTTAAAAATATATTTGCTTCTTTCAATATTTCTACTAATGAAATATAAATCATAACCCCAGCGGAAAAGCCAAGACTAAAGGCTAAAAATTTAGTGTTATTACTCTTAACAAATAATGATAAACAACCACCTAATCCTGTTGATAATCCCGCAATTAAAGATAAAATTAAAGCTGCTGTAAAATGATAAACATTAACATTCATAAATTATCCCTTACCCTTGTTAATTATATGTATTATTAATATATTTAACCAAAAACAAAGAATATTTTAAAATATTTAAGATGAAAAAACACTCTAACGAGTGATTTTTTATTCTAATATAAACTAGAAAATAAAATTAATACATTAAAATTTTGGTATATTTACTCTAACTTCAACTTTCCCTTCATTTTGGTTATTATTTTCCTTATTCAAAAAACTATAATTTATGAATATATGTCAATAATTATAATAAAAAAATAATCCATTATGAAATGAATTATTTTAATTTGCTGTCATATTTTTTGCGTTCATTAGTATTTAATATTTTCTTTCGTAAACGGATATTTTTAGGTGTGATTTCAACTAACTCATCATTATTAATATAATCTAGACATATTTCTAATGTTAGTAACCTAGCTTTTTTTAAAATAACAGTATTATCTTTACTAGCAGCTCTAGTATTAGTTAGTTGTTTAGCTTTTACAACATTAACTGCTAAATCATTTTCACGATTATGTTCACCAACAATCATCCCTTCATAAACACTAACTCCTGGTTCAATAAAAAGAACTCCTCTATCTTCTAATTGCCCAATCGCATATGCTGTTGTTTTACCATTTTCCATCGATACTAAAACACCTAGTTTACGTTCTCCAACTGTTAATAAATTAATTGGACGATATTCTTTAAACACATGATTAATAATGCCATAACCCTTAGTCATTGTCATAAAACTAGTCATAAAACCTATTAACCCTCTTGAAGGAATGGTATAGATAAGTCTTACTTGATTGTCATGATTAGTCATACTCTCCATAATAGCGCCTCTAGTTCCTAAAGATTCTATAACATTACCAACACTTGTTTCTGGAACATCTATTTGTAATTCTTCATATGGTTCACATTTTGTACCATCTATTTCTTTAATAATAACTTGTGGTTTAGATACTTGTAATTCATATCCTTCACGACGCATATTTTCAATAAGAATAGATAAATGCAATTCCCCACGGCCAGAGACTAACCAGCTATCATTTCCTGATAATTCAACTTTTAAACTAACATCTTTTTGAGTTTCTTTATAAAGACGTTCTTCAAGTTTACTAGCTGTAACAAACCTTCCTTCTTGACCAGCAAAAGGACTTGTATTAGTACTAAAAGTCATTTGTAAAGTCGGTTCATCAATTCGTAAATGAGGTAGTGCTTCTTCTTTACCCACATTACATATCGTTTCCCCAACAGAAATATCAGTTAAACCAGCAATTGCAATGATGTCACCAGCCTTAGCTGATTCTATTTCAATTCGTTTCAATCCTAAATAACCAAATAATTTTTGAATACGAAATTGTTTAATTGAACCATCTAATCTAACACAGGAAACCATTTCATTAACTTTTATTGTCCCTTGTGTAATTTTACCAATACCAATACGACCAGTATATTCATTATAATCTAATAAAGCTGGTTGAATTTGTAAAGGGGCATTAACATCACCAGTTGGTTCTGGGATTTTATTTATAATCATATCAAAAATACATTCAAACGAATTAGTCTGTAAACTAAGATCAGATTTTAAACTAGCAGTTCCTGATAAACCAGAGGCATATATAACTGGAAATTCCAATTGATCATCATCCGCCCCTAATTCAATAAATAAATCTAATACCTCATCAACTACTTCTAATGGTCTAACATAAGGACGATCTATTTTATTAATAACCACAATTGGTTTTACTTTTGCTTCTAATGCCTTCTTTAAAACAAAACGAGTTTGAGGCATTGTTCCTTCATAAGCATCAACAATTAACAAAACACCCTCAACCATATTAAGGATTCTTTCTACTTCACCACCAAAGTCAGAGTGACCTGGAGTATCTAAAATATTAATTCGATATCCTTGATAATTAATAGCTGTCGTTTTAGCTAAAATAGTAATTCCACGTTCTCTTTCTAAATCATTACTGTCCATCGCTCTTTCTTGTAATTCTTCATTATCACGAAAAGTTCCTGATTGACGTAGTAATTGATCTACAAACGTTGTTTTTCCATGATCAACGTGCGCTATAATAGCAATATTACGAATATTCATTTTAACACCTTCACTTCTTAAAACACAAAATAAATTATATCACAAAGTTATAATAAAATATATTAATAATTAAAAAAATTATATGGTTTTTATCATAACCAAGACCAACACAATTTTTGAATAAAAAAATCCTTATTAAATAAGGGTTCGTTACCATAAAGAGGATTTCTAAATTTTTATTTATATATTAATTATCTTCATTCCAACAATATTTTTTGTCTTTTTTTAAAATATCAATTTGACAATTCAAACATAACCCATTATGACAGCAAACTAACTCCCCACATGTTTTACATTCCCACTTCTGCTTTTCTTTGTTTATAAACTGCTCAACTCCATATTCTTTAATATAGTTTAAATTATCAATCATACTTAAATGGTATTTTGTTTTATATCTTTTATTTAACCTTTTTAAACTCTCACAAGGATATCTATCGCATTCATAGCAAAATCTAATTTTTCCGGTTGCGATTAAATCACAATTTCTTCCTAGAGCAAAAGTGCAATTTTTCCCTCTTGCAATACATCCGTCACAATATTTACGATGAAAACCGTCCTTATTTAAATTATTTTTATTAAAAATGTATGCCACACAAAGTTCACAATTCATTCCACAAGGTGCTATTAAATCTTCCTTCTCTTTAACAAACAAACTAATCACATCCTAATATAATTATATATTATTTTATTTAAAAAATAAAACTACGAATTATCGCACTTTTTATATTTACATAATTTTAAGTTTATTTACTAATGATTAGAATATAAAATGGATTTTTAAAATTTTATCTTACTTTAAATTTGCTAGTAGATTAAATTCTCTTTTTATTAATGATGACGCGATATATAGTGCCTTAATCCTACGTATGAGTAGTGTGTGTTGAGAGGTACCTTGTTTTAATTTTGGTTGTACTTTTTCGCACTTACTAATCATTGAAGTAATAGCTCGAAGAGCTTCTTCTAATTCTTCTTTCGTAAACTCATTCATAAAATAACCTCCTAAATCCTTTATTTTTAGTACATATTTCTATATTTAAAAATGTACATAACTTTTTATAATTGTCAATTTAATAAGTTCCATTTTAAAATAACAAAACTATGAATCTTTTATATTCACAGTTTTAATATTCATCAATGGTCGGGAAGACAGGAAAATTTAGATTGTGTATCTCAAAAACTCATTTCCTTTTAGCATAAGGGATTATCTGGTACAAAAGTTTACCATTTACCACTAAATACCTCCATTTTTTAATCAAAACAAGACCAAAAACAAGATCAAGATTTTAATTTATTTATACTTATATTCTAATTACTTTAATAATTAAAAATCCTTATTCCCAATAACCCATCATTTCTTGTTCTATTTCTCTCTTTAATTCGCTTTCTATTTGTTTCATCTCTAATATATTATCATTTACATGGTCAATCATATGTTGGCACCCATCAAAAAAGTTATATAATTCATTCATCCTATCTCTCAAGTTGACTAAATCTATTGTTTTTCTATTAGAATGAATTGGATTCCCATCTTTATCTATAGGATATCTAAAGTTTACTGAATTAGGATCCATAGTATCAAAATCAAGAATATACTCCTCAATAATATTTAAAAATTGTTTATCTTTTCCTTCATTATACCAATCAAGAATTATTTTGCACCTTACCCATAGTGGTTTTAATCCATGTCCTTTAATAGAACTAAATTGGCCTGTTGATATAATTTCTCCTAATATTATTATATACTTTAAAGTTAACTCAAGGTATTGTCTATAGCAAAATATTGTAGGAAATACAAGCGTATCTAGGGCTAAGCCTGTCCCATCCTCTATTGCTTCTTTAATTATTACATCTCCTGCATTTTTATATCCTTCTATATATCCCCAAAACTGGGATAGTTGACCATTCCAACCTACACATGCAGTTTGTTCAACTTTTAAACCCTCTATAAATATTTTTTCGCCCTTTTTAGGATATTCGATTTCTTTAGGTTCCATTTTTTACCTCCTATACATAAATCACACTAGTTATATTATAAATCTCCCTACTATAACTGTTTGATTCAACATATTTATTACAACCTTTCTTTAATTTTAATTGTTTCAGCATCTTTAGAAATAACTTTTAAATGATATTTTTCTAAAAGAACTTTTTTAACTGATAACTTCACTTGTTTTATTTCTTTCTTACTTAACTTATAGTTATCAAGAGAACTATTAAATAATTGAGTAAATGAATCTGTACTACTTTTGTTGTGATAATAGATTTCAACTATATATTGAGCACTGTAGTTAATAACATATTGCTTATAGTGTTCTTTCAGTTTGTTATCAAGTGTATTGAATGTGTTCACTTATTTTCTCCTTTCTTTTTTGAAAAAATGAATCTATAGAAATTGTAACACCCTAAATTAGAAGTATATAGTTTTTTTAAAATTTATTGTAGAAACATATTTCTATACTATTAATTATCATTTTCAAAAAAACTCTTAATATATAAGAGTTTAATGATTCTTTTTAAATTCTATCTATCTAAAACATTATTAATCATTCCCTGTATCTTAATAATATTTTTCTTTTTATTATCTTTCTTTTCTAAAGCTAATTTAACTATTTTTGTTATTTCATCAATATCTTTTTTTGCAACAATTGGTATATCAAAATCTTTCAAATAATCCTCTTTTAAATGAGGTATAGTGGAAGCAACCACAGTTCGCCTATCTGCTGCATAAACTCCTATTTCTTTCAAAGATAATGCTATAAAAAGATACTCTTGTGTCAAGCCCTTTTCCTTACCTTTATTGTTAATCCTTATTATTTCAACACCCGAACTCAAGATACTTTTATCACTCTCTGTAATTATACCTAATTCTCCTATTTTTCCATCTTTGGTAAAGATTATATCATTCGTTTTTATATTTTGATTCAAATCACGGAAAGTAAATATATCAACAAAATTATCAGGCGATGAATCTATTTGATAATTATAAATATCTGAAGTTCTAACAAAAGGGACATCATTTTCTTCCTTTTCTAAGTAATCTATATAAAGCTTTTGCCCAACTTCTTTACCTTTTCTACAAGTTGCTATTGTACCAATCTTACAAGTTTCAAAGTTGTCTTTATAATAGTTTTCCATCGCTAAATATTTTGGATAATGATACTTTGGTGTCCATAATGATTTTTCTTCTGTTATATTATTTAAATTAATATCAAAATATTTTTTGTTTACTTCATTAAATGATGACAACTTTAATAAGCTATATAACTTTTCTTTTGCTTTTTTTATTAATTCATTAAATTCATAATCAAAAGTAAAAGCCTTTTTAAAATAAAACTCCACTTCATTTTGAACTTTTTCATCAGGAATCAATATTTTTATACTCTTTATTTTCGGATACGAAAGTAAAGGCTGAATATTTCCGGTGAATAAACAATCTATTTGTCTTCTTACAAACTTACTGTTCAAAAATGCTGCCAAATAATAAGGGTTTATTATATTCTTATTAACCTCTATTTTTACGAGATTTTGATTAATATTAGCCTCTCCTAAATAATCTGGAACAATAGTAGCAGAGCCCAAATGACCAATAGTAGTTAACAACACATCTTCTTTTTTTAAAGCCGACCTACTAAGTTTTGCATGCTTTTCTTCAGAAATATAAAATCCGTCATTTAAACTAATATCAAAGTCTTTCACGCTTGAATTTTTTATAAATAATATTCCTTTTTCAACAAACACCTGACCAGCATGTTCCCCATCTGTCATTTTAAGTATTAAATCTTCTTCCCCCAAAGAAAGTAATTTGCAATTCTTCTTTTTAGAATACTTTTCTATACTATCTTGCAAGAAATAATACTTTGCATCAAATCTGTTTATGTTTAAAACATCTGAAGAAAAAATGGTTTTAGTATGTAATGCCATTTTCATCACACCATTTCTTATAATTATCTGCAACTTCTAATATATCATCCGGAATATTATCTATTAAATTCCCTCTTCTATCATGTCCACATGTATCACATACTGCCATAAAAATTGGATAACTATCTTTTATTCTTCCAATAGTTTTATTTTTTTGAACTACTAAAACACTTGTTTTGGTACTGGTATTAGGCATAAAAGTTTCTTTAGGAATATCAATTATTGCTAGTATTCTAGAATTATCTAATATATACTCTCTTAAATATTCAAGTTGACCATTACCAAAAATACCATCTGGTAAAACTAAAGCCATTCTACCACCAGGTTTTAAAAATTGCATACATCTTTCAACAAATAAATACTGAGGGGAATCACTAGTTTTTACTGTCCCTTTTTTCCATATACCATCTTTCCCCTTTTTCCACTTATGTGCCATTTCAAATTGACTTAATATTTCTTTACCATCTACTTTTATCTTTGAACCATATGGCGGATTAGTTATAACTACATCAAATTGTCCTAATTTTATCTTATCCTGAGTTTTGCTTTGCCAATTTTCAGGTTTTTCCAAACTATTTTCACAAAATACACCTGCTCTACCATCTCCAATTATTGCCATGTGAGCTTTACATACTTTACTCAAAAAATAATCTTTATCTAAGCCGCGAAAATTATCAATAGCAATTTTTTGCTTTTCTACTTCTATTTCATTTTTTGACCAACCCAAATCATTGTATAGAATTTCAACCTTTTTCCATACTTCTCTTAAAGCCTCTACTAAAAATCCACCAGACCCACAACAAGGATCAATTATTTTATCCTTAATACTTAAATTCAGCATTTCAACAATCATTTTTACAATATTTCTGGGGGTAAAGAACTGCCCTTGACCACCCTTTAAAGCATGACCAATAAAAACTTCAAATGCATCTCCAATTGCATCTCTACTTGCTTCTATCAAACAATACTTTTGTAAAGATCCAATTACATAGGTTATGGATTTTTCATCTAGATTTATCGTATCTGAGAAATCTATTACATCAGAATATTTTTCTTTTACATCCATGAATATTTCATATAACCTATTTCTAATGTCATTGGGGTTCTCATTTACTCCAGCTCTAAATCTAACCATATCATCAGGTTTAGTATATCTCTCATCATATATTTTACAAAAAATTATATTAATAAGTTGTTGAGCCAATATTTCATCTCTTGTAGCTCCTATAACATTACCCGCTAAATAGTTTCTCATTGTTTTAAAAATTGATTTTAAATGTTTCGGCTCTTGTAGATTCTTTCTCTTATATAAGCCAACATCTTCAACCCTTTGACCATAACTAGGAATGTCTGGTATTTCCTCAAAAAATATTTCACCATCTTTTTCTAATTTTCTAATTATTAGTTTATCATCACCATTGAACCACACACCTAATTGAGCTTTACTAAATCTTAAATAATCTTCAAGTTGGGATTGCCCATCTTTTCTATTTTTCTTTTTGCATTCAACTATTATATGAACATTATCATCAGTTTTTGATGAGTTTTTAAAAACTGCAATGTCAACTGGATATTCTTTTTTTAAATCAGAAGGTCTAACTTTAACTCTGTATTGTGGTCTTGTCTGTATATTTTCTTTTGGATAGTTATAATCTTCAACCAATATCTTTGAAAAAACTTGCGTTGCTTCAATTTCTTCAGGAGAAAAATTAACTTCAATTCCAGAAATATAGTCTATAATGCGTTCTGCCATAATTTTACCTCCCCAGTATAATTTAATTATATCATAATTTTTTATGTAAACATAATAATACTTTCTAATTTAACAAAAGAAAAATAAATTATTCTTCTTTTTGATCATCAATATCTTCTTCAACGAGAGAAGGAATATTAAAGATTTCTTCTTCAATATTGGGTATTTCAAAAATCATAGGAGTGGTAGATTTAAAAGCTTTTCCCATCGCAATAGCAGTTCTAAACTTTAGGTTAGGCAAAATGTTTAAAAATTCTGTACCAATATAGTTTGATAAAAAATCACTACTTGTCTTATCTAATTCTTGAAAAGAAATTATTGAATTACATTGTGTTAATACTGTTTTTGATACATTGGCTGTTCTTTGAGCTATTACAATAAATCCTATATCGTATTTCCTACCTTGCAAAGCTATTTGAGCAATACTGTTTACAGTTGCTTTAGAAGCATTATCAGAAACTCCCATACTACTAGTTTCTGGAACTATTGTATGTGCTTCTTCTAAAACAACACATACCTTTTTCCCATAATTTTTATAAGTCTTTGCTATTTTGAATAAAACCCAAAAAAACCATCTAGTATACTCTAAAATATCAAAATTATTTGAAATATCTGGTATTTCAAAAATAGATATCGTTTTATCATTCTCTAAAAAATCTTTTATTGAATGAGCAAATGCTTTTTTTATTGTACTTTCTGCACCTTTTATATCGGTCTTAGACTGTTGATTTGCAAACTTAGACTTTTCAGTAGCTATTATTTCTATTGAAGCAAAAGATTTTTTTGCATCGTCATCAGAGATTATATTTGAAATATTTTCAAATCTAGTTTTATATTCTCCAGTTAAATCCACAATAATAATCTTAGTGGAATTATCTGTAATATTCTTTATAAGATTTCTAGTAAAAACTGATTTACCAGTTCCAGTTACCCCTAAGATTGCCAAGTGATGTGTAATTGCTACTTCCTTATTTATTATAACGGGATAGTTTGTATCTGGAATAACACCAATTTGAAACTCATTTGGTTCTACAACTGGCTCATCAATCTTTGAAGCAATCAAAACAATGTCATTAACATTTGGTACCCAACCAAATTGATCAAACCTTTTTTCATTTTTATTCCATTCTCCTAATTGGATTGCCTCGACAATTATATTACTTGATTCATTCTTCTTTTCTAATTGTTCAACTTTTGTAGTACCTTGAACAATTTGATATAAAACTTTATGACCGTTAACTATAACTTCTACTAATTCTCCAAGTTTTATATCAATTTTAGAATTATAAATAAATCTTATTCTATTAATTGAAGAATTTTCGGTAACTATTCCTACAAAAGTTTTGAAAAAAGATGTTTCTTTTATTTCTTCTATTTTATATACAATATCTAAATCAAGATTCTTGTCAACTTCTTCATCTTTATAATATTTATCCTTTAACAATAATATTTTTACCCATTTTTCTTCATTGAGAAAATAGGATTCTAAAATAATTCCATTACTAATCCTATTTTCTACTGAACTTTTAAACTTAACAAAATCAAAAGTTTTTACATCAATAAGATTTTTTTCTATCAATTTTGCCAAAAAAGTGTTTTTTGATTGAATACTAAATATTTTAGCTACTGCATTATCATCTTTGCTCTTTCTTTCGAAAAATTTTTCTATCATATTTGATAATGATGGTATATTTAAAATCATAAATACTATCCAAAACCATAATAAAGCATTAAAATTACCTGAATTAATTGTAAATTGTTTTATTCCACCCCATAAGAAAAATGCCGAAAAAACAACTTCAGGTTTTCCTATTTCTCTGTTAAATCTCGAAAAAAATTGAATTATCCTTTTTTCTTCATTTAACTTGTTGTTTCTTAACCACATTAGCGTATAACTAGATATAACCAAATAAGTTACAGCAACTAAGAAACAATAAAATATCATATCTCTTTCATTTTTTTGAACTAATAATAATGATAATGAAGCAGTAACCGCATTTACAAATATATTAGAATCTTTAGAAAAATGTGGTTGATCAATTAATGATAAAAGCACTAATAATAACAATCCAGAAGCAAACCAGAAATCGTCTGTTATAAAAGTGAAATTGTGATTTATATACCAACCAATAAGCAACAGAATAATCGTAGAAATTATCATTAATATTAACCTATATTTTTTACTCATATAATATCCCCCAATCAAAAACCCTAAATACAATAAATTTCTACAATAATTATATCATATTTTTCTTTTTTTATATTCTTACTACTATTTTTTAATCTGTTTTCTAACCCTTTTTAGTAAAAACAAGACCAAAACAAGACCAGAGCTAATTTTGGACATGAAAAAACCCTTATAAAATAAGGGTTAATATTCATCAATGGTCGGGAAGACAGGATTTGAACCTGCAACCTCTCGGTCCCAAACCGAACGCACTGCCAAGTTGTGCTACTTCCCGATTAACCGTATTTAATTAAAAATACGATTTAATAATATCATAAATCTATAATGAAATCAATACATTATATTATTATTTAGTCAATTTTTCGAATTCTTTTTACACCCCAAGTATTTAATAAAATTTTTTCTATAATAATGATAATAAAAACAGATACCATAATGATTAATAAAAATATATTAAAATTAATGTTATTACTTAGCTGTGTATAAATATTAATTAAAATTATAATTAATACTAAAGGTACACACAAAGAAATAACACTACTTATACTTCTTTTAACAACTGCTGTGTCACTACTAGCATCCATTTTCGGAAACTTTAAATTAATTAACAAACCAAATTGAGCAGCACATATGGTAAATAAAAATGCTACTAACATTATAATCAATACTTCAGTAATGGTTAATAATAAAGTGAATTTAAATATTATAATGGCAAGAAAAGTTAAAGGTAAAACAACTAATAAATTTAACCATACCTTCGCACTTATTATTTGTTTGGGAGTAATTGGTAAAGTTTTTAATAACCAAAAGTTTTTTCCTTCTAAAGAGATAGAAGACGATGTTGTACTAGACATAAACGTTATAAATGCTACCCCTAAAAGTACTATTTGAAAAGATGTAATACTATTAGCACTTAAATCTAAAAATTCAAGTAATTGTTCTTTTGCAAAAAAGATACTACTTAATGCGAACACTATTAACATTAAAACACCAAAAGAAGTATTTAGTAAATAAATTGGTGAGGAAAAATAGCGCTTTATCTCTTTTATTAATAATGTTTTTTTAATTGAACTAGCTTTTAGATGTTTCATTTGATAATTGGATTTTGTTTTGCTTTCATGTAATTTGGCAATAATTCTTTTAAATGATTTACTTAATATCGTAATAAAAATAAGAAATAATGAAACATTAATTACTATATATAAAACTAACGATAAGTAATCATACTCCATAAATGCTTTATATACTAAGTAAATAGGATAAAAACTCCATTTAATAATATTTTCTAATGAATTTAAATTTTTAATTACATATGTTAATATTTGATTACTACTATTACTTATATATACAAAAACAATAATAAATAAAAAGGACATTAATAATTCAATCATTGATTTATTATTACTTTTTGATGCTATATAGGCAACTAAATAACCAAATAAACTTGCTAAAATGGTAGGAATTATTGGTAATAAAATAAAGATTGTGAAAATAAACAAATAATCATTAAAATTAACATTTACTTTTGTAATATAAGCAATAATAACAGGTACCATAAAAATTAAAATAGTTAATAAATTAAATATAATTAAAGATATTAACCTACTTGCTAAAATAACACTACTTTTAATAGGCATTGATAAAAGCATATTATTATCGTTAGCATTAAATAAGCTTCCTTTCGCATTGTAAATAGTAAAGAAAAAAGTAATAAAAGAAGCCATTACGAAAAATACTACTAACATTAAATTAATTAAATTATATTGATAAAATAAAACTACTACATCAATTGCGGAAAGAAAAATAGATGTAAAAAAGGAAACGGATAAACCAATAACTACTAAACTGTACATTACTAATTTCATTTTTGATGTTTTTAATATTTTATTAATCTTAAGGGAATTAATAATATTAGTTTTTAATAATAACCATAACATTTTCATTATTCATTCAACTCCAAAAAAATTGATTCTAAATCTTTATCGCCTTTTAATTCTTTCATTTCACCACAAGCTATTAACTCACCTTTTTTAATAATACCCACTCGATCACATAGTTTTTCTACTACTTCTAAAACATGGGATGAAAAGAAAATAGATGTTCCTTCTTTACATAAATCTTTCATTATATTTTTTAAATTATGGGTTGACATTGGATCTAAACCAACAAAAGGTTCATCTAGTACTAATATTTTTGGTTGATGAATAAGAGCACCAATAATAACTAGTTTTTGTTTCATACCACGTGAATATGTAGAAATTAAATCACCTAAGTAATTATGAATTTTAAATATTTTAGCATAATTATCAATTAATTCTTCCCTTACTTTTACGGAAACATCATAAATATCAGCAATAAAATTTAAATAACCAATACCAGTTAAAGATGTATAAATATCTGGATTATCAGGAATGTAGGACATTTTTCTTTTACATTCAATAGCATTATCCTTAATTGATATGTTATCGATAAGAATATCTCCTTCATCTATTTCGTTAATTCCGACAATGGCTTTTATGGTAGTTGTTTTACCAGCACCATTATGACCAACAAAACCAAATATTTCACCTCGATTAATAGTTAAATTTAAATTATCAACTGCTTTTTTCGTATTATTACCATACGATTTAGAAAATCTTTTTATTTCTAGCATCTTTTTCACCTCTATTATAGTATATCATAATAATTTTGGATTTGAACTAATAAAATATATTCAATTAATAAGTAAAATATTTTGTAATCTTATAATAAAAAAATAAAGAATTATCTCTATTATTAGCATTTATGGCGCGCCTGATAGGAATCGAACCCATAACCTTCTGATCCGTAGTCAGACGCTCTATCCAATTGAGCTACAGGCGCATATCAAAAAATTGTATGGTGGCTTCGGGCGGAATCGAACCGCCGACACGAGGATTTTCAGTCCTCTGCTCTACCGACTGAGCTACAAAGCCACATGGCGGTTCCAACGAGGATTGAACTCGCGATCTTCTGCGTGACAGGCAGACGTGTTAACCACTACACTATGGAACCACATGTCATCATTAATGACTTTTATAGTATACTAAATATACCTTTTATTTGTCAATACCTGCAACCATAAATAATAACTTATACTTGTAATATTATATGCTATCATTTTAACTAAAACGATGAGAAAAATAATAAGCAAAAACATAACCAATAATTGCAATTAAAATTAACCATAAACCATTTAAATCAAAACTAATACCAGGATATAAACCAGGAATTGATCCTATTATAAAACCAACAATTACACTATAAGTAACATTAAAATGACGTTCTAATAAACTAGCAATTAATTTAACTAATAAAACCGCTCCTACGATTATACCAAGTCCAAATGGAATTAATAATATATAATCACTTAATCCTAAATTAATAAAATTAGCAATAATATTTAAAACATATTCATACATTCCAATTAAAAGTAATAATAAAGAACTACTAATACCAGGAATAATTTTTCCTGATATAAAAAGAAAACCAGCAATAAATAAAAAGATATACCCTAATAAATTATCATTTAAATATGAAGAAAAATTAATATCAAATAAACGCATAGCAATAACAAATAAAAAGAACGCTAATAAAAAAGATGAGAAAAATGCACTCCAATATATTTTTTTATTACCTTCTGTTTTTATTTTTTGAAACAATATTGGACAACCACCTAGTATTAAACCTATAAATGCCCATTTAGTTGTTACTTCATGATTCTCAAATAAAAAATAAAGAATATTACCAAATATAAAGGCACCAATTATAACTCCTATAATAATAGGTAATAAAAACATACTGTTATTTTTAATATCTTTAAAAAAATTACTTAAACTCTTAATCACCTTATCATATAAACCAAAAATAACCATGATAACCGCACCACTTACACCTGGTAAAACCATCCCTCCACCAATAATCATACCCATAACTATTTTTTTTGTTTGTTTCATTATTACACTCCTCATTATTAATGATAATAGCATTTATTATTCTATCTTATTTTATGATAAAAATAAATATTTATGGTAAAATATAGATACAATTTGTAAAGGAGTGCCAATATGAATAATAATATTACTTTAGAATCAGTTAAATTAGAAAAAGAGAAAATTGAAAAAGAAAACAAAAAAGTTAAAAGTTTAATCAATAAATTAGATTCTAATAATAAGGAATTATTATTATTAGATCCTTTAACTAATTTTTTAAATCAAAAGTTTTTACATAATTATACTAAATACTTAACTTTAACTATGATTGAAGGCGT
>Ga0334901_1001542_pt1 | contig 23740 bp, 25 predicted proteins | sample GraSluR3_MG_3_FD_207216 | JGI IMG/M metagenome (GOLD analysis project Ga0334901, IMG submission 207216) | Sludge microbial communities from methane-producing bioreactor in Wageningen University, Netherlands - Granular Sludge_15_08-R3 | ecosystem: Engineered > Bioreactor > Anaerobic >... | reverse complement strand
AGAGAAGATACGGCGATACGTGAAGTACCAGGAAGACGCGGAGCGGCGAGAGGAAGAGCAGCAGGCGGAATTCGGCCTCTTTTAGAGGCCACAAGCAAGCCACCTCCTCTGGAGGTGGTCGTTAACTGATAGGGATTGTTGTATTGGGTGTTCTCATGACAATATTTACTCCACTATTCAACTGGTTTGACAATTCCATGATAACAATAGTTCTTTACCTGCTTCTCTTTTTTGTGGGAATGCAGATGGTGCAGCATGAAGTTAATATCAAGCCCCTACTGACATCTCCTCTTATGTTGCTGTTGCCGTTATCTACTATTGTTGGAACCTATATAGGAGCACTCGGCATTCCATTAGTAACCCAATATACTTTGAGAGAATCTTTCACACTTGTTTCCGGGTTTGGGTGGTACTCGCTTTCAGGCGTTCTTATCAGCGGACTTGGGGATCCTCACCTCGGAGCGGTTTCTTTTCTCAGTAATCTTTTCCGTGAGTCTGCTTCATTTATCTTAATCCCATTACTTGCAACCTTCCCCCGGATTTCTTTTTCAGCTGTAAGTATTGCAGGAGCTACCACAATGGATGTTACATTACCACTTTTAAAGAAGAGTTTGGGTGATACAGTAGTCCCGCTTGCTATTATGCATGGGGTACTCATAACCCTTGTGGCTCCTTTTCTTATACCTCTTTGGTTTGGCTTGGGGAAATAAACTGGATAGCGGTTTCAAATTGTTTTTCTTTGTAGATGCGAACATAAATTGTGTAAGTACTTTTATCTGAATAATCTAAGGAGAGTGCGAAACGGCTCAGTTGTGGAAGCAGCTGCTTTCCCGATGTTGGAGGAAACTGAAGTTGTTGGAACATATAGGTTCCAGGGATGATCTCAATTACTGCAGTGCTGTCTTCTTGTGCAAGAGAGTATCCACCTTCTCTATAGTTCACCAGGCAGACGTCATCATTCATAACTGCATCGCAGACTAGACATCCATCACTGCCAATGGGTAGGGTGTCAAAGAGTTGTAACAGATGGTCAAAAGCCTCTGCACTTGAAGTGAAGGGTAACTCAACTAATCTGGAGTACTGCAACGGTTGTTGTAGATACAGCTGTAATGTAATTGCTTGACTCATAGGGGTAATTGTAGTGAAAAGTGTGTATAAAGTACAGTATAACCTCGTTCGGTCAAAACGGAGAAAACATCTGGCAATAACGGTCAGCGATTTGGCAGAAGTAGTTGTGTTGGCACCGCTCTCACTATCACAACGAGCTATTGACCGATTTGTTGCTGAAAAGCAGCAATGGATTTCCGCACATGTATCGAGGCTGGAGCAATTGCCACAGCCATTACCAGAACACACGTATACCACTGGTGACACCTTTCTCTTTGGCGGAGAGCTGTTACAGCTGCGAGTTGTTGAAAGTACTCAGAAAAAGACAACCTGTATGCGAGAAGGCTGCTTCCTCATTGTCTATAGAGCTCCACGAGCAAAGAGTGCAGCAATACAGAAAGCTATCATGACTTGGTATAGGACTGAAGGGCTTACGGTATACCAATACTTCGTCTCCTTCTGGTCCCAGACACTCGGCCTTAAGTTTGTACCGGGTACAAACTTGTCGGGGTTCCCAAAGCGATGGGGGAGCTGTTCCAGAACTGGTGATATTAGATTTGCATTTCGCTCACTCATGCTTCCTATACATATGATGAATTATCTTGCTCTTCACGAAGTTGTGCATGTGTTGCACTTCAACCATGGCTCTGAATTTAAACGTATCCTACAGATACATATACCTCAGTGGAAATCAATTCAAAAGGAAATGAATCACCTCCGGCTAAGGGTTTCACAGTTTTAAAATCTACCACCTGCTCATTTTTTATGGTATATGTGATACAGAGATGAAAGAATAGGAGGAGTTATGAAACCCAATCAATTAGTTCCTGGAATCCATAGAGTATATGCCCGAATAGGAAGTAGAGACCTTTTTGAAGGAATCTGGCCAATAGAACACGGTGTTTTATTGAACTCATATGTTGTACAGGGGTCACAGAAGACTGCATTTATTGACCTAGTAAAAGACTGGGAAGGTGCAGTTGATGAGGTTGAAGGGCAGCTTGCAAGTCTAGGCCTTTCATTTTCAAGTATAGATTACTTAGTTTTGAATCACATGGAACCTGATCATACTGGGTCTCTTGGTGAATTATGTAGAAAAAATCCCTCTATGAAGATTCTCTGCACAAAAAAAGCAGTTCCTCTTGTAAAAGCTTTCTATGGAATTACAGAGCAGGTACAAGCTGTCACCTCTGGCGACAGCATCGATCTGGGTGGAAAGACCCTAGTATTCGAAGAGACTCCAAATATCCACTGGCCTGAAACAATGATGACTTTTGTTCCTGAAGATGGTGTTCTCTTCTCCTGTGATGCCTTTGGCTCTTTTGGTCAATATGATCATTGTTTTGATGATGAATTAACCAAAGAAGAGTGGGATCTGCTTATTCCGGAGACTGAGCGATATTATGCAAATATTGTTTCCTCATTTAGCCAGTTTGTATTAAGAGGTATTCAAAAGCTTGCAAATCTTGAGGTGAAGATGGTTGCTCCGAGTCACGGTATTGTGTGGAGGAAAGATCCCAATCGTATCATTCAGCACTATAAGAGACTTGCGGAATATATGAATGGACCAGCTGAACCGGAGATTGCGTTTGTGTGGAGCAGCATGTATGGAAATACGGCGGCACTCATTCCTACGATTAAGCAGGCAATTGAAGAGGAGGGCATGATAGTTCATATGCACGAGGTGCCTGCAGAGCATGCCTCATATGTCCTTGCTTCTGCTTGGCGTTCAAGTGGTCTCGTCATAGGTATGCCTACCTATGAATATCGGATGTTCCCCCCTATGTACCATATTCTTGATGTTCTAGAAAGAAGTCATGTAAACAATAGAAAAGTAATGAGGTTCGGTTCTTTTGGTTGGTCAGGAGGAGCTCAGAAACAGTTCGACCCAGTTGTGAATACATTGAAATGGGACTGCCTTGGAACTGTGGAGTATCAAGGAGCCCCCTCCGATGCAGACAAAGCTCAAGCTAGAGAAATAGCTAAACTCCTAGTAAAGAGTGTTAAAGAAGTTTGTACCGGGTACTAATTTATTACCGTACAGAGGTGGCGTAGAAATTCTGATATTTTCTCTGTTGAGGAGATAGAGACTCGTTCTTTAGTTGAATGGACCTCTTCAAGATTTGGTCCTAGAGACACAGAGTCCATCCCCTCTATGAGTGAGTTGATAATGCCACATTCCAGCCCGGCATGAATTGCCGTAACCTCAGCTTCTGCACCCATTTGCTCCTTCCAAGCTTGTGCACAAAACTGGGCTAGAGGGAGAGTGGGGTCGGGAGTCCATGCCGGATACGGATTTTCCAAGGAACATTTTGCTTTGGCAGTTTCGAATGCAAGTTGAGCTTTCTTTGCTACCATGTCTCTACTGGAAGCAATTGAAGATCGATGACTCGTAATAATAGCAAACTGTGAAGCGGTTGTCGAAATAGCCGCAAGATTGCTCGAAGTCTCTACAATACCTTCCAATGTCTGGCTCATTGCCTCAACTCCGTGCGGTGCAAGAAAGAGGGCATTGATTAATGCTAGGGAATCGGCAACAGACGATGCTCCCGTTTCTACTTCTCTGGTTTTCCTTGCCTCGATTTTCAAATCTGGATCAGCTTGAGCAAATTCAAATTTGATGTCCTTATACATTGAGTTTACTAGAGATAGAACACTATCCTCTGCTTTTGAGGGTATCAAAATAGTTGCTCTACAACTACTTGGGATGACATTTCTCTTTGTTCCACCATTGATGGTAACAATACGGACGGGCACGGTATCGGCAATAGTTCGTAATACTCTTGCCATGCAGGTAATTGCATTTGCCCGTTGTTTATGAATTTCTCCGCCACTGTGTCCACCACGTAATCCGTCGACCACTATTTCCATAGGTAGTTCATCTGAGGCTGCTGGTGTACACTCTCTGGCTATAGTTCCTCTGACTTCAACTCCTCCTGCACACCCGATATAAAATATTCCTTCCTCTTCACTATCGAGATTAAGCATTTTCCTACTCTCAATACGAGAAGCATCAAGTCCAAAAGCTCCCTCAAGACCGGTCTCCTCCGACACAGTAAATATTGCCTCTAAAGGTCCGTGTTTTGCAGTGGAATCGGAAAGAAGGTCGAGAATGAGAGCAATGGCTATACCGTTGTCGGCCCCCAGTGTTGTGCCGCGTGCATGCAGCCAATCCCCTTCGCGTTGTAACTTAATAGGATCTTTAGTGAAATCATGATCTACACCTTCATCCTTCACACAGACCATATCCATATGACCCTGCAGTGCCAACGAAGGGATATTCTCCATATCTGCTGTTGCAGGACTCTTAATAATGACATTGCCTGACTGATCAATATAGGAGGGGAAATTGTATTTTTTAGCAAAATCTATAAGATACTCACGAACTCCCGCCTCATTTCCCGATTCTCTTGGGATTCTGGAAATATCCATAAAATAATTCCATAGTCGTTCATATGGCGATCCTGCAACTGCTGGGTTTGCTTGTTCGGGTGTAGTCATACCTTCCTCCTGTAATTAGTTACTTCCATAGTATCATGAATGATTGATTTCTTGACAGTAGAGTCAAGCGAGTGATTCAACAAGAGGTGGTGGATCCTCGGTTAATCGATTCAGCCATTTCCCGCTCTTTATACGAATAATTCCCACTACAAATTTAAAAGCTTCTTCCAATCCAACAAAAAGGTATAGATGATGGATCGGCATTCCCAGAACTAATGCACCAAGAAAAGCACAGGGAACTCCTATGAGCCATACACCAGAGAGTTCTGCAAACATGGAGAACCGGGTATCGCCTCCAGCACGAAGCACCCCCACAACCAGAACCATGTTAAAAGCCTTAATGGGGACTAGAACTCCGAGAGAGATCAGTGAAAGGGTAGTCATATGTGCTACCGCTGGGCTGAGATTAAACGGACGAGAGAGTAATGGAGCAAGAACAGCAAGGAGAGCTCCAAGAAAAGCTCCAACAAGGAAGCCTATCAATGAAAGTCGTGACGCATATCGTTTGGCAAGATTAATGTTGTTCTCACCTATTCTGTTTCCAATCATAATGGCACTTGCATTGGTAATTCCCATAAGAACAACGAAAAAGAGGTTCTGGATTGATTCACTCACATTTACCGATGCAATAACTTGCATTCCCATGCGAGAATAGGCAATTTTATAGGCAGTCATACCAACCGACCAAAACACCTCGTTTAGAATGACTGGTGTACAGGTAATCAAATATTTTTTTACCATCGCTCGATTGAATCCAAAGAGATGCTTCAGAGGAGCCGCCACAGGGTGCTTCTTTTTATAAATAATCCCTAAGAGCAGTACCATCTCTACACCTCGTGCTATTACGGTTGCAAGTGCCGCTCCTCGTACCTCGAGACGGGGGAACCCCCACTTTCCGAGAATGAGCACGTAATTCAGAAGCACATTCATACTCATAGCAACTACTGCAATATTCAGAGGGGTTTTGGCATCCCCAGTGCTGCGTAAGGATATTGAATAAATCATCACTACCGCAGTAAACGGATAACTAAAAGCAACTACTTCAAGGTATTCTTTCCCAAGCACAACAACTGTTGGATCATCGGTAAAAATGCTCATGATAACTTCAGGTATAGCGAAGGAGACAATGGAACTTAAGAGTGCACCACCTACACTGAGGATAAGAGCTATTCCCATGACTTTGTGCATAGAATCTCGATCCTGTGCTCCCCAGTATTGAGCTACAAATATTGCAGCACCACTGCTGATTCCAAAGAAGAAAAGTGTGATAAGAAAGAACATCTGGTTCCCCAATCCGACTGCTGCTATTGCATGTTCACCTACAGTTCCAATCATCATGGTATCAATGAACGAAACCGATGACACTAAAAGGTTTTGCAGCATGATAGGAAGAGCGAGAAACATGAGGCGTGAGAAAAATTCTTTTCTAGATTCTTCTATTATAGAGGGCGATTGAGGATTCATGTACCTGCTTTACCACGTTTCCTGTGTTGTGACAAGTTGTTGTGTTGTCTATACCGAAAGAGTTTTGATTCAAGGTTGATTCGACCAGTAAGCATGAGGGCTTCTCGTACCAGTTTCCTGTTTTCCGGTTTATGATAATGGAGCAAAGCTCGTTGGATATGTCGTTCCCGTCCCTTCGGTACATAAATTGGAGCAAAGTTTTTTCCTGGACGAGGGTCTACTTCGGAAAAGTACATACAGGTTGCTACCGTTCCAGGGGTAGGATAAAATTCTTGTACCTGTTCAGGAATAAACTCATGACAATTAAGATAAAGTGCAAGATTGACAGCTGCATCTAATGTAGTTCCCGGGTGTGCAGCAATCAGGTAGGGAACGCAGTACTGTTCCTTATGAGCTCTTTGACAGGCGTCGTCGAAGTCTTGAACAAATTGTTCGTACCACGATACTGCGGGCTTGCCCATTGCGTCGAGAGCCTGCCCATCCATATGTTCCGGAGCTACGCGAAGCTGTCCACTTACATGGTGTTGTACAAGTCTATCCATGAACTTTTTACGAGAAGGTTCGGACCCGGTTGCGAGCAGATAGTCGTAACGAATTCCGCTTCGAATAAACACTTTTTTTATATGCGGCAGCTTTTCAATTGCCTCAAGACGTTCCATATATGCTGGATGTGAATCCTGTAATCGTGAACACGGCTCCGGGTATAAACACATTTTTGTTTTGCAGGGGCCTTTAGTCAGTTGTCTGTCACATGCAACTTCCTGGAAATTTGCGGTGGGGCCTCCAACATCATGAATATAGCCCTTAAAATTAGGTAATGATGTGATTTCTTTGGCTTCATCCACTAATGAGGCTATCGAACGATTAGTTATTATACGTCCTTGGTGGCTGGTGATTGCACAGAAAGAACACGATCCAAAGCAGCCTCTCGTACTGGTAATGCTAAACTGAACCTCTGAAAGAGCCGGAATTCCTCCACGTGAGTCATATTCGGGGTGCCAGGTTCTCGTAAAAGGAAGGGCCTGTAATGAATCAAATTCACTTTGGGTTAAAGGTCTCATCGGGGGATTTATGAGCACGACTCTATCTCCACTGTGCTGTACCAATACCGTTGGTTCAAATGGATTCTCATGGAGTATCTGTTGTTGGAAAGCTTGTGCATATGCGAGCTTGGCTTGTTGTGTTGGTGCATTACTTAAGCGATCTCGTTCGGCAATAGTCTCATAGTCAGGAAGTAATTCAAATGAAAAATCAAGTCGTGCTGCTTGTTCCGATTCAAGTGATCTGCCTGATACTGCAATCGCAGTTCCAGGAATATCGGACATCTCTTTAATCGAAAGACCCTTCTCGAGACGAGACAAGATTTCAAGTGTTTGGAGCTCTCCCATTCCGTAAACAAGAAGATCTGCCTTTGCATCGAGGAGTATGCTCCTTCGAATTTTATCGCTCCAGAAATCGTAATGAGCCATACGGCGAAGAGAGGCTTCCAATCCACCAATAATTATGGGAGTTTCTTTACCAAATGCTTGACGTGCTCTGGCACAATAAGACAACACTGCTCTATCTGGACGAGCTCCGCCAATACCACCGGGTGAATATGCATCATCATTTCTGATTTTGTTATTTGCGGTATAACGGTTCACCATAGAATCGATGTTCCCTGAGGAAATCATGCAACAAAGTCGAGGAGTTCCAAATGGTAAAAAATCATCTGTACAATCCCATCGAGGTTGAGCCACAATTCCTACGCGATACCCTTTCGACTCAAAAAGGCGACCTAATAATGCAGCACCGAATGATGGATGGTCTACGTAGGCATCTCCGGATATAAAAACAATATCTACCGAATCCCATCCTCGAAGTTCCATTTCGTGCCGATTCATGGGGAGAAACGGTCTAATTCTATTCATGTAAAGCACTATATTGGATTGAAAACCCAGTGTAAATAGGGTATCATGCTCTCTTGATTACCTATATATCCTACAAACCTAGGGGACCGGCGTATGCCAGAGACAGCACTTGAGAGCGAATTGTGTATTATTTTGAACCCGAATGCTGCGAAGGGGAAAGCTCTCTCTCATCGCACCGAAATAGAAGCCTTCTTTTTGCAAGCTGGAATTCCCATATCCATGGAGCTCACGACACGACCCTTTGAAGCAATTGATTTTGCACATAAAGCGGTAGCAAGTGGATACAAGACTATCATAGCTGCCGGCGGAGATGGAACTATGAATGAGGTTGTGGATGGTGTAATCAGGGCAACCCGTGAGATGAAGTTATCGCATGAAGAGGCTCCAGTTGTAGGGCTTATTCCTATTGGCAGAGGGAATGATTTCGCTTTCTTTGCTGGAATTCCAAACTCGGTGGGAGCTGCATGTCAGCTAATTGCTGACCGGATTTGGAGTTCAATAGATTATGGTGAAGTGTTTGGGGGAAGGTTCCCAGAAGGACGCTGTTTTGTGAATGGAGTGGGAATTGGTTTTGAACCAATGGTTAATTTCGTTGCCTCAGATTTTAAACGAGTAAGTGGCATGCTCAGTTATCTACTGGGTTTCTTAAAGGTCTGGGTACATTATCCATCGGCGATTCGACTTCATTTTGAATCTGAACAGGGGAGTTTTTACTGTGATACTCAACAGGTATCGCTTTGTAATGGTCGCCGTATGGGCTCAACGTTCATAATGGGCCCCTATGCAGAGTTGGATGATGGGTTGCTGGATATCGTTTATGCAAACAAACCTATTAAATGGGGAGAAATTTTACGATACGCGATTAAATTCTTCTCTGGCAGTCAGCTTAAAACTGATCGGTTCAGTATGTTTCGAGCCCAGCGAATTACCATTACTTCAGACTCCAACAATCTAGTTTGCCATACAGATGGAGAAGAGGTTTCTCGTGGTTGTAACCAGATTGGCGTTACGCTCTATCCTTCTGGGCTAAAATGTATAAGAAAAATTCAGTCCTGATTTGACTAATGCTCCATGTCGTTGTATTGTTTACAGTGCGTATTTATGTAGTTTTTCGTCTAAGAGTATGAGGAGTTGGTGTTGATTAAAGATTTAGTACCGTCGGTACATTTTTACGACCAGGATTTTGTTGACGTATATGACCGAACCTGGGTATGGATAGATGAATATTGGACTCAGGGGACAAAAAGTAATGGATTTGTAGGTAATTACTTAAGTTATCCTGGGCAAAAAACTTTCAACCAGCTCCATGCATGTATGGCAGCTCTTTTTCTCGTATATAGCAATCAGAATTATTCGCCGTTTCCAATGATTGACTATTTTTATGGAAAGCAAGAAGAGTCAGGAGCTATTCGATGTGATTATTCGCTTGAAGACGGAGCTGCTGTTCTTACCCCGGATAATCCGGAAGGGGTGTGCCCTCCAATCTTTGCCTATGTGGAGTATGGATTTTATCACAAGGTTGGGAATAAAAAACGTTTGAAAGAAATTGTTCCTATTCTTGAACGACACTTTGATTGGCTCAAGGAGAACTTCCTGCGCGATAATGGATTATATTCAGTTCCGCAATCTGCTTGCATGATGGGAAATGTTCCAAGACCTTCCATGTACTATCCGGTCGATTTTAATTCACAGCTTGCGGTAAATGCTCTCTATCTTTCGGCAATCGGTGACATCCTCAACGATAAAGAGTTGAGTTTTCGCTATAAACGACTCTATTTCTCTCTTAAAACAAGAATCAATTCAATGATGTGGAATGCCGAGGATATGTTCTACTACGATTTAGATGTAAAGGAACAGCAGACTTCACGAAAACACATTGGAGCGTATTGGACACTGCTTGCAGAGATTCCCAACGAAGAACGTGCTGACGGGTTTATTGCTCAGTTGTCTGATCCCGACATATTTGGAACAGAAAATCCCTTTCCTTCAATACCTGTGAGTGACCCCGATTATTCCGAAGACGGTAACGGGTATAAGGGAGGTGTTGTCCCATTAAACACCTATGTAGTGGTTAAAGGACTTGAACGGTATGGCCAATTTGAATTTGCTCGTGAGTGTTCTATTCGGCACCTCTATTTCATCTTAGATACATTGCATCCAAATGGTGAGGATGTGGGGGATGTATGGGAAGCATATCTTCCCTCAAAAGAGGGCCCCTCCACATGCCCGGAAATACCGGAGTTCCCGAAGAAACGATTCATTCATATGACTGGACTCATTACCATAACTCTTATGATAGAAGATATTATCGGCTTAGTGATTTCGTTACCACGAAAAACTGTTGATTGGACAATGACCACATTGGAAGCTATGGGGATTGAGGGCCTTTCGCTTAAGAGGAATATGATAACTATTCTCAGCAACAAGCAGGCCCGTGGTTGGGAAATACGTTTAGAGTCAGAGAAACTGTATTACTTTACTATAGAAATTCTCGATGAAAAGAAGAAAAAAACACTTCCGATTCCTTCCGGTAAATGCTCCATGCTCATTGATAAGTTGTAGGTAGCTGCAATGGGATGGATGGGAAAATTAATCGGTGGTGCGATGGGTCTCGCTATCGGTGGGCCTCTTGGTATGATTGCAGGGATTGCCTTCGGGAATCTTTTTGATCGAGCATCTCAGGTCTCAACCGGACAGGAACAGGCCACTTTTGGTTATGATTCACAAACAATGAATCCACATCAACAATCTCAGATGATTTTCTTTGTAGGAGCATTTTCGATGCTTGCAAAGCTTGCAACTGTTGATGGGCGATTATTACCAGAAGAACAAAATAAGATTGAAGAATTTATTAATCGAGACCTCAAACTCGATCCACAAAGTCGCCAAGCAGCTTTACGTGTGTTCAGTGCTGCTCTCTCTGGTGGAGGTACTTTCGAACAATTTGCAACGCAGTTTTACCAAAACTTTGCTCATGAGCGGGCAATTTTAGAGCTTATGGTCGATATTTTTGTACGTGTCGCAGCAGCGGATGGGGCAATCAGTGAGGCTGAAGATCGTCTCATAAACCTCTCTGCTAGAATATTCAGAATTCCCGACGCTCTGTTAACAAGTATTAAGCAAAGGTATAAATCTGCGGCGGCCTCATTTTCTCAAGCATATGCAGTGCTAGGTGTACAACCGGATGCATCAGTAGATGAAATCAAGCGAGCCTACAGAAAGCTGAGTAGGGAGTTTCATCCCGATGCAATTGCGTCAAAAGGTCTTCCAGAAGAGTTCACTACATTTGCATCTGAGAAATTTCGGGAAATTCAGGAAGCATACGAAATTATCAGAAAAGAACGTGGCATAGTATAAACACGATTACAGATTCATTACTCGGTAAATTCAACCCGTCCGCGCATTGAACGTGCAAGAGTGAGTCTATCTGCATACTCCAGATCGCCACCGATAGGAAGTCCTGAAGCAAGCCGAGAAACTGTGATTGGTTTACCTTTGAGTAGATGTCGAACATACATAGCTGTTGTATCACCCTCCTCAGTTGGGTTAGTCGCAATAATCACCTCACTAAAGGGTTCGGAATCAATACGTTTCATAAGATTTGCAAAATCAAGCTTATCTGGTCCAATTCCCTCTAATGGGGAGAGTGCACCACCTAATACATGAAATAATCCATTGTATGAGCCACTCGCCATAATGGTAACTACATCCTGTGGTTCCTCAACAACGCAAAGCAGAGTTCGATCTCTTGATGCATCCGAACAAATTGGACATGGGTCAATTTCGGTATAACTGCCACATATTGAACAGGGGAAAACTAATTCCTGAATAGTACCAATGAGTTGTGCTAATTGTGCGTTGTAATTCTGATCACTCTTTATGAGATGGTATGCCAACCGAGAGGCACTCTTCGGGCCAATTCCCGGAAGACGAGAGAGCTGCTTGGCTAATAGTTCTAAACTGGTCATACGTTCATACCACCAGCTAGTGAAGCAGCTTCAGTTTTAAGAATATCCTGCACATTCTGCACTGCTGCATTAAAGGCGGCAGCTACAAGTACTTCGAGAGTTTTTATATCGGAGGGATCTACTACTTCGGGAGCAATCTGAATAGCTTGTACCTCCATTTTCCCATTAACTGTGACTTCAACCATACCACCGCCAGAACTTCCGGTTGCACGAATCTGACTCAGCTTTGTCTGCATCTGCTGCATCTGGGATTGGATATTCTGCATATTCTTGAACATATCAAATGGGTTCATAATTCCTCCATGTTATGATTGAGTTGGGAGTATTTCGCCACGAAATAGGGTAGCGATTGTTTGTGCGATATCATTGGAGTCTTGGGTCTCTTTTTCCTGAATCGGGGGTTTTGGTTCTTCTAGTGAAAAGTTGAGATTTTCGAATTGTGTAAACCGCTGGATAAGTACTCGTAATGCCTTTTCATTTTGTTTGGCACTCTCCATGGCAAACTTTGATGCAAATACAAACGTAAGATTTTCTCCTGTATGCTGCACATCAACTACTTGGCTCAAGATAATGCCAGCAGGATCTCGTTCTGCAGCCGTCTCTTGAATTAATTCAGGAAGACTATCTTTAGTAATTCTCTCAAATGATGCCCTTTGAACTTGAACCGAAACTGTTTTTTCGGGTTGAACTTCAATTTTAGGACTCTCTTTCTTTGGTTCTTCGGGAGGGTCCTGAATCACTGTGTGTGGTTGTGGTTCTGGAATTTTAGGGAGTGCCTCAACTCGAATAGATCCGCTCATCAGCTCATCCTTCAGTTGCTTCATCTTCTTTACAAGTGTAACGGATGATGCAAGATGTCGTAGATGGGTGAGTCGACTCACTGCAAGTTCAAGTTCAAATCGGGGATTTAGTGAGAAACGGATATCCCGATATAATCTGAGAAAGAGATCAAGAGCCGCCTCAAGCTGCTCATCGGAATAGGCTTCACGAATTGTCTCTGGAATTTGTGCAAGTTGTATACCGAGGATTGATTCATTTGAGATGGATCGTCTAACAAGAAGTAATGTTCGGATATATTCGGCTACATCCTTAATGCATTGTTCAACTGAAACACCAGAGTCGAGGAGTACGTGGAGTGCTGCAAGAGCATCTCCTGGAACATCTTTCAACAGTGCAGAGAAAATTGCAGAAATCTTATCAAGGCCAGCAAGACCTAATTTCTGCTGGATTTGTTCCATGGTTATAGTTCCATTGCTGAACGATACTACCTGATCAAATAGCGTATAAGCGTCACGCATTGACCCCGTTGATTCCTTCGCAATCCAAAACAAGGCGTCCTGCTCGGCGGAAATACCCATTTCTGCAGCTGTCTGAACGAGAACATCCTTAATGGTTTCCAATGGAATAAGCTGAAAATGGAACTGCTGACAGCGGGAGCGAATAGTTGCAGGGACTTTCTGCGTTTCTGTTGTAGCAAATATGAACACGACATACTCGGGAGGTTCTTCAATTGTTTTTAGCAATGCATTGAAAGCGCTAGTGGAGAGCATGTGTACTTCGTCGATTATATAGACTTTATATCGACAACTTTGAGGTGGGAACAGAACCTCATCTTTAATGACACGAATATCATTCACACTCGTGTTGCTTGCCCCGTCTATCTCGATAACATCGGTTGCATTGCCCTGGGTAATTTCTCTACAGTTTGCACAGACCCCACATGGATAAGGCGTTGGCCCCTGTTCACAGTTCAGAGCTTTAGCGAGGATTCGTGCTGATGAAGTTTTTCCCACACCACGCGGTCCACTGAATAGGTAAGCATGGGCAGTACGGCCTTGTTCTATAGAATTTTTGATTGTTGAGACCACAAACTGCTGTCCCACTAAACCGTCGAACAGTTGAGGTCGTTTTCTCGTTGCCGTTACTTCGTATGCCATGGTCTCTCCAATGTCATCTGACATGCAGAACTATATCATGCGGTATGGATAATGAAAAACCCCCTTGGCTCCGATACATCGCCTGTGGCTCACCGTTCAATCGCTTACCGCTGCTACCTTCCGGTCCTGACGGGGTTGGGCGAAGAGCGATAGCACAGAATCTACCATCAACACCAAGGGGGAATGATTACGGAGAGAGAGGGATTCGAACCCTCGGAGCCCGGTTAGAGCTCACACCCCTTCCAAGGGTGCACCTTCGACCACTCGGACATCTCTCCAAAGTCGTGATACGTACAATAAGTCAAAGCGGAGAGAGAGGGATTCGAACCCTCGGTACCGAAAAACGGTACAACGGATTTCGAATCCGTCTCCTTCGACCACTCGGACATCTCTCCCTGCGGGGTCCCGCTCTATGTAGCCAAGAGGATTCGAACCTCCGACCTCCAGATCCGCAATCTGATGCTCTATCCAGCTGAGCTATGGCTACGAAACATATCATTCAATATATAAAAAAACAAAAAAAACGGAGAGGGGGGGATTCGAACCCCCGGTACCGTTACCAGTACAACTCCTTAGCAGGGAGCCCGATTCGGCCGCTCTCGCACCTCTCCAGGGAGCTACCGACAGGTAGCAAATTTATGGTACCTGACCGGAAATTATAATTAGCGGAGAGAGAGGGATTCGAACCCCCGGAGACTCGCGCCTCAACGGTTTTCAAGACCGCCTCCTTCGACCGCTCGGACATCTCTCCAATCAGAATTCACACTATATCGACGGGGTTGTTCTTTGTCAAGTAAATGGATAGCGGTAAACTTGACAGTTCTGTGTTGTCTAGTCATGATAGATGCGAGGTGTTTCATGGCAAAAATTAGAATGGAGAAACTTCAGGCTGCTCGAATGGGAAAAGAGGCTATATCCATGGTTTCTGACCTTATTGACCGGTATGGAAGTAGACTGACAGGGAGTGATTCCTGTACACATACAGCTCATGAGCTTGCATCGTCTCTTGAAGGTTTGTGCGATCGTGTGGAGCGAGAAACATTCTCCCTGCATCCCGAAGCGTTCCTTGGGTGGATACGTATACTTGTCGCAGTGTATCCGGTCGCGTTGCTGTTTCTTTTTCTCTCCTTTCCTCTCCTCGGATTTCTTCTTGCCGGTGGCGGCCTGACTATTATGATTTTTGAGTTTTTCCTCTACAGGGAAGTGATAGATCCATGGTATCCCGAGGTCTCTGCGGTAAATGTCTATGGTGTGTTGAATCCTAAGGAAGAGGTTCATGATACAATAGTGTTCAGCGGACACCATGATAGTGCTCGAGTTTTCAACTTTTTCACACATAAACCACACCTCTATCTTATTCGAGTAGGTGCTGGGTTAGGAGCATATGTGCTTCTCGTGTTGATTGCCTTCCTTCAGACTGTTCAGGAACTTATAGGTGGCGGGCTCTTCTCGTTCGGTATTCCAGTACCCGTGTTTTTAGTTTTTAGCATAGTACTCACCATTGCATTGCCTTGGGTGCTTCAGTTGTGGAATTTTGCAGGGAAGGAGGGCACTCCGGGAGCAGGAGATAATCTGATTGCTTCAACTATGGCTGTTCAATTAGCGAGGTATTTTCATAATACGAGTAAGAGCGGGAACCCACTGCTTCATACAAGGGTTGTTTTTGCAAGTTTTGATGCCGAAGAAGCCGGTCTCCGAGGAGCTCGTGATTTCTTTACAAGGAATAAGGATAATCCTGCAGTATTGCAAGGGACTGTTCACCATTTTAATGTTGATTGTCCCTATGATGCAAAGCATCTTTTCTTCCTTACAAGCGATATTAATGGGAGTGTTCAGCTTTCACAGGAAATGGCTACGACCTGTGTTACCATCGCCAAGTCTATGGGATTCTCTGCATTCAGTCAGCCCATCGCATTTCTCACCGGGGGGACGGATGCCGCTGAGTCTGCCAAACTTGGATTCAAATCTATTTCACTCATGGCTATGCCCTGGGATAATAAAGAGCGATCGAGTGTGTATCACACCCCAGATGATTTACCGGAAGCAATTGATCCGCTCGCTGTTGAGGAGACTCTCTCTATTGCAATTCGGTATATTGAGCAGGTGGATAGTCAAGAACTCTGAGTCTTCACTTCATGTATAACTGCCTGGCCTGAACTTAGATTAGTTATGAGACTTGTAACAGATTCAACATGTACAACAGGTAATGTACAGATAATGGTAACTTCAGTAGCAAAATCCTCACAGGAAGCCCCTTGATATTCAGCAAGTAGGTTTCGTACCTGTTCATAGAGATCATACCCTATAATTATCTTAATCGTTGTTTTTTCAATAAGTTCTTCTGTTTTTAGGGTATCAAGAACAGCTTTTGTCGCATCTCCATACGCTTTCACCAATCCGCCGGTACCGAGCAGCGTTCCTCCAAAATACCGAACAACCATAACGAGAATATTGGTAATTCCGCTGCCCTTCAGTATCTCAAGCATAGGTCTTCCTGCAGTATTCTTTGGTTCGTGATCGTCGCTCATACTGAACTGGTTCCCTTGAACCCCTACTACAGCCGCATGTACCACATGGTTTGCATCTGGGTGGATTGAACGGGTATGAGAAATTCGTTCTTTAATAGACGATACGTCGGAAAGTGGTTCCGCTAACGCAATGAAACGCGATTTCTTTATTTCTATTTCAGCTGTATGAGAATCTACGGGAATACGCATAATCCCATTCTAGCATGATTACCATCGATGAAAAAAGAGATTGTCCTCTTCTGGCGGGATTTGTTCAGCCAGGAGTTTTGCAGCTTGTTCCACTGCAGCAAGTTCTTTATAGGGCACCTGTAAGGATGATGACGAGAGAGTCGAATAAAGCTGATCTTTTGTTCTTGCTCCAGTGAGCAGTGTATACACAGGTTGCATACGAGCCCAGAGAAGTGCAAGTAAGGCTTCAGAGATACCCACCTCGCGGGCATTTTGCTCAAGAGTTGAAATAAGCTGAAGATAGTATTGATAGTAGGGTTCTTTGAACACAAAAAGTCTTCTTCTAAGATCCTGGGCATCTAATGATTCTTCTAAACGATATCTTCCTGAGAGTAATCCAAGGCCAAGAGGGCTGTAACCGATCAGCTCTATACCAGCACTTCTGCAAATTGGTTCCAACGTAGTCAGGCTTTTCAGCCAAAGCAGAGATACAGGAATCTGGCAGTAGGAAATCTTTACGATACTATTCGCTTCTTGCAGAAGATCCGCGGTGAAGTTACTTACGCCAAGAGCTCGGAATAATCCCTGTTTCTGTAATTGTGCAAGCTTCTCAAGGTAAGGACCCAGAGGTTTACTTGAGTCTGGCCAGTGTATATAGAGGATATCGACATAGGGGGTTATGAGACGATGTAGTGAACGGTTGATGAGACGCTCAAGATCGTCTTCGCTGTCAGGAAGAAACATTTTAGTTGCGAGCACATACGATTCTCTTGGGTGTGTTTTGGAGAATCTATGTAACTGCTGACCCAAAATCTGCTCAGAGACTCCTTTACCATATCCTTGGGCGGTATCAAAATGGCGAATCCCCTCTCTCAAAGCAGCATGGATGGTACGAACAGAGTCTGAACGATTCTGGTAATGCCAGTATCCACCTCCAAAAGCCCAGCATCCAAGACCTAAGGGAGCCAGTGATTCACCCGGTTGCGTCATGCCGTCTCGTGCTCTTCCTCAACTATGCTGCTGCTCAGCATGTGCTCACCATCAAAAATGAATCTGCCGGTAAACCGTTTTCCCTCAAGAGCGAGAGGTATCCATAGAGGATCATCTTCCCACATATCATCGTACGGAAGTTCGGTAACAGGACACCAGAAAGGATCAGCTTCATCAGTTTCGTGAATCTCGCCTGAGTGGGAAAACGCGAAGAACACATGTCCTCTCATGGCAAGGCCATCGGTAAACTGGAATTCAAGTATGCCTCGATGTTCTACCGATTCTACCACAACACCTGTCTCTTCAGTAATTTCACGCATAGCAGCTTCACTGGCTGTTTCATCCTCTTCAATATGTCCACCGGGGGCATTTACCAGACCTTTTCCCAAGCCCGTTTTCTTATGAATGAGAAGTACAGAATCTTTATCGAAAAGGTAGCACAATACGGCAGTCTCGGTAGGTTCCCAGCTATCCCAATCGATTTCCTCCACTGAACGAGCTTGGACAGGTGAAGGCAGTTCAGCTTCAGCATCATCCAACTCTTTCTCTTCATGTAACTCGGGGTGAGCCTTTGCCCAACAGTCATCACAGAGGTTGTCATCATAGTTCAACGTAGCGGTGAAATTCAACTTTGTATTGCAGCTGGCACAATGGGTTCTGAAAATAAGCAGTTTATTTCTGAAGGGGTATGCTGCAAGTACCGTGAAGAAGAGTGCTGGAACAGCAAGCCAATGAGCCCATCCACGACTCAGAATAATCACGATTAACACCTGCCAGACCATGGCATATGATGCAATAATGAGCGTCGCAACTCGCTTTGCGTTGCTTCGGGGGGTGAACCTTCGTTGATAGAAGTTTGCAAGGAGTATTGCAACAAGAAACCAAAGATAATTATCGGCAATTTTTTCTAATATCATAAGGCTGACAGTAGCTTGTGCTTAAGGAAAAATCAAGGCCGTAGTTGCGTCGGCTTCTGTTATGAAGTAATCTACAGTGGTCAGGATCTCATGGAGGATAGACAAATGGTAAAACCAGAAGAAATGGCAGCATATATTGATTACACCCTATTGGCACCAAATGCCACCGAAGGAAAAATTGAACAATTGTGTCAGGAGGCAAGGCAGCATGCATTTGCTTCTGTATGTGTAAACAGTTGTTGGGCTGAAACCTGTGCAAAGCTGTTGAAGGATAGTCCGGTAAAAGTCTGTACGGTAGTAGGCTTTCCCCTTGGGGCGATGAAAAGTGAAAGCAAGGCGTTTGAAGCTGCGCAGGCAATTGCTGACGGAGCCTCCGAAATAGATATGGTCATAAATATTGGATGGCTTAAAGAGGGGCGGCTCGATGCAGTAGAACGTGATATTCGGATTGTGAGAGAAGCCTGTGCACATGTTCTGCTTAAAGTAATAATTGAGACTTGTCTGCTGTCCGATGAAGAGAAGCAGACAGCATGTAGACTGGCAGTTGCTGCTGGTGCCGATTTTGTAAAAACATCTACCGGGTTCTCAACTGGAGGAGCAACTGAGCAGGATGTTGCACTTATGAGAGCAACCGTGGGTGAGGAGGTTGGTGTAAAAGCCTCTGGCGGGGTTCGAAGTTATGAAACTGCAGTAGCAATGATTGCTTCTGGAGCTACCCGTTTAGGTACTAGTAGTGGTATAGCTATAATTCAAGGAGCTGCTTCGCATGCCACGTACTGAGGAACAGCAATCATTACCCGATGATTTTCTTAAGAGTCTCGGATTCCCCACGATAACGATTCATCAGACTTTTTCTCATTTTGATTTTACCCTACCGGGAAGGAGAATCTTGGTTATTGGGCCTATGGGTTCCGGGAAAACCGAATTTTCTGCTCGTGTTTGGCGTGATGCAGCAATCGCACAGAAGAAGAGTGATGTAATAAGAGAACTTACCAGTACGAATGGAGTAGATCGACGGAAAGTTTTTTTTGTCCGTTCTGAGTTGGATGGTGAACGATTTAGAGAGTATCCCACAGACGCTCTAGCCTACAGGAATGGATATGTTCGATGCGGTGAAAATATTGCAAGAATTCGAGATTCCTTTGGCCTGGAGCAGGTGCTTAAGGATAATTCGGAAGTAGGAACCTTTATCATAGACGAAGCCTCTTTCTTTGATGAACGTATTGCCTATGTAGTACGAAATCACAGTTTTGAGCGGGGAATTCTCTTCATTTTTCCGACACTTATTCTCAATTTTCGTCGTGATATTTTCAATTCAACGGCCCGTCTCATGCTCGATATAGCGACCGATGTCATTCCCTTGACTGCATATTGTGAACATTCAGATTGCATGAAAGATGCTTTCTACACGTATAGGTATTATCAGGTTAATCATCAGGAGTGCCCCGCACTTTTTTTTGACCCACTTATTATTGTGGGTGGAGATATTCAGAAGGATGATCCGCTCAATCCAAATTATTGTTCGCGGTGTGATGAACACCATTATCTTCCTGCAAAAGAGTACACGTTTTTTCATCTAAAACCGCTCGGAGAAAAAGCCTCCCGAGGTGATAGTTCCCCTCTTCGCGAAGAGATGAAAGCTCTCAATCATAATCTTGAATCTTCGGCGTTGTTCCGTCACATGGAAGAACGGTATGGTAATCATCCCGATTCCGAGATCTATATGAATGCACTTAAGCCTGGTTGTCTTGCCGAAAAAGCTCTCATGTATCTGTTTTGTGAACAGAATCTGTTAGCTGAGGATCTGTTGGTACGGCTTGCATATGATTTAGATCTTGATCGAGCATACATGACAAAAGTGTTAAGCGACAATCTACGACCAGTATCGTTCGACCAGCCGTTGCTTTCGGCATTAGAATAGAAATTGTTCCGGAAAGAGGGAGGTCACTATGGAAGATGTTATGAAACGGTTACACGAGGCTGCTGCTTTTGTAAAAAAGATGATTGGAGACGAGCCGGTAGAGATTGGCATGATTCTCGGTTCTGGTCTTGGTGATCTTGCCAACGAACTCGAAGAGGCAATCGCTGTTTCTTATGCACAGATTCCCCACTTTCCGGTATCTACTGTTCCTGGGCATGCCGGACGATTAGTCGCAGGAAGATTGAGCGGAAGACGAGTATTGGTCATGCAGGGACGATTTCATTTTTATGAAGGCTATGCAATGGATGTGGTGGTATTTCCGGTGCAGATGATGCGAGTTCTTGGCATACAGAATTTACTAGTTACAAATGCAGCTGGTTGTGTGAATACAGCATGGCAGCCCGGCGATCTTATGCTGATAAGTGACCATATTAAGTTGATTCCAGATAATCCGTTGCGTGGCCAGAACATATCTGAATTGGGAGATAGATTCTTCGATATGAGTACAGCTTACTCTGAAAAACTCAGGTCGATGGCCAGAGAGCAGGCAGCTAAACTCGGTATAGGTCTTCGTGAAGGAGTGTATCAACTCTTTACCGGTCCTTCGTTTGAAACAGCTGCTGAGGTTCGCTTTGCTCGTGCTTGTGGAGCTGATGCGGTCGGGATGTCAACCGTTCCTGAAGTTATTGCAGCTCGACATGCGGGCATGGAGGTCCTTGGAATTTCCTGTCTCACTAATATGGCTGCAGGCATTCTAAACCAACCTTTGAATCACGAAGAGGTTCTGGAAACAGGAGAACGGGTGAAAACGCGTTTTTCTGCCTTAGTGAAGGTGCTTACTGCGGCATGGCCACTATGAAAATACTCTGCATTGCCGATGAAAAGGATTCACTTGTCTACTCTGTAAACATTACAGATCGATTCAAAGATGTTGATCTTATTCTGTCGGCAGGCGATTTACCACTCAAGTATTACGAATTTGTTGTCTCTTCTTTAAATAAGCCGTTTTATTTTATCTTTGGTAATCATCATACTACCGAATTAGGACAGTTCCAAAAGAATTCATCTATGACCCCGGACACTACTTTCCATTATCACAAGGCTCGATTTAGTTTTGGTGTAGGTGGCGATTGTCTTGATGGAAAGGTGATGCGAGACAGATCGACTGGATTACTACTTGCAGGACTTGGCGGCTCCATGAGATATAACCAGGGGCCTCACCAATTCAATGAGTTTGAAATGTTTGTGCGTCTGGTAAAAATGATTCCCAAATTAGTCTATAATCGCATTCGGTTTGGGAAGTATGTTGATATTTTACTTACACATGCTCCTCCTCGAGGAATAGGGGATGGAGATGATCGTTGTCATACGGGGTTTCGAGTGTTCCTGTGGTTTATGCGGCGGTTTAAACCACGCTATCTGCTTCATGGACATGTTCATCTGTTTGACCTGAACGCACCTCGTATTTCACGGTACTATGAGACTGATGTAATAAATATTTTCAGTAGTTATGTATTGGAGAGGGTTTGATCTATGGGGTTCTCAAGTTACTCAAGTCGAGAGGATTTTTCCAAAGCACGTTCAAAAGCTCGCATGCAGGAGCTTCTCTCTACACTACGGTGGAAACATAACGAATTGCTCTCTTTCTACGAAGTAACCAAACTCATCAGACCTCGTTTGGAAACCTATCGCGGTCACATGGCTATTCCCATTGACAAGATTATTGGGAGTGAGGGACGGTATCATGATTTCACCCTTGCCTTCTATCCACGAAAGGAGATGCTTCGTTCTCGCTGGGAAAGTGTTGATGAAGCTCATATCCAGAATATTAGTCTTCCACCGATCAGTGTCTATAAACTAGGTGAATATTTCTTTGTGCGTGATGGGAATCATCGGGTTTCAGTGGGGAAGATGCAGGGGGTGGAGTATATAGACGCTGAGGTTGTTGAACTAGATACACAGATTGAGCTTGAACCGGGGTTAACACGTACACAACTCATAAAGCGGGTAGTTGCGTATGAACGAGATCGATTTATTGAGGAGTATGGATTTGATTCTTTTATGGATATGAATCTTGTTCGGTTTTCTTCTCCAGGTATGTACCCAGAGGTGGTGAATCATATTCTGGTGCATAAGTACTATATTAATGAGGGACAGCGTGAAGAGGTGAAAATCGAAGATGCGGCAAAATCCTGGTATAACACGGTCTTTCTTCCCATAGTCTTTCAAATAAAAGAGGACCGTCTATTGAATGCTTTCCCTGGAAAGACTCATGGTGATCTCTATTTGTGGATTGTTCGTCATTGGGATAATTTGAAACATGGACTTGAGGAAGAGGTGTCAATCAAAAACGCCACTCATGATTTTAAGGCTAAGTTTGGAGCAGGTCGATTTGCCAGATGGATACAGTGGATACGCGAACGATTCATCCGATTTTAGCAAAATTCCTGAAATTAAAGTGGATTTGTGAATAAGAATTTAATGGTATCACTATAACCGCCTTCCATGACGGTTTCATTCATTGGTACGAGAATTGAAAATGTACTTTGAATATTATAGTCACCGTTTATATCGCCCATGAGATTTTTAGCACCAGATATGACAGGAACTCTATTTCCAGTTCCTGAATAATCAAATGATATAGTATACGGTAAATACATATTGTCTAACGTGTTGTGCAGCATGCGGAAACCGCCACCAACTGTTGAGTGCAGTCCAGTTATGGTGAGCTCCATTCGGCTGTTTGCAGTGAGTTTATATCCAATTTCCTTTGCTACTCCCACTTGTACACTGACTGGAGATGGTTCGAGTATTTCAAAGGTTGTGTCGGCAAGAATAGTTGTAGTAAGAAGAAGTGTTTCTGGAGGAGGAAGCATATTTGAGGAGATTGAAAATGGAACAAGAAAGAGTATAAGTACTGTAATGCATAAGATAGCTATGAGGTGTTTTGGGTGTGTTAGGTATTTTCGACTATCTCTGTTCATGCCCACAATGTATCAAGCGGCCCTACTTGTGTCAATAGTTTATCATGAGAAGAGTAGAATTTCATAGATGGGGATGGTTGAATTAAATAACATTTAAATAACAATGTATCATATATTTAGATGTAACTATAATGAGGAATACAGAATAAGAAATTTGTTGTTTGTAATAATGCCCCTTGAAGTATTGAGTGTTTTATAAACATTAGCAGGCTTCTTATGACAAGAGATGAGGGCATGTTTTCCGAAAAATTGAGCGAATAGTCTCCTGTAAAGCTAAATGCCTGTTTTTCTTTTTCATGGTTTGACCTCCAGTATTCTGGGTAAGCAGAACTCGGACCCGAGTTC
>Ga0334901_1001537_pt1 | contig 23806 bp, 18 predicted proteins | sample GraSluR3_MG_3_FD_207216 | JGI IMG/M metagenome (GOLD analysis project Ga0334901, IMG submission 207216) | Sludge microbial communities from methane-producing bioreactor in Wageningen University, Netherlands - Granular Sludge_15_08-R3 | ecosystem: Engineered > Bioreactor > Anaerobic >... | reverse complement strand
AGCCTCTGAGATCTTCAAGGGTTTTAAGCGGTATAGTAAATTACCATACCGGGGAATAGCAACCGGGGAGGTGCAGTTGTCATGGTTCTGAAAAAAAAACGGGTGGATGCCATATATTTGAGAAATATATTGACAGATAGCAGCAGGTTTTTTTTACTAAGTCAGCTGGATTAGTGGTCACTGTTTTTTATATAATAGATTAAGTTACCGATCCAACAAGGAAAGAGAAACAGCAGTGAAAGGAAGAGAATATGGATAGAGATGAAATTTTTAGATCTACTTCTGAACAAATTAGTGAGATACTCATCGAAGCCAGAGCAGAGATATTTACTGATCCAGAGAAAACTATCCTTTATGCTAATACGGCCCTGATAACAGCTCGTGAAAACAAAATGACCGAACAGGAGTTTGAGTGCCTGTTATTGCTGGCTGAGTCTCACAAGTCTCTTACACATTACGAGGAAGCAATAGACTTTGCAGAAAGAGCTGAAGCGTTCGCTGTTTCCCACAACATCCCCCGTCAGCCAGAGGCATTGATATTGAAGGGTGATGTCAATAGGTCCAAGAATAACTTTAAGCATGCTCTTGAAGATTATCAAAGAGCACTTGAACTTAGCAGGGCGACGGGAGATGATAACAGGATCGAGGGTTCATTATTGCAGAATATTGCAACTCTGTTTTACAAACTCAACGACAATAAATCAGCCCGGGATTATTATTCCGAACTGCTAGATTGGTCCGAGAAGCATTCAGATAGACTCCTGACAGCCTCGACTCTGATTAATCTCGGGAATCTTTATAATAAAGACTCTTCTTTCGACCAGGCTCTTGACTATTTCCTCCGCTCTCTGACAATATATCAGGATCTCGATAATCTCGATGGTATAATCTATACTCAGATCAACCTCGGCCTGCTATATTGGCGTAGATATCAGTATGACAGAGCTCTGGAGTATTTGAAAGAGGCAAGGACTAATGTATCCAAAACCGTCAATAAAGATCTGATGTATGAGGTATTGAACAATCTCGGTATGATCTACCGTAATCTGAAACAATTCGATGAGGCGAGGAACTGTTACGCCGAAGCAATGAAGGTCAGGGATGAGACTGTAGATACCCCGAATGCATTCGCCGAGAATAAGCAGACAATTACTCTCGGAGATCGATTAAGCTCACTTCTGAACCTCATTACCGTTTATATGAAACTCGATGCTAAAGAAGCTGCCGAGAAGACAGTAGACGAAGTATTAGTTATGCTGGAGAAGACTGATAACAAAGAATTGATCAAGGATACTTACAAGACGATCTCCGATTACTACCATTACGTAAATTCCTATAATGATGCTTACGATTATTATAAAAAATATATCCGGCTCAGTGAAGAGATTCATGCCGAGAAAGAGACGATTAAGTTCGCCAATGTCGAACGTGATCATGAATTGAAGAAGATCGAACAGAAGGTGGAGAGCAGACTGAAGCTTGCCAAGACTAGCGCTGCGTTAGCAATGGCTATTACAGCCAGTCATGAAGTGAATCAACCCCTGATGGTAATCGTCGGCAACCTCGAACTTCTGCAGGAGAGCCTGAAAGATAAAGATATTACCGAAAAGCAGAAGAACTACATGCAGAACATCAAACTCTCGGTAGAACGAGTTACCAAGATACTGGAGAAATTCCAGACCTCGAAGGATATTCAATTCCAGGATTATACCAGACCAACCGATGAGATAGTTGTGTTTGAAGAGGATGAGAAGCAGTAAGGAGCCGTATCAGGTCAGAACGCCTCTCTGGCTACAAAAAGAATATTAACCGATTCTGAAGAGAATCCGATATCAAATCGGAGCAACATTCCTTCACCTTCGATCAGACGATAACGACCGCCACCCCCGAACGAAAACTTCTGATTAGTTATTTCCCAGTTTCCGAATCGATCCGCAAGATTTCCCGTCTCAGCAAATAATACAAAACCGATTCTTCGCAGAACCCCATGATCCCAGGGAAAGATTCGATACTCAGAACGAGTGATCATTATTGCATTGTCGATATATCTGCTGCTCGGGAAAGCTCTCAGGTAATCACCAAGCTGAAACATCTTCTGAAACGGGGCACTGACCGTCTGGTAACCTGTTAAGAATTGAAATGAGAGCGACTGTTTCTCTGTCAGGGCTATATATCGCCTTAGATCAAGTATAAATCGATTGAAAGTAAAATCACCACAGATTTTTTGATGATAGATGGCACTACTCAGTTCGATGAAGTCACCATCAGTAGCAAAAAAAATGCTATTTCGCCTGTCTCTGCTTATCTGGAACCCAGCTCCAGCCAGTCTTCCACCGGAACTTCCGATTATCATCCCTGATGAAAGAAGGGGACTCTCAGGTCCAATTTTTACTGAATAGTCGGCGAAATCTGCGAGCAGACCGACACTCCACCCTCGATAGATATTATGCTTGCCTATAAGCCACTCAACCTCAAATTCCTTTGATGTATAATTCTCCTTCGAACTCTCGGATGAGGTTATACCAACCCCGAAAAAATCGTCAGGCCAGTATTTATAACCGAAATCTATTTCTGTATATAATCCTCCCGGACCAGAGAGATAATCCTGTTTGAGATCGAGTGCAGTTTGCTTTTTCGCTGTGTATTGAGCACTGGTCAGCAGGATGAAATGATCCTCTTTGAAGAACAGATCATAAAGGTTAAGACTTGCCAGTAGCCCTCCGGTAAGGCCTGTTTCAGAAGCATAGGACACGTAAGGTAGTAATGCTACATCGTTGTGGTGTTCTGGATTATCAAGTTCTACATCAGAATATAGAGGGATGACGTACCAGAGCAAGAGCATCAGAAAGCATACCAGTTTGATGACTGTCATTCTATTTCTAACTAATTTCATGTCCCAGCTTGGATGAAATAGGGTTTCAGCCTGAAGTAGATATCTATACCAACGAGATGGGGATTAACATTCCCGTCGAGTCGCTTGAGCATCGTTTCCAGATAGGAGATAACTCCACTGACATCCTCTTCGAGCAGTTGATTATTATTGGCAATCTTCTCGATAAGCTCCAGACGGTCGATGTTAACAATCTCTTCCGGACTGATATTGAAACAAGCAATATCACACAACCAGATGATCAAATTCTGGATCACCTCTTTCAGTTCGCTGACATTTTTCAGGGTCTTATACTTATCTATATAGGAAATGAACTCGGTGTCATCTCCCTGTATGAGGATTGCGATCAGATTTAGGACACTCTGTCTCGATTCAGTTTTTTCTGTACTATTGAGACTCAGGGCTCTTTTCATATTACCGTCAGCAATTCGAGCGATCGTTTTGGCAGTAATCAGCTCACAACCTCGATTATCGGTCAACTCCTGCTCTATTACCTGACGGGAGAGTTTGTGAAAACTGAACTTCTGGCAACGGGAGATGATAGTCGGTAATAACGATTCCGGCTTCGTTGTCAGCAGTATGATTATGACATCATCAGGCGGTTCTTCCAGTGTCTTGAGAAATGAATTGGCAGCACTCATATTCATCATCTCGGCCCGCTCTATCAGAAACACCTTGTTCCGTGCTTCGTTCCTCGACAGATTCAGCCTGTGCTGCAGCATCTTAATACTATCCATTCGCAGCTCAATATTACCACTGAAAAAGAAATCCTCCCACGGCTTGTCACGCTTGGCCTGAAGAAAGCTCTCATATTCGTTAAGCTGTTTGTTGTCCTTGATCTCCCCTTCGGGACTCATATTGTAATTAGGTGTGGGAAAGAGATAGAGGAAATCAGAGTGATTGAATTTACTGATCTTTTTGCAGGATGCGCAGACCCCGCAGGGTCGTTTCTCTGGCTCGGATAAGCAGTTCACTCCCATGGCAAAGAGAAGAGCTGTGGTGAATTTGCCTACCCCTTCCGGACCATAAAAGAGATAACTGTGAGCTATCTTTCCATCTCTGATAGCCCTTTTTAGCATCTCTATAATCTGATCCTGGCCCTGAATTCTTTCAAACAAAGACATCGCTCCTCTCGAACTAAAACTCAATAATAAACCGGAACAGGGAGATTGACCGGTCTACTTATCAGCCAACTCCAGTTTCTTCGGTTTCCGATTTGCTTCATACTCCTCAGAGAAGAGTTCCCTGATCTTCGAATCCTCGAACTCCTCGCACAGCAGGTCCATATAGACTATATCATAAGATTTACCGGCAATCATATATGCTTGCCGCCTTCTTCCTATCTCTTTGAAACCTATCTTTTTATAACATCGCTCTGCCCGGATGTTATAATCGAATACCAGTAGCATGATATTATTCATATTCAATATATTGAAGCCGTAGTCGAGTAATAAGCGGGATGCTTCTTCTCCGTAACCCTGGTTCCAGTAATCGAGATCGCCTATGAACAGACCAAATTCACAGGTATTATTAATGTGATCGATACTGTGAAGCCCGGCTATTCCAATCAACTTATTGAGTTCCTGATCCATTATGACATAATGCTCGCCCCGGGAGAGTTTCTCCAGTATCTCGAGCTCGCTTTGCAGGGAAATCTGCTGTCTGACGATAGTCAAGTATTTGGTCAGATGAAAGTTATTCAACCACTCGGTAAAAATCTCGACATCATCTAAGTTTATCGGCGATAAATAACACTTTTTCCCCGTTAGCTTCTTAAAATATTTCATCGGTTTAACCTCCGGCTTGCTCTTTTTTTAACCACTCAATTTCAGACAGCCAAAATGTAAATGAAAATCTTTAACAGCTACTCATGATATTTACACTTGATAAACAGTAGGGATTCTACGAGCCGGATGAGTCCGACTCCCATACTCCCCACCGGTAGGCCCGAAGGAATCATCCTTTCTATCAGGATGCAGAAAACTAAGGTAGAAGAGAGAAACAACTCTTAATGACTCATATAGAAGAAATTAGGTTGTCATAACAACAATTTCATTGACAAACTGTTCTATTCTAAGAAAGAATTCACATTAAATAAAAATCCTGATAAATTCAATACTAATCAGGGAAAGACGAAACTGAAAGGTAAAATAATAGGATAGAAAATGGAGAACCGATGATTGAAGTAATAGTTAACAAGTGTACAGGATGTGGACTCTGTTTAAAGGCATGTGCTTATGATGCAATAGTAATCGAAGAAAAGACTGCCGAGATAAATACAGACAAATGCACTCTCTGCGGTGCCTGTGTATCTGCCTGCCCCTTTGAAGCGATCTTCATCAGAAAAGATCAAAAAGAGGCAGTCAATAAGGAAGATTATAAAGGTATCTGGGTCTATGCCGAGCAGAGAGAAGGGGTACTGGCTCCGGTAGTATTCGAACTACTCGGTAAGGGAAGCGAGTTGGCGGCAATCAGGGAATGCGAATTGACAGCAGTTTTACTCGGTTACCAGGTTGATCATCTGACCGAAGAATTGATCGAACACGGTGCCGATAAGGTCATAATAGTTGATGATGCAGAGTTGCAACACTTTGTCGATCAGACTTATACCAGGGCCTTTACAACTCTGACAGAGAAATACAAACCCGAGATAGTTCTGGCTGGTGCTACTGTTATCGGAAGGTCGTTCATTCCCAGAGTTGCTGTAGAGTTGAAGACAGGATTAACTGCTGACTGCACAGGTCTCGACATTGATGAAGAGAGCGGAAATCTATTACAGACCAGACCGGCTTTCGGAGGTAACATAATGGCTACTATTCTGACTCCGAATCATCGACCACAGATGGCGACTGTCAGACATAAGGTCATGACACCGCTTACTCGAGATAGCGAACGTTCCGGAACAGTCATCAGCGAAACGATAGCTTTTGAAGATTTTGAAACAGAGACTAATTTCTTATCCTTTACGAAGGATATGACCCAGACCCTCAACCTGGTCGAGGCTAACTTTGTCGTTTCAGGCGGCCGAGGCCTGAAAGAGAAGAAGAACTTTACGATTATTGAGGAACTGGCTAAATCGCTTGGTGCGGCTGTGGGTGCCTCAAGAGCAGCAGTAGATGCCGAATGGATTACCTATCCACATCAGGTCGGCCAGACAGGAAAAACTATCAAACCACGTATCTATATAGCTGTCGGTATCTCGGGTGCTATTCAACACCTTGCCGGAATGCAGTCTTCCGACTATATTATCGCTATCAATAAAGACAGAGATGCCCCAATCTTTAAAATAGCCGATTTCGGAATCGTCGGTGACCTCTTCGAAATCCTACCACAGTTAACAAAGAAACTGCAAGCTAATGAGTAAGAATGAATGAAATTTTCAGTTGATGCGGCTCTGTTAGATGCTGATACGATCAGAAACCGGGCTTTTATCGAACTCAAGAGTAAGCTTTTGAACGATACAAGCAGCACTGTACTACTGAAGGACTGTCATGCATTGAGACCGTTTATCAACTCGCACGACCACCTCATTGGCAACTGGTACCCACCCGCGATCGAACATACTTTCACTAATGCCAATAGATGGGTCAATGATATGCGTGAGTCCCCTCCGGTTAAAGAGAGGGACCTTATTTTTCGTAATACCCTACCGATGGATTTCATGAAGGGTAGAGGAAAATTACTCTCGCGTCTGGGAGGATACAAGAACCTCTTCTCTGGAGTAACCATCGTTCAAGATCATGCTCCTCGCCAGAAAAAGAGCTACTATGATATGTTCCCTATCGAAATAATCCGTAGATACAGGCAGTGTCATTCTATCAGTCTCGGTAATTTCTGGGGAGGTGAAGATCCAGTCGAGGAATGGAAAGCTACCAAAGGAACAGAACCTTTTATAGTACATTTGGGTGAAGGAACTGATCAGGAATCTAGTAGGGAATTCTCCCGGTTGAAAGAACTCGGGCTGCTTCAGCCCAACACTCTGTTAATTCATGGTATCTCTCTGACCAGAGATGAGATAAAGAGTTGTGCTGAGGCCGGTGCTTCGATCTGCTGGGTACTAACATCCAACCTCCAATTGATCAGAAAAACAATCGATATCGACACCTGTCTGCTTGAAGGAGTTAATGTTGTTATCGGAACAGATTCGACTCTATCCGGTTCGATTAACTTGCTACACGAAATCAAGTTCGCTCACCGCAGGTTTCCATATATCCCGCTCCGGACAATCTATCGCATGATTAGTGAAAATGCCGTTCGGGCACTACACCTTCCGCATAAGAACAGCAGGTTGTCCGAAAGGGGGAACGAATCATTACTTCTACTGAGAGCACATAGAAGTGACCCGTTCGAAAACCTTATGGCTGTCAATAATGACGATATCATCTTACTCGTTCATAAAGGATTACCCCTTTATGGATTCCGAAAACTACTGGCTCATTTCGATATATACGATGAGGATTATTTTTTCTATGCGAAAGATGGAATCGAACGATTCGTTATTGGCCATCCAGAGAAGATTATGGAAGAGATAAACCACATCCTCGGATACCCCAAAAAACTACCCTATCTCCCATTTCAACAATGATAGATTTATCTGAAATATTCTTCTCCATTCAGGGAGAATCTACCCGGGCTGGTCTTCCCTGTATCTTCATCCGGACTGCCGGCTGTAACCTTCGTTGCTCATACTGTGACACCTGTTACAGTTATGAAAAATCCTTCTCACTCTCCTCTATCGAGATTATCAACGAGATAGAAAGATTTCTACCAGTAAAACTGGTAGAGATTACCGGTGGTGAGCCACTCCTCCAGGAAGAAATATATCTGCTTATCAACCTTCTGAACAGCAAGAGATACAATGTATTACTGGAAACGAATGGATCAGTATCTCTTGCAAACATACCAAAATACGTGATAAAGATCGTCGATGTGAAATGCCCCGGTAGTATGCAGGCCGGATCTTTCCTTTTAGATAACATTAAATACCTCACACCAAGGGATGAACTCAAATTCGTCATCTCTCATCAGGAGGATTACCTCTTTGCCAAAGCATTTCTGCAGAATTACAGGTTACCTGAGATACCGATTCTCTTCTCCCCTGTTAAATCCCGATTGAATCCCGACCGACTGGCCAATTGGATATTGAAGGACAGGCTATCGGTTAGAATGCAACTCCAGCTCCATAAATATATCTGGCCTCCCGATCGAACTGAAGGTGAACGATAGAGAGTTTTATCGAACTTTCATGCCACTATCCTCACCGATCAGCAATCAAAGAGAACCAGCAGGCTGGAGATGATATGAAAAATCGTTTACGCAGGGGTGATAGAGTAGAAAATCCCAGAAAACCTGAGTGGGGGCCCGGCCTGGTACTCAATGATGACCTTGAAGGAAAAGTGTATGTCTATTTCTGCTGGAAGGGGAAAATACTGCTCTTTACCCGATACGTTAAACTGCTCACTCTTAAGCAAAACAAAGCCTCAAGCAAGATCCTCGACCTGGTAGAGAGAGAATCTCTAATCTATAACAGACTTCAGACTGGACATCACAGCGTCTATGTTATCGAACTTAACCCGTATGTCCTGAAAAATCGTAAGTTCAGGAAAGCAAACCCGGAATACATCCCCAAAAAACCGTGTGTCTATGTAGGACTGACAGGTCTTAAACCTGAAATCCGGTTCGAAAACCACCAGAAAGGGTATAAGTCATCATACTTCCCACATAAATTCGGAGTGAAACTACTCTATGAAGAATTCGAACACTTCAATCCTATGCCCTACAAACTCGCTGAACTTATGGAGTCTGAACTGGCCATACATCTGAGAGATCTCGGTTATGGAGTTTGGCAGAACTGAACTATAGATTATCACTACCCCACAACGAGATTGATATACAAGAAAAAACATTCCCGTCATTATAATCAAGGGGCAAATTGCCCCGGAATACGGAGAAATTTTGTTCATTAACTATTTTTATATAGACAATCAGTAATCAGGAATCTTTTTTGCATCAATAAACGAGGAGAAGAAAGGACACTAATTTTGAACAGGGTAGAAACCATTGTTTCAGGAGTCGATATCAGTAAAAGATATACCGAACGTTTCATTCTTCAGGATGTCACATTTGGAATAACTGCTGGTGAGCGTATTGGGCTTATAGGGAACAACGGAACCGGTAAGACCACACTCTTGAATTTGATCGCCGGAAATGAAGATCCTGATAGTGGTACTATCTCCCGTAAACGAGAACTGACCACCGACTACCTGCCTCAGGAACCGGATATCGATCCAGAGACAACCCTTTTCGGTCATATTTATCACAGTGACAATCCAGAATTTACCCTGTTACGAAAATACCACAGACTCTCGGAGCAGTTGGCCGATCATTATGACATAGAGTTATTACAGGAGCAACAGACGCTCTATGGCGAGATCGAACGGAAGGGAGCCTGGTCAGTAGAACATCGGGCAACAGCGATCCTCAACAAGCTCGGATTCGATCGGTACGATATTAAAGCTGGTATTCTCTCCGGTGGCCAGGCCAGAAAGATCGACCTTGCCAGAACTCTGACCAGCAAACCGGAACTACTGCTTCTTGACGAGCCTACCAATCATCTCGATACCGATATCATTGAATGGCTACAGGACTATCTGCTAAATTATCCGGGTACTCTGATCTTTGTTACTCACGACCGCTATTTCCTCGATGCTGTAAGCACAAAAATCATCGAGATCGAGAATAGCAATCTTCATAGTTATAAAGGAAATTATAGCTTTTATCTACAGCAGAAAGAGTTACGGATCAGAGAGAAGGAGAAACAGGAAGAGCGTCGAACTGTGCAACTCAGGAAGGAACTTAAATGGCTCTCACGTGGTGCAAAAGCGAGAACATCAAAGCCAAAGGACCATGTGGACAGGGTAATGGAACTACTGGACAAATCCTATCTGACAGACGATAAAGATATCGAATTGACCTTCCCCTCACACCGACTCGGAAAAAAGATACTGGAGATAGGCAACATCTCCAAGAGTTATGATAAACCACTCTTCAAGGATTTCTCTCATGTCTTTCAAAAAATGGAGAGAATCGGTATAATCGGCAATAACGGCAGCGGCAAGACTACTCTGCTCAGAATCCTCTCCGGCCAGCTAAATCCGGATAGCGGTTCTGTTAAGATTGGGGTCAATACCCGCTTTGCCTTATTCGAACAACAACCGAAAGAGATACCGGATAACATCACAGTGACCGGTTACATTAATAGTGTTTGTGAGAATATCAAGACATCTGACGGTAGAGTGCATCATGTCAGTGAGATTCTGGAACGTTTCAACTTTGACGGTAAAGAACAGCAGCGAAAGATTTCAACCCTGTCAGGTGGCGAAAAGAAACGGTTACAACTCCTTAGATCTCTTATTTTCGGGGCAAACTTCATCATTCTCGATGAACCTACCAATGATCTCGATATTAGAACACTGGAGATACTGGAAGACTATCTCGACTCCTTCGAGGGATGCCTGCTCGTAGTTTCGCACGATCGTTTCTTCCTGGACCGAACTGTAGATTATCTCTTCATCTTCGATGGGTCAAAGATCAGAAAATTTGCTGGAAACTATTCCGATTATCTGCTGGTCAGAAAATACTTCACCGAGATTAGTAATGAGCCGGCAAAACCGGTTGACAGATCAAAGAGTGATAAGCGAACCGAAAAGAGAAAAACAAAACCATCCTATAAAGACCTGCGAGAAATGGGGTTACTGGAAAAGAGCCTGACTGAACTCGAGACCAGAAAGCAGGAACTAGACGAAAAGATTACGGATGAAGCTGCCAAGCTCAAACCGGAAGATTTTCGCAAGATCTCGCAGGAATTATCAGAAATCGAGAAAAAATATCTTGAAAATCTCGAACGGTGGGAAAAGTTAGCTTCCCTGACGAACGAATAAAAGGAGCGATAATGAAAGAGAGAGGCAATATTGACAATATAATAAACAAATTCAGATCCGGAAAAGGCATACTGATACCCCTTCTGCAGGAGATCCAGGAGACGGAGGGGTATCTCTCCAGAGAAACAATGCAATATGTCGCTGACAAGACCGGGATCGGTGCGGCCGAGATTTTCGGTGTCGCCACCTTCTACACGATGTTCAGGCTCAAACCTCAGGGTAAGCATACAATCCGTGTCTGTAAAGGGACTGCCTGCCATGTTTCCGGAGCGAATACCCTTATGAATGCACTAAGAAACGAACTGAGACTCGCTGAAGGTGAAGATACTACCGAAGACAATAAATTTACCGTCCTGGAAGTTGCCTGTCTCGGTTGTTGCAGCCTCGCTCCTGTTATCATGATCGATAAGACCACCTATGGCAAACTCAATCCAGACAAGATTGCAGAGATTATCACTTCATATTGACAACAGATCATTAAACTGTCGAACTGTAAGATCATTTATTAAACAGTAGTCGGATAAGAAGTCATTTGGAATCGAAAAGGTAAGAATTTTGGAGGAAAAATTGAGCAAAATAACAGTTAAGGTAGGAATGGCCAGTTGTGGACTGGCTGCCGGTGCTGATGCGGTTTATGAAGCGTTAAAGAAATCAAAAGCCGTAACAGAAGGAAAGATTGAATTGAAAAAGACCGGTTGTATTGGCTACTGTGCAATGGAGCCTCTTGTCGAATTCATTGAAGATGATAAAAGATTTACTCTGTACGGTGGTGTAGAACCTGAAAAAGTAAACGATATAATCGATTCCTTCCTCACAAATAAAGAACTGCCACAACAGACCGTTCTCAATTCGATAAAAACCGGAAAGGAAGATAGTACTTATACCAGACAGAAGAGAATCGTCCTAAGAAATGCCGGTATAATTGACCCCGTATCTATAGATGATTATCTCGAAAGAGATGGATATAAAGCCCTGGAAAGGGTATTGACCGATATGAACCCTGAAGAAGTTATCGAGAATATCAAAAAATCGGGACTACGAGGAAAAGGTGGTGCCGGCTTCCCGACCGGACTGAAATGGGAATTTGCCCGTAAGGAACAGAGTAATAAAAAATATGTCGTCTGTAACGCGGATGAAGGAGATCCCGGTGCTTTTATGGATAGAAGTATCCTGGAGGGTGACCCGCACAGTATACTGGAAGGAATGCTGATCGCTGCATATACTATAGGCGCTGATGAGGGTTATATATATGTCCGAGCTGAGTATCCTCTTGCTATTAAACATCTTAAAATTGCGATCGAAGCTGCTGAAGAAAGAGGATATATAGGAAAGAGTATCATGGGTAAACCTTTCAACTTTAACCTTCATATTAAGGAAGGTGCAGGGGCTTTCGTCTGTGGTGAAGAGACAGCCCTGATGGCTTCAGTCGAAGGGAAAAGAGGAATGCCTAATATTCGCCCTCCTTTCCCGGCCCAGTCGGGTCTCTGGGGTAAACCTACAAATATCAATAATGTCGAGACCTATGCCAATATACCCTGGATTATCCTGAACGGTGCTGACAACTTTGCCACCTACGGAACAGAAAAAAGTAAGGGAACCAAGGTCTTCGCTCTGGCAGGAATGATAAAGAATAGCGGATTGATAGAGGTCCCTATGGGTATGACACTCAGAGAGGTAATCTATGAGGTCGGAGGTGGCATGAAGACCGAAAGACCCTTCAAAGCAGTTCAGATGGGCGGCCCTTCAGGTGGTTGTATCCCTGCTACCCTGCTTGATACACTTGTAGATTATGATTCGATCAATAAGACCGGAGCAATTATGGGTTCTGGCGGTATGGTTGTTATGGATGAAGGGACCTGTATGGTCGATGTAGCCAGATTCTTCCTTAATTTTACCCAGAATGAATCCTGCGGAAAATGCACCTTCTGTCGAATAGGAACCAAGCGGATGCTGGAGATTCTGACCAGAATCTGTGAAGGAAAGGGAGAACTACAGGATCTGAAACTGCTGGAAGACCTGGCAAAGAACATCATCACCAGTTCTCTCTGCGGCCTGGGACAGACTGCCCCTAACCCGGTTCTGACAACAATACGCTACTTCCGTGATGAGTATCTGGCCCATATCGAAGAGAAGAGATGCCCAGCCGGTGTTTGCCCAGCTCTGATAAAATACGAGATAATCCCGGAAAAATGTGTCGGGTGCACGGTCTGTGCCAGAAAGTGTCCCGTCGATGCCATCAGTGGTGAAGTTAAAAAAGTCCATCATATAGATGATGAAAAATGTATCAAATGCGGCGTTTGTCTGGATTCCTGCAAATTCAACGCCATCATCAAGAAATAATGTTTGGGAGAATTGCCAGATGCTAAAAATTAAACTCAACGGAAAAGAGATCGAGGTAGAAGAGGAAAAAACTATCCTGGAAGTGGCTAGAGAAAACGGTATTGATATTCCAACCCTCTGTCATGATGAAGAATTGAAACCTTATGGCTCCTGCTGGGTCTGCTCTGTTCAAGTAAAAGGAAGACGCGGGTTCGTTACATCCTGCGGAACAGAAGTAACTGACGGTATGGAGATCACAACCGATTCTCCGGAGATACATAAAGCACGTAAGATGGCACTGGAGCTACTCCTGTCAGATCATTATGCCGATTGCGAAGCGCCCTGTAAACTGGCCTGCCCTGATCAGGTAGATGTCCAGTCTTACATTGCTCTGATTGCCAATAATCAGCAACATGAAGCAGTAAAGGTTATCAAAGAAACTCTTCCCCTTCCCCTCTCGATTGGCAGGATATGCCCCGCTTTCTGTGAGAAAGAATGTCGGAGAACACTGGTCGATGACCCGCTGGCTATTCGACAATTAAAACGATACTGTGCTGACGCAGATCTTAATGATTACTGGTCTTATATTCCTCCAAAAGAAGAACCGAAAGGGAAGAGAATTGCTATAGTCGGAGCCGGACCCTCTGGATTGACCTGTGGTTATTATCTTAGTAACAGGGGATATGATGTCAATGTCTTCGAAGCAGCACCCGAACCAGGTGGCTGGCTTCGTTACGGGATACCGGAGTATCGACTGCCTAAAGAGATATTAAGAAAAGAGATAGAACTCATGTGCAGTAACGGAATGGTAATTCAGACCGGAAAGAAACTCGGAGTCGATTTTAGCCTTTCTCAGTTGAGCAGCGAGTATGACGCCGTTTACCTTGCCATTGGAGCTCAGAAAGCTGTACCAATGAAAGTTAAGGGGAACGATCTCCCCGGTTGTTATCTTGGAGTTGACTACCTGAGAGATTATGCACTGGGGAAAGAGATCAAAACCGGAAGGAAGGTTGCCGTGGTCGGTGGCGGGAATACCGCTGTAGACTGTGCCCGGACAGTCAGAAGACTCGGAGCAGATGTCACCATAGTCTACAGACGAACCAAGAAAGAGATGCCTGCTGAAGAATACGAAGTCGATGCTGCAGAAAAAGAGGGAATCAGATTACTTCTCCTGACCAATCCGGTAGAGTATAAAGGGGATGACCGAGGTGTGAAAGAGGTAGTTCTGGAAAAAATGAAACTTGGTCAGCCAGACTCCAGTGGAAGAAGAAGACCGGAACCAACTGGTGAATACCTAACCGAAGAATTCGATACCGTTATTGCAGCCATTTCCCAGATACCGGATGTTGATTGCTTTGCCGAAGAGATGAATCAAGTTGAAGGAAAAACTCTACCCCTGACCCGTTGGTCAACTGCTGAAGTTGATGAGAGGCTACTATACACCGGCCTGAATAATGTCTTTGCCGGTGGTGATTTTCGACTGGGGCCGGCGACAGCGATTGAAGCAATAGCTGACGGTCGGTTCGCTGCAGAAAATATAGCTATATTCCTGGAAAAGGGATATATTGACAGTTCACTGCTCTGTCCCTTACCTTTTACCTCGAAGAGAGCAGAGAAGCTTTCAGAAATGGAAGATCTGCTCTACAAGCTCTATCCCAAAGCTTCGCGAGCCGAAATGCCTGAACTGGAACCGGATACGAGAAGTAAAAACTTCGAGGAAGTCGAGATCGGCTTTACTGAAGAGCAGGCAATCTCTGAAGCAGAAAGATGTCTGGAATGCGGCTGTATGGTCAACTATCGGTGTGCTCTTCGCGATAGAGCCACAGAATACGGAGTTGATAACGAGCTCTTCTTCGGCGATAAGAACCAGCATCCCATAGATGAAACACATCCCTTCATACTTCGTGATCCGAACAAATGTATCAAATGCGGAAGATGTGTCAGGATCTGTGCTGAGGTTCAGGGAGCAGGAGTTCTTGGCTATATTTACCGTGGTTTTGTGGCAGAAGTAGCACCGGAATTTGGTGACAGCCTGACTAAAACGGGGTGTGAAGCCTGTGGTAAATGTATCACGGTTTGTCCTGTCGGTGCACTCACCGAAAAAAACCAGACCATAAAACCCTATCCCCGTGAAGAAAGTATTGTAGAGCAGAGTTGTGGCCTGTGTGGCACCGGGTGCAGTATCTCTATTCACCAATCTCTCGGAAATATTTCCTATATCAGTCATCCGGAAGCGGAGGATTTCAACCAAAGAAACCTCTGCTTCTACGGTAAATTCGGCTGGCAGGCAATAGCAGCACCTCAGAAGGTCAAAGAACCCATGTTGAGAACCGATAAAGGTTGGGAAGTGATCAACTGGATTACCGCTTCTGCTCTTATAAAAGAGAAACTAAGCGAAGCAGAAAAGAAATCTTTCCTTGTTTCTCCACACAACAGCAACGAAGAACTACTGCTGATGAAAGAGCTCGCTGAAAAGCACAATTCAAAGCTCACCTCTTCCTCTTATAAGCAGATCTTCACCGACGATATACTGAAAGATAGGAAAAATAACTTAACCTATCAGGACCTGGAGAAAACAGATAGTATCGTCATTATTGGTGAGATAAGCCATACATTGAGGACTATCTGCCGCTCTTATCAGAGAGAGGGAAAGAGACTGATCCTGATTAATAATAGTGACAACAGATTCAATCAGTTTGCCGATAATTTATACCATGGCCGGAACCTGATCCAGGGATTGGAGAAGTTTGAAAAGGAGCTTGCCGGCCAGCTTAGTTCCAGGATAATCTTCTGCTACAATCGGAATCATCTCGATGAGAATATAATCAAGGCAATCTGGGACCTCGGAGTTGAACTTTCTGACTTCCGTGAAGGTTCCGGCATTATGGAAACTTCAGTCTGGAATAATCTGCACGGCTTCCGAATGCTCGATGTCAAAGAGTTTACACCCCAGCATATGAGTGACTTCATCTTCGTCTATGGTGATACGATTCCGGAACCGGTAAGCCAGAACCACCACCGGTTTGTAGTTAGTGTAGATACCCATCTCGATAAGGATCTTGAGGCCAACCTCATCCTGCCGAAACCGACATATCTGGAGATGGAAGGTTCTATCTTCTCAGATGACGGAATGAAAAGAGTATTCAAAAATCCGATAAAATCATTGATCTTCCCCGCTATGCTACAAATTCTCTTTGAAGCGGGCTTAATCTCTATGGAGAGAGTAGAACCATCTATCTGGATCAACCGGGTAGAAAAGCAACTCAAGAATACTCCACCAAAACAGGTGATCGATAAGGATTATCTACATGATTACCTGCTGAATCTAAAGATTATGGGAGTTAAAGCTACACCAGCCAATACTTCTCTCTGGAAATACCTCAGAGAGCTCCAGGAGACCTGCCACAGAGATCACACCGAGGACGAAGCCATAGGACTTCAATCTGTCAAGTAGATGAAAAGGTATAGCCACTTGATGTTCACAGTAGAAGGCAATAAAGAATATTCAGAACAGATAAAAAAGTCGCAATTCATTGGGAATCTGGCTTCTGTTACCTCTCCCGACGAGGTGAAGGAATTCATCAACTCAATCAATACTAGATATAAAGATGCTACACACAACTGCTGGGCTTATGTTATCGGCATCGATGGTCAGACCTGTCACTGTTCTGATGCCGGAGAACCTTCCGGTACTGCAGGTAAACCGATCCTGGGTGCTTTACAGAAACATCAACTTTCAAACGTTGTCTGTGTAGTAACTCGCTATTTCGGGGGAACTAAATTAGGTATCAGAGGACTTATCGAAGCCTACAGGCATATCACAGAGGAAACTATAAGGCTGGCTAAATTAAAAGAGATGATCATCAAAGATTACTATGAGATCATTACTGATTACAATCAGGCAGATAAGCTGAAGCATACTCTGGTTGAAATGGGTGCTCTGCTTATCTCAAACGACTATCAAGCTGAAGTCACCTTTAACATCTCAGCTCTACCCGAAAGTGGTGTCAGGGAATTTCTGGAAAACTCTCAGAATGCCGGTATTCTAAAATATAGATATCTAAAGACGGAATATTGACATAAAAAGAGGGGATAGAAGATTTCTCTCCTTTCCCCTCATCAATTATTAGACTGCTTAAGTCCTACTCTCAGGTTAGAGAGCGGCATTTATCTTATCTATCAGGTTCTTCTTCGATACTACCCCAACAGCAGAACTCATCGCCTTACCATCTTTGAAAACTATTACAGTCGGAATACTCATGACGTTGAATTTCACTGCCAGTTCCTGATTATTATCGATGTTGACCTTACCAACGGTGATATTGTCCATTTCCTCAGCTATCTCTTCTACGACGGGGCCTATCATGCGGCAGGGACCACACCAGGGAGCCCAGAAATCTACCAAAGTAACTCCCGTTTCAATCTCTTTGTCAAAATTGTCTTTGTTCAGTTCTAATACTGCCATCATACCTCCATTTAATTTGTGATTCTGAAAACAAGATAATCATGTTTACCCTGAATGGCAATTTTTTTTAACCTTCTGCTTCGACAGATATAGATTGACAGGCTGGTGAGACTGAGCAGAAAGTACCAAAATCGATGGGCAAGCACTAAAGAGAATTTTTGAAAGTATATTAAAAAGGGATGGGAGGGTTAACTATGCAACTCTACTTCAGGGAGAACAATAAGCTCAGTGCTTCCGAAGTCATCAATGTCTTCAAAAGCGTCGGATGGCGAAAGTCGGAAGATGACATCATATCTGCTTTTCGTAACTCCTGGTATATAACAGCTTACGATGGAAATACCCTTATCGGTTTTGCCAGAGTTATCTCTGATGGCCATTATTACACCAATATCTTCGATGTAGTAGTCAGACCGGAATACCAAAAAAAAGGAATCGCGAAAAAAATGGTGCTTCGAATCCTGGAAGAGTTTGCAGGCACCTACTTCTTTCTGACCTATACAGAAGGGAATCGTGACTTCTATGAGATTTGCGGATTCAGAGATAATTTGCATGCAATGTGGATACCTAAAGCTACCCAGCAGCCAGTATCTTCTTCTGATATCAATAAATAGATCAACTACGGTGGAGGTGTATTATGAAAAGAACGATGATTATTCTGAGTCTGATATTGATTACAGTCCTGATTTTAACTGCCTGTGCTCCCGGTACAACAAATCATTCGGAAAGAAAGAAAGCCGGATTTCTCTGGGGGATATGGCACGGGTGGATAGCACCGATCTCTCTGATATGGCAGATATTCAACCCGAGTGTCCGGATCTATGAAGTCAACAACATCGGCTGGTGGTATGATTTCGGCTTTTATCTGGCTATTCTTGGTGGTTTCGGTGGTTTCTCTTTTACTCGTAAAAGACGGCGATAAAACAGGAAGCCAATATCTGCTTATCAAGAGGCAGCAATCTGAGTGGTTCAGATCAGAAAACCTGATTATTAAAAAGACAGAGACGGGGATATCCCCGTCTCTGTCAGGATTATCATATTTTGATACTGAATCCAATCCTGCTTCTGCAGCTTATTGGATCAGCATCATCTTCTTAACAGTTTCATAATTATCGGCAGTCATTCTATAAAAATAGATACCACTACCGGCCTGATTACCCTGTTCATCCTTACCATTCCAGATAACGGAATGCTTTCCTGCTTCACGCCATTCTCTGACAAGAGTTCTGATCTTCTGCCCACGAGCATTGAAGAGTTCCAGGATCACCATACCCTCTTCAGCAAGAGAGAAGGAGATCGTAGTTGTGGGATTGAATGGATTAGGATAGGCTGCATAAAGATCAGTTACAGGAGCAATCTCCGTAATATCTTCTACCGAAACTACTATTGTATATTCAGCTGTAAGAATCTCACTCGGAAGGTAGAGTGTTTTATAGGCACGAGCTTTGATTATTGCATCTTCTGTCAGTTCCAGAGGTTCTTCATAGAGCATTGACTCTTCATCAGGATCTTCCCCATTCAGTGTAAATCTTATCTCAGCATCTTCGGTTTCGCATAATAGCTCTACTGTAACCGAATCTTCATACTCTCCAGGTTCCGGACTGGCAGTTGGCTGTTCAACCTGTTGAGCATCCGGTATTGTAATCTCAATACTGTTCGAAGGTTCTGATTCCCCTTCTGTGTAAACGGCGGTCACGTAATAAGCGTATTCTTCACCGAACTCGACATCTTCGTCAGAATAGTAGAGGGGAGCAACGATTTCTGTATTGATCATAACGAAATCGCCATCCGGCAGATTCTGGCGATATACATTATACCCCAGAAGTTCTCGGGAACGGGTTGCCCTTCTTCTCCCGTTTGCTGGAGCATCCCAGGAGATATCTACAGTATAATAGTAAGGTTCCCAGACAAGAGAACCTTCCAGATTCTGGGGAGGATTGAGGACCAGAGCTTCGACAAAGAGATCTACCACTACATTGATCTCCATATCAAAATAGTTATCACTGACGATAAGGGTAGCAGTATAGTCTTCGTCTCCAGCAAGGCCGGCCGCATCAATTAGAAGTTCAATTTCTACGGATTCGTCGGGCTCTACTGTCCCTATCGGGTCAGAGACGCTAAGCCAGGTAGCAGGTTCCAGGAAGGTAATCTCATACTCCAGATCGTCAGTTCCGACATTACCGATCGTTAAAATCTCAACTGTACTTTCACCTTCAAGAAGAATGATATCGAAAGCAAGTGGAATTACTTCCATAACCGGATAGATATGATCGAATACCTCTACGAGATCAATACAGACACCATATCCACCTCCAGATACAGCTTCGAACCCTATAAAACAAGGTTCGTCAATCTCCGGTAACTCTATCAGTTGCTCTGTCCATTCTGCAACTTCAGCATCATAGCTTTCGAGGAGTATCCAGTCTCCTTCTTCACCGGCTTTGTAATAAACATTTAGTTCGTCCTGATCAGTATTCCAGGCTTGCTGTGCATGCTGGAATCTGAGTACGGGATTGATAGCGTTACTGATCAAAAGTGGTGGAGTAATCAGGATCGTGCTATCACCTACTATGTCAGAACGGAAGAAAGCATTATAATCTCCTTCATAAGCAGAGGGTGGATTACCCATATGTCCACCATCCTGATATGACCAGTCGATATTCCCTTCCATAAATTCCTGTTCCCAATCTTCAGGAAGTGAACCGGTCTCGAAATCCTCCTCAAACGGGAGTCCATAACCTGTGCTTGGACCGACGAAAGAGATAAAACGAGCATTAACGCCAGTTATCTTTGTATCAACGATTGTATTGTTCCTGTCAATCTCATATACTCCCGAGCCGTTGGTAACAAGAATGTTGCCGTTCCCCAGTTCATAGACACCCCTCAACCCGGTTACTACACTATAATACCCGACCTGGGTTCCAGAACTGTCGTATTCATAAACACCGCTTGGATTACTAAAAGTAGCGACAAGAATGTTACCATCGGAAGTTTCATACATCTGTTCCGGAAAATTCAGAGAGGGAACAAAATCTCCGAGCGGTAGGCCGTCAGAATCAAATCGGTGGACCGCGTTACTGGTACTGGTACTGATCAGATAATCATCGAAACTTTCACGGTAGACTATCGACCAGGGTCCGGCCATACCACCGGCATTGTTATCTATGAAATTACCGAGATAGTTACCCTCTGTATCGAATTCCGCTATAGCGTGAGCATTGCCCCCACTGGCAACAGTGACCAGAAGATGTCCATCATCTCTGAGATACATACCCCGGATATTATCCAGAATATTGTTATTAACACCTCCAATTGGAGCAAAGATGCCTTCATAATCACCCTCAACACTGAATTCCTGAACAATATCCATCAACTGGTCTGATATTAACAAACCCGTTCCTTCAGCATTCATGATCATGTGAATTGGTGTACTAAGATAGTCTGAGTGAGGGGGAATAAAATTGGCATCGATCAGATCACCGGTTATCGGGTCGAAACCCATCACCCTGTCGTTTGAACTATCGGGAATAAGAAGAATACCCCCTTCGGGAATCTCGCGCATCGATCTCGAGCCGCTAAAAGGTATTTCTCTCAAAGCCGATTCTGGCATCAAGCCTCTCTCCTCATACCACTCCGGCGTTCTTTCTGTTGCCGAGAGTGAAGAACTGATGAGGAAAAACACAGCAATTAAATGGAATAGAAGAATATGTACCTTCATGATTTGCCTCCTGAAGTTTAATAATTATTTAATGTGCTGTAATACTCTTTTTGTCAAGCATAATACTAATCAAGCCATCAAATGATGCTCTCCACCGGTACTCTATAGCACTCTTCTGCAAAGAGTGCAGCAGTTGATAAGCTTTTATCTGGAACTTACTAAAGAATAGTATCCGGTAGTGACAGACTGCCTTTCTGAACCTGATTTTTAGTTTTTTTTGCGAAATAGTTGACAAAAAGAGGGGGTTTGTTGCGTTACATTACTTGAGGTAATCAAAACTATGAAGAAAATGAATACAATATCGATATCGATTTTAGCCCTGGTCTTGCTTCTCTTTCTCTCAGCCTGTACAAGCAGGCCATCGGAATATGTTGGGAAGGTAAACAATCGTTTCATAACTCAGGAAGAGTATATGGTCGCCCAGCGCAATCAATTTGAATCTTATGTACTGAGAACCGGTTTACCACCGAACGATCCTGCCAGAAGAGAAATAAGCGACAGGGCATTCAACAATCTCGTTGAGGGGATAATCTTTCAGGAACAATTACGAGAACACCGGATTACAGTTAATCAACGTGAGGTATTGGATACACTGATGACCAATATACCGGATGAAATTCTAAATTCGAGACATTTTCAGGAAGATGGACAATTTGATCATCAAAAGTATCGGAGTTCATTACTGGATAACGATCCGATAGATCTCTCCTGGTTAATAGAGTATTATAGTGATATTTATGTTCCAATGGCGAAGTTGAAACAGAGAGTAATTGATAATTATAAGATACCGGACAGGGAGTTACAGAATGAATATCAGGTTTATAATTCAGCGGCCGATGCTTCAATAATCTGGATCCAGCCTGAATCTTTCAAGGATTTCATCATTCACGACCGTGAGATCAGGGAGTATTACAATGAGCATCGAGCCGATTTTCTCGCTCAACCTCATACGAAACTCGAGTATATAATCTTCCCGCTCCTCCCCGGTTCTGCAGATTCTCTTGCTACGAAAACGAAAGTTGATTCGGTCTATGCCGAGTTACAGGACGATACACCATTCCCCATTCTGGCAGGAATTGTCTCGGATGCTCAGACATCTGTCAACAGAGGCGAGATGCCGTTTGTGGAACTGAACGAATTTCCATCCCGGATCAGAAATGCTCTGGATGGGTTGAATGAGGAGGAGTATACCAGGCCTTTTGCTGTTCAGGACGGATGGGTTATATATCAATTGATGGCCAGAACAAGGAATCTCGTCAAGTTAAGAGAGATATTCATCCAGCACAAAGCTTCGGAAAGGACACGAGACCAGCTTTATGAGAGGATCGTCAATATTCGTGAACTCGCTTCAGAGATTGGCCTTCCCAATGCAGCATATGAATACGACCTGCAACTCCATAGCTCCGATATCGTTACCCCCGATGATCCCTATCTGCCAATTCTGGGTAAAAGTGACAGGATCATAGAGCGGGCAGTTAATACCGAACCGGGGACTATCTTTGAACCTGTCTTTCATAATCAACTGCAGGCCTATGTATTAATCTCTGTCATAGAGAGCCAGAGCCTGGAATATCGCCCTCTACACGATGTCTATGACGAGATAAAGGAGATCATAACCCGCGAAAGGCAAAAGGAGTTAGCTAGAATAATCGGCAACACCTATTATAAGGACTACAATTACAATCGGATCATCCAGGAGGCTGAACGGGAAGGTTTCCGCGTCTTTCATTACGACAGATTTAACATCGATACCTATTTTCCGCCGACAGACCCGATCCATATAGCCAGAGCAATGTTCATTACGGGCAAAGATCGATCTGTTGCAAGGCCGATTGAGACTGATGAAGGAGTATTCATACCGGTTATCCACCGCCTTTACCAGGCAGATGTAAGAGCAATGACCTCAACTGACCGGGAAGAATTAAGAGAGAGGATAGTCCGGGATCAGAAAGATGAACTCTTCATCGACTGGTTAAAAGAAAAGATAGACAATGCCAGGGTGAGAGACTGGCGTCACAGACTCTGATCTCTAATAGAAGTTGATCTTAATACCGACCCTGTTGAAACCGAAGAGGATATTTACCCTCTCCTTCTCCTGGTTATAATTGTAAAGATTGGCATCAACAAAAGCATCCACTACAGAAAGAAAGACAATAGTCCCTAACCACCAGTAATCGTTTTGCCTTCTTCTGTAATATCGATTAAACTCGTCTAAGTAGAAATCGTGCTCTTCACCGGTACTAGTATCGGCCAGGTCACGATAGTGGTTTACCCGATCATGATGATAGATAGTTCGGCCGATGAAATAACCCTCGAGTGCCAGAACGAAAGCTGCTTTATAATAGGACTCGTTGTAGAACTGCCCTCCACCGGGAATAGCCAGGGAGAGAGCCATTGCTTTGAGAGGTTTCTTACCCGGATCGTATCCACAGAGCCCGGAAACCAGAAGAAAAAGGATAAGAATCAACAAGATTTTA
>Ga0334901_1001535_pt1 | contig 23831 bp, 30 predicted proteins | sample GraSluR3_MG_3_FD_207216 | JGI IMG/M metagenome (GOLD analysis project Ga0334901, IMG submission 207216) | Sludge microbial communities from methane-producing bioreactor in Wageningen University, Netherlands - Granular Sludge_15_08-R3 | ecosystem: Engineered > Bioreactor > Anaerobic >... | reverse complement strand
ATATCAATTATTATAACAATGAAAGACCTGCTTATTCATTAAATTATAAAACTCCAATTCAATATAAATATGAATCGGAGTTCTGAAGTGCTTTTTATAAAGTGTCTACTTTTAATTGACTACTTCAAACTGGTATCTTTTTTATTTTATAGTATAATTAAATTGGTGGTGATATTGATGTCTTTGATAATTGGTTCACATGTATCTTTTAATAAAGAAAAACAATTATTAGGTTGTGTAGAAAAAACAATAAATTATGGTGCTAATGCCTTTATGTTTTATACTGGTGCACCACAAAATACAAATCGTTTTGTTATTGATGATAATTTAACTAAACAAGCACTAAATCTAATGCAAGAAAATAATATCGATTTTAATTATGCTTTTGTACACGCTCCTTATATTATTAATTTAGCTAATGATAAAAATAAAGATTTTGCTATTTCCTTTTTAAAACAAGAAATTAAACGTTGTGAACAATTAGGGATTAATAAAATTATTTTGCATCCTGGTAATCATGTTGGTTTAGGATTAGAAACAGGAATTAATAATATTATTAAAGCATTAAATGAAATAATAAATTCTGAACAAAAGGTTATAATATATTTAGAGACAATGTCAGGTAAAGGAACTGAATGTGGTAGTAGATTCGAAGAATTAAAACAAATTATAGATGGTGTTATTTATAAAGATAAAATCATGATTTGTTTTGATACTTGTCATTTACATGATGCTGGATATAATTTAAAAGAATTTTCTTTATTATTAGAAGAATTTGATCAAATAATTGGTTTAAATAAATTAGGATGTATCCATTTAAATGATAGTAAAAATTTACGCAGTGCCAAAAAAGATCGTCATCAGAACATTGGTTTAGGTTATATTGGCTTTCAAACGCTTTTAGCAATTACTTATCATGATAAACTTATTAATATTCCTAAAATTTTAGAAACACCTTATATTACTACTGATAATAAAGAATCTTATCCACCATATAAATTTGAAATTAAGATGTTAAAAGAAAAGAAAATAAATGATACATTAATTAATGATATAAAAGAATTTTATAAAAAAACAAATTAAGTTTAACTTATTTTGTTTTTTAACTGACAATAAAGATGTTCTAATTTTTGATAGGTAGTTGGTCTTAATTTTGATTTTAATTCCTTTAAATGATTTTGGGGATTACCATTATAAAAAGTTTGCCAATGTTTTTTAATATATAAATATATAATATCAACTTCTTTATTATCTAAAGATATTTGATTATTCTTGGCTAAACAAATAATATCCTCTTTTGTTAATTGATTAATATACTCTCGAATTATAAATTCTTGCATAAGTCACCTCATTTATATATATGAAAAAATTAAATATGTATGTAGATAAATAATAATAGGTAGTTAGGGGTGGTGGTGATTTGCTTAAACCAAAAAAGATATATTATCCTAAAAAAAGAAATTTAAACATTATAATTAATAATCGTTTTAATACGATTACTTGTTTAATGGTAATAATTTTTATGATAATTTTAATTAAATTAGTAATATTACAAACAAGTGCGATTAATGAATACCAATCAAAATTAGAAAATTTAACAATTAAGATGGTAGAAGGTAATTCAGTACCACGCGGTCGTATTTTTGACCGTAATCATAATATATTAGTTGATAATGTTGGTTATAAAGTTATATATTATCAAAAACCAAGAGGTATTACAACGAAAGAAGAAATAGATTTAGCATATAAAATAGGTAATATAATAACACTACCTTATGATAAAATTTATCTAAATAATTTAAAAGATTTTTGGCTTTTATTATATCCAGGAGCGGGAAATGATAAAATAAAAGCAAATGAATATAAACAATATCAAAAAAGAAAATTAACTAAATCTGATTTAATTAAATTAAAACGAGAACGGATTACTGAAAATGATTTAAATCAATTAACAGAATCTGATCGTAAAGCAGCGTATGTTTATTATTTAATGAATAATGGTTATTATTATGATGAAAAGGTTATTAAGGACAAAAATGTTACTGAGGAAGAATATGCTTATATTGCTGAAAACACTGATATATATCGTGGTTTTAATGTAAAATTAGAATGGAAACGGGTATATCCTTATGGTGACACATTAAGACAAATATTGGGTAGTGTTTCTAATGCTAGTCAAGGAATTCCGTATGAATTAAAAGATCATTATTTATCTTTAGGTTATAATTTAAATGATCGAGTTGGTATTAGTTATATAGAGCAACAATATGAAGATTTGTTAAAAGGAGAAAAAGCAATATATAAAGTTAATTCGCTTAATAATTTAGAATTAATTGAACAAGGTTCAAGGGGTCATGATTTAGTTTTAGCAATTGATATTAATTTACAACAAGAAATAGAAAGAATCATTGGTGAAGAATTAATTAATGCTAAAAGAGAACCCAATACTGATTTTTTAAATAAAGCAGTTGTTTTAATTGGGGACCCTAAAACTGGAGAAATTTTAGTATATGCTTCGAAACAAATAGTGAAGGTTGGTAATGAATATCAGGTTTATGATTATACTCCTTTTATTGCTACTTCACCAGTAGTAGTTGGTTCAGTAATCAAAGGAGCATCAATGACTGTTGGTTATAATACAGGGGCAATTGATATTGGGACTAAATTCTTAGATCAATGTATAAAATTAATGCATACACCGCCTAAATGTTCATGGACTAAAGGGTTAGGTGTTTTAGATGATATTGGAGCTTTACGTTTATCATCTAATTCATATCAATTCCAAACTGCTATGAAAGTAGGAGGAGCCAAATATAAATATAATGGTGCTTTAAATATCGATTTAAAAGCCTTTGATACTTATCGTAACACTTTTGCGGAATATGGTTTAGGTGTCAAAACAGAAATTGACCTACCAATGGAAAGCCATGGTTATAAGGGTGGTAGTAGTGTTCCAGGACATTTATTAGATTTTGCTATTGGTCAATATGATACTTATACTTCAATTCAATTATTACAATATATTAATACGATTGCTAATGATGGAGAAAGATTAAAATTAAATTTATTAAAAGCAGTACATAAACCAACTAACGAAGATAAGATTTCAGAATTATTATACGAAGTAAAACCAACTATCTTAAATAAAGTAACGATTGAAGAAAAATATTTAAAACGCATTCAAGAAGGTTTCAGGGCAGTAATGACTGGCATGTTAGGGCGTGGTATTATGGGAAATGTACCATATCCAGCTGGTAAGACAGGTACTTCCCAAAGTGCATATGATAGTGATGGTGATGGGATATTAGACAAGGATACAACGTCTAAAACCTTTGCGGGATATTTTCCTTATGATGATCCAACTATGAGTGTATTAGTAGTGACTCCTGATATTAGTCATCGTTATAAAGGTTCTTCATATAATACACCAATTATTAAACGAATTACGAAACGGGCAACCGAAAAATATTATGAGTTATATTTTAACAAAAAAACATTTCCTAAATAATTAAAATTAGGAAATGTTTTTATATAGATATTACTTAGCATTAAAATATACTTTTAACTAATACTTTCTCTAAATTATTTTCTTTTGTTTTCATTGGCTCTTTTTCTTCTAAATTATTAGAAGGCATATAATGAGAAATATCTCCTGGGCGTAAAATTTTATGAAAATATTCATCATAACATAAACCGCTGTTTTTTACTTTAGTAGCTAATTCTACTCCTAAATAACGAAAGTGCCCAGGTTTAAATTTATATTGCGTAAATTCTTCTTTTCCTCGCGGATATCTTAAGATAAATCCATACTCATGAGCATGAGCAACTAACCAATTATATTCTGCACTACCTTCAGTTATTGCAAGTTCAACTGCTAGTCCAATTTCATTTTCGCTATAATCAGGTCTCGCAATTTCTAAATCAACTTCTGCTTGTGATTTAGTTTTTAATGCTTTATTATATAAAGCAGTTTGTTCTTCTTTTGTCCGAAAAGCACCAGTAATAACCAAATTAATTCCTGCATTATTAGCTGCTTCTCGCATTTTTTCATAAGCAATACGGGCTTCATTTCTAAGTTTAAAATCTTCGCCATTAATTGTTTCTATTTCTTCAAGTCGCAATTTTTCAATTTCTTTACTAATACGGTTATATTTATTTACTAAACTAAAATTTTTAACTGGTCCAATTGTTCTTCCTTTTTCAGGAAACGGTGGCTCAGTTAATCCCATATTAACACGAAGTACACAATCAACAAATGGTAAATCGGGATGATACTTTTTATATTTAAAATAACCATCACGCAAACCCCAAGAATAAATATTTAAATCCATAGCTTTATAAATATCATTTATATGTAATTCTTCAATTTGCTCATAAGTCATATTTAAATATGGGTTTTCTGTTGATTGTTGTTCTACTACTGGTGTTGGTTCTGGTTGGGGGTTTTCTTGTTGAACTAGTTCTTCATTATTATTTTCATCTTCCAATATTAATTGTTGTGGTTGAACATTATTAACTACTGTATTTGATTGTTGTTTCTCATGATTATTTTCATTAGTTGCAACCATAACTGGTTCTTCTACTTCAAACTCTTCTTCTTGTATATTTGGTACTTCTACTGCTACTACTTTTTCCTCTTCTAATACTATTTCTTCCATAGTATTATTTTCTACTACTTGTTCAATTGTTGTTTTTTCAGAAGGCGTTTCTACTACTTTTTGCTCTGGTTCTTTCGCGCAACCAGCACTAGTGCAACCTAAAAAAACTGATACCAAATAAGGTATAACTTTCTTTTGTAATATTGCTTTCTTTTGTAATACGAGTTTCTTCTTAATATCACTCATTCTTAAAACATCTCCCTTTCTTTTTGGTTTTATATATTATACCTTTTTCCATTAATTGTCAAGAAAAAGGCTATGATAATTTATATTATGTAATGTAATAAAAGGGTGTTAAAAGATTAAAAATTTTACAATTAAAACTTGAATTAAAGTTAAAAAATATAAATATTTACAAATATTGAAAAAAAGGGTATAATACCTGTTCAGAAGGTGATATTGATGAAAAAAGAAGAAGGACCAATTGTTAGTATTTTATTATTAGCAATTATTTTCGCCCTTACATCATTAATACCTGTTCCTAAACTAAATAAAGGAATTGAGGTAATGAAAGAAAAAGGGTATGCAGCATATGAAAAATTAACAACTAGACCACATATAATTAATAAATAAAACTAATTTTTTTTGCGTTTACCTAATTTATTTGTTATAATTATTAGGTATAAGAAGGAGGACAAAATGGCGAAACCAGGAAATAGAGAACTAGTTACTTTAGTATGTACTGACTGTAAGGAAGAAAATTATCGAACTAGTAAAAATAAAAAAAATACAACAGAACGATTAGAAATTAAAAAATATTGTTCGCGTTGCCAAAAATCAACCGTTCATAAGGAAAAGAAATAGGCATGGTGCTTATTTTTTATTGCTAGGAGGAAGTTAAATGATAAATGTAAATGATTTTAAGACAGGGGTTACAATTATGTTTGATGGTAATATCTATCAAGTTTTGGAATTTTTACATGTTAAACCAGGAAAAGGAAGTGCTTTTGTACGCTCTAAGTTAAAAAATCTAAGAACTGGTAGTACTATTGAACATACTTTTAATTCCGGTATTAAAGTGGAAAGAGCAATGATTGAAAAGAAAACTGTTCAATATCTATATAATGAAGGGGAAACATTTTATTTTATGGACATGGAAACCTATGATCAAATTCCTTTAGATATTAAACAAATAGGGGAAGATATTAAATATTTAAAAGAAAATTTGGATGTTGAATTAATATATTTTGAGGAAGAAATATTAGGAATTAATTTACCAGAAAAAGTAGAATTATTAGTAACTAAAACAGAACCAGCGGTTCGTGGTAATACCGCCACCAATGCTTTAAAGGAAGCAATTTTAGAAACCAGTATGGTTGTTAAAGTTCCTTTATTTATAGAAGAAGGGGAAACCATAATTATATCTACTAAAGATGGAAAATATGTATCACGGAAATAAATGGTAATTTCACAAATAATAAAGGGATTTATATGTTATAATGATTTTATGAAAAAATAAGGTAAAAAATTATTTTGAGTAACATCGTGATAAATTAATAGTTAAACAACAATTAAATAAATTATTAAGTTATCACTATAAAAATCCAAAGGAAGAAAAACTTTTAGTTAAAGAATATAAATAAAAGACCAATTTAGGTTTTTTTTTATTGTCATAATATTGTCCTTATTTAATATAATTTATTAAAGATATAGGAGGGATAATTATGATTAATAAGCAAAGTTTGTGGTTTTTAACATTGTTTAGTTTAATTCTTGTATTAAGTGTTTATTATATTACGATGCCATCGGAATTATTATTTACTGATAATGGTAATTTAGATGATTCTGATTCAACAGTAACGATTGAAGAAAGCGAACTATTAACTGCTTTACGAATTGAAAGTGAAGATCAACGAATGAGTATGATAAATGAATTAAAAATGATTTTAACTAATATTGAAGCTAGTATTGAAGAAAAAAATAATGCTTATGAACAATTAAAATTGCTTGATGTTTTAAAGGGTAAAGAAGAAATGATAGAAGCTAAAATAAAGAAGGAATATGATTTAAATTCATTTGTTAAAATTGATAATGATCAAGTACGAGTTGTTATTGCTAGTGATAAGCATGATACAAAACTAGCTAATGATATTATGCGCTCTATTCAAGAAGAATTTGATGAAAAAATATACACATCGGTGAAGTTTCAATCTTAGTTGTTTACTAAGGTTTTTCTATACAAAAATAATTCACTAAAATAGAGTTCCCACATACAATATTATGAGTAAATATATACCACCTCTACTAAAGAAAGTGAGGATCAAGATGAGTAAGGGAATTCTAACAAAAAGGGAACGAGAAATTTTCGAATTGTTAATATTGAATAAATCGACAAAAGAAATAGCGAATTCATTAGGTATTAGTGAAAAAACTATTCGTAATCATATTTCCAATGCAATGCAAAAGTTAGGGGTAAAAGGACGAGCACAAGCGGTTGTTGAATTGATTAAACTTGGTGAGATTTCGATATAAAAAAAGTTAGTTAAAAAAGACATATAAGTTGTTATTTTAACAACTTTTTTCATTATTTAAGTACTATTATCATATTATTTTATTGAGGGAGGTATGTCATGATTAAAAGAGTAACCATTGGAAAAATTGCTTTAGCAAGTATTATTTTAATTCTTTTATTTTTATTTAGTATTTTTCCTAAGGGTGATAAATATATTTTAGATTTAAATAAAAATTTAGCAATAGAATATGTTAATAATGCTTATCCAGATCAAATATATTTAATTGATGCTAATAATTATATTGCTCGTGCTAATGTATTGTTAACTGCTAAAACCACAGAAGGAAAAGTGCGAGAAATATTAGAAATGCTTATTATAGATGGTAAAAAAGAAAGTAGTGTTCCTAGTGGTTTTCGGGCAATAATTCCTAGTGATACTAAAATAGTTGGCATTGATATTACAAATGAAGGAATTGTAAAGGTTAACTTTTCCAAAGCTTTATTAGATGTAAAAAAGGAGTTAGAAGAGAAAATAATTGAGGCTATAACTTTTAGTTTGACTAGTCTAGATGGTATTAAAGGGGTTATAATATATGTTGAAAATGAATTATTAACAATATTACCACAAAGTAATAAAAAATTACCACCAGTTTTAAAACGTGATTTTGGTATTAATAAGGTTTATAATTTAAAAAATATTCATAATATTAATGATGTTACAGTTTATTTTATTAATAAACATAATGAAAATTATTATTATGTACCAGTTACTAAATATGTAAATGATAATCGGGATAAAATTAAAATTATTATTGATGAACTAACTAGTGGTCCTATATATGAAACCAATTTAATGAGTTTCTTAAATAATAATGTTGAATTACTAAATTATAAATTAAATAGTAATATAATGGAATTAGATTTTAATAGTTATATTTTTGATGATATAACTAACAAAAAAATATTGGAAGAGGTAATTTATTCAATTGCCCTATCGATTGGAGATAATTATGATGTGAATGAAGTAATATTTCTGGTAAATAATGAAGAAATTGAAAAAAGTGTTATTCATGCTCTTGAATAATCTTTTTTTTTATTGTATAATCTATATGTCAAAGTTGACATATGGAAATGTCCTGGTAGCTCAGCTGGATAGAGCAACGGCCTTCTAAGCCGTCGGTCAAAGGTTCGAATCCTTTTCAGGACGCCAAAAAGAAAAATTAAAGTTTGCAAGAGCAAACTTTTTTTATTGTAAAAAAATGACAATTTTAACATTAAGGGTAGATATTTAATTTAAATTGTATTATAATTAAGATAATATAGGAGGGAAATAAATGTTAAAAAAACAATCAGTTATTAATAAGATCTTAATTTATTTGGTATTTACTTTAAGCGGGTTAGGTATTATTTATCAGATAGGACATTGTATTCAAATGCGGCAAACGGAAACAGTTAATTTTAAACAAAATAAGGATGTTGAAGAAGTAAAGACAATAATGTTAGAAGCGCAAGATATTTTTGATCAAATTGAAATTGCTACGTATAATGGAAGGCTTAATAAAGAAGATGCTGAATTCATTTATAATGTTGTTAAAAGTGGATTAAACAATTTAAATGATGTATCATTTTTAACGTATACGGGATCAAAAAAGATTTCTAATCGTGATAAATATGATATGTTGGTTGAAATTAATAATCAAGTTGCTCTTTCTAAAATAATTGAATCATTTGAAATAATTGCTATTAAAGATAAGGACACAAAAGATTTAGTTGATTTAATAACTTCTTATCAATATTTTTGTTTAATAGGAAGTAAAAGTATTAGGTTAACGTTACATGATGATTTTAACTATAATACTGATAATTATTTTATTTTTGGTTATGATCGTAAAACTAATATTGAATTTAAAACAGTTGCATTTCATGCCCGCAATCAAGCTATATTGTTTAAATATTTAGCTAAATGGTTATATCGTGATATGGGAGGGGATATTTAATGGAAAGAAATTTATATATTGCTCGTAATATTTTATTTGTATTAGTAGTTGGTTTATTAGCATTTTATTTTAATGATCTGATGGATATAACCCCATCTTATGGCATGTCACTTTATTTAATTATTGGTATGTTAGCTATAACATATTTGTATGAATTTTTACAAAAAAACAAAAAATTTAATTATCATAAAATTTATAATATTGCTTCAATTATTACTTTGATTTATATTTTAGTAGTAATGGCAAAAGGAATGTTTGATTACTCTTCAGTATTAGAAATGTTCACTGCTGAAGTAAGTAGTGTTAAATATTTAGGTAATATATTTTTTGCCCGTAATGCCCCTTATATTGTTGTTACGATGTTAAGTTTAATGCTTTATACAGTAGTCCTAAACCGCGAATCAAAACTATAATAAATAAAGATGTAAAAGGTTAAAAAAAGTTTGAAGAAATTTTCTTTAAACTTTTTTTTCTTTAGCAGAAAAAAACAAATAATATAGAAAATATAAAATGAGGGGGTGAAATAATAAAAAAGTATCGCTTTGTGGCTCAAGATAATATGAGCGATTGTGGAATTGCTTGTTTATTAATGATATTAAAAACATATGGTGGTAATGTATCAAAGTCTATGTTAAGGTCTATAACTAAAACAAATAAAATGGGGACTAATGCATTTTCATTAATAGAAGGTGCGAAGGAGTTAGGACTTGAAGCACGGGGGTTTCGGTGTAAAGATTTAGAGCAAATCAGTTCTTTTCCATGTATTGCGCATGTTATTATTAATGGGACATATCACCATTATATTGTAATTAGAAGTATTAATAAAAAAAAGAAAAGAGTAATTATTAGTGATCCTGCTAATGGCAATAAAACACTTAATTATAACGAATTCAATCAAATTTGGTCCAAGATAATCATTACTTTTAAACAATCAGGACCAATAACCAAAGTTAATCCAAATCGTAAACTTGTTTCTTTCCTTATAAATATAATAAGACCCCATACCAAAAAAATTAGTTTGGTTGTCATTTTATCGCTATTTATTATTGTTTTAAATATTATTAATACATTATATTTAAAAATAATTGTTGATCAATACGGACAAGCGTTTTCCGATTTATATTATTTGTTTTTGTTTTTTGTAATGGTGGTGCTACTTAAAATAATTGCGGATTATATTAGAAATCGTTTGTTAATTTTTATTAATCGACAGGTTGATCAAACATTAATTATCGATACTTATCAACATCTTATTTCACTTCCTTATTCTTATTTTAGTAATTGCCAAACGGGTGATATTATGGCACGAATTAATGATTTAAGTTATGTTCGTGAGTTGATTAGTCGCGCTTCTATTGTTTTATTAGTAGATTTTTGCTTGGTTATATTTGCTTTATTGATGTTATATTATATTAATGTTATATTATTTATTATTGTTGTTATAGTATTAATTCTTTATTTAATAATAGTTTATTTTTATAGTTCTAAAATTAAGAATTATATTACTCAAAATCAAGCAAAAAGAGGTAGTTTTTATGCTTATTTAGTGGAAACTATTAATGGGATTGAAACCATCAAAAATTTAGGTATCAAAAGTAATATAAAAAAAAGAGTAAGCGAATTATATAGTGATTTATTAAAAAATAATTATTGTTTTGAACGGTTACTTAACCAACAAATAATTATTAAAGATTTGATTATTGGTTTAGGTTTTAATACAATTTTATTTATTGGTAGTATTTTTAATTCTTATCAACAAATAACAATAGGTGAAATAATTTTATTTAATTCTTTACTGATTTATTTTCTCGAACCAATAAAAAGTATTTTTGATGCTGAGCCATTGTTCAGAAGTGCTTTTAATGCTTTAAAAAGAGTATTAGATATATATGAAGTAGAAAATCGATCATTTAATGGGCATTTAAATACCTTAGAGGGAGATATAAAAATATGCAATTTATCTTTTTCATATGATAATATTAATTCAGTTTTTAATAATTTAAATTTAGAAATAAAAGCTCAAAGTAAAGTGTTAATAACTGGTGCGAGTGGAAGCGGTAAATCAACTTTAGCTAAAATATTAAGTGGATATTATCAGGTTGAAACAGGTTTTATTCAAATTGGAAATGATGATATTAATGATTATAATAAAAAAGCATTTCAAAATAGTATTTGTTATGTTAGTCAAAATGAATTTTTATTTTCTAATTCTATTCATTATAATTTAGTTTTAGACCGTTTAATTGAAAAAGAAAGAGTAGAACAAATAAAAGAATTAACTCAAATTAATGAAATGCTCAAGGTAAAAAAAATAGATGATAGTTTTTTAATTACTGAAAATGGGATGAATATATCTGGTGGGGAAAGACAAAAAATTATTATAGCACGTAGTTTATTAAAGGATGCTAATATTTATATTTTTGATGAAATTACTAATGAAATGAATATTGAGTTGGAACGTCATGTTTTAATGGAAATATTTAAAAAGTTTAATAATAAAACGATTATTGTTATTTCACATCGAGATATAAATAGTGATTTATTTGATCAAGTGATTAATTTTAAATAAAAGAAAGGGGTGTTTATATGCAGGAATTAACAAAAAAAGAATTACAAGCTGTAAATGGTGGGATTAGTGTTTGGGGGGTAATAGGTCTTATTAGTGGAATTACTTTTTTTATTGGTTTAATTGATGGTTTTGTAAGACCATTAAAATGTAATTAGGAAGGAGGATAAAATGCAAGAATTAACCAAAGAAGAACTTATTTATATATATGGTGGGCTAAGTATTTCAGGAAGTTTAATTAATGCTTTGGTAAAAGGATTAAATACATTTTTAGATTTAGGTCGTTCATTGGGAACAGCTATTAGAAGAATAGTTACTTCTTCTTTATGTCCCCTTTAATATATATAAAGCAATTATTAATTTATTTATACTTATAATAATAATAATTATTGTTTTTCCTTTTATTAATATATTCATAACTATTATTATTAACCTTGGTAGATTGATAGGCACTTATTTGCGTTTATTATATGAAATTTAAAAGGGATATTAAAGTTTAAAATACTTTAATACCTTTTTATTATGTGATAATATTTATATAGAAGGATGATTGAAATTTTTATTTTTTAGATTATGCGGTTTAAAAATAAAATAAATTACTTGCTGACATTGTTAATAAATGATATAATTATAACAGTTAAAAACGGAAGGAGGGATTAATAATGACTCATGTCGTAGTAAAGAATGGAAATGTTGATGGTGCTTTAAAAAAATTTAAGCAAAAAGTAGCAAAGAGTGGTATCCCTTCTGAAATAAGAGAGCGACAACACTATGAAAAACCTGGAGTAAAAAGAAGAAAGAGATTAGAGGAAGCAAAGAAGAATAGTCGCAAAAAGAAAAATGATAAACGAGAAAATTAATCAATAAAACAGCAATCGCTGTTTTTTTTTTGACATCATAAGAAGTCTTTTTTATTAATAAGATATTATAGGTGATAAATAATGAATATAATTGAGAAAATCACTAATTATGTTTATGATAAAGAACTAAGTATTAGTTTATATAAAAATAAACTGAATATAATTAATTATATTGATATTGTTCATTTTGATAATAATAAAATAAAATTAAAGCATGAACAAGGTATTATTATCGTAACCGGTTATAATTTGGTAGTAACTAAATTATTAAATAACGAATTATTAATTAGTGGTGAAATTAAAAATATAGAACTTGGGTGATATGTAGTGAATCAACGATTATTATCTTATTTAGAAAATGTTATTTTAGTTGAAGTAACAGGAAAAAATATTAATCGTTTTTTAATTATTATTTATAAAATGCCAATTGCTATTTTAGAATTAAAGATAATTAATCGTAAAAAAGTACATATTAAAATATTTGCCAAGGATTATGAACGTTTAACTAAAATTAAAACGGTTAATGAAATAAAAATTATTGATTATTATGGTAAATTAAAACTAAAAAAATTATTTAAAAGAAATAAAATTTTTTTTATTTCTTTAATATTTGGTTATTTATTATTATTGATGTTAGCTAATCTTATCTTTAAAATTGAAGTTATTCATGAGAAAAAAGAAATTAGAGAATTAATTGTTAATGAATTAAAAGACAATAATATTAAAAAATTAAGATTTAAACCTAAATATGATAAACTTGAAGAAATAGAAGAAGATATTATTAAAAAAAATACAAACCGAATTGAATGGTTAGAAATAATTGAAGTAGGGACAAAATATATTGTTAAAGTTGAAGAAAGAAGAATAATAAAAGAAAAGAAGGAATATATATATCAGGACATTATCGCCGCTAAAGATGCCGTATTAATGGTTATTGAAGCGGAACAGGGAGTAATTACCAAAAAGAAAAATGATTATGTAAAAAAAGGGGATATTATTATTAGTGGAAAAATTATGCATAATAATAAAATAATGGATATTGTGCAAGCACAGGGTAGAATTTGGGGCGAAGTATGGTATAATGTAAGAGTAGAGTTACCATTAATTCGGACAGAAGAAAAAATAACAGGATTAAATAAATCAATTTATAGTTTGAAAATGCTTAATTTTCGTTTACCACTTTTTGATTTAAAACCTTATAATAAAAAACAAATTGAAGAAAGGGTAATTATTAATCATCAATTAATTCCTTTTCAGTTGGTAAAAGAAAAACATTATCAAGTAGAAAAAATGGATTATATATATAATGAAACAGAAGCTTTATTACAAGCACAAGAATTAGCATCGCAAAAAATATTAACTAATTTACAAGCAGAAGAACGTATTCTTAATAGTAAACCATTAAAGTATTATTTAGAAAATGAAATCTTATACTTAGAAATGTTTTTTAAAGTATATGAAGATATTACAGCTACTAAAAAAATTAGTTTAATTGAAGAAGAATAAGTTGAGGTGAAGTAAATGTTTAAAGATACTTTAGTTGAAGCATTATATGGAGTTTGGCCAATGATTGTTATATTTACGGTAATATTATCATCAATTAGAATTGCTTTTTTATTAAAGCGGAAAAATAAATTTGTTTTTTATCGTGAAATTTGTTCCCTTTTCTTTATCATTTATATTTTGATTTTATTTTACGTTGTTACTTTCCAGGATGTTAATTATGGGGAGTCTAATTTTATGCCATTTCGGGAAATGTTTCGTTATGATATTGGTAGTAAATTATTTATGCACAATATTGTTGGAAACTTATTATTATTTGTTCCTTTTGGTTTGTTTGTTTCTTATTATTTACGTTCAAAAGGTCCATTTATTATTATAATTTTATCATTTATTTCTTCTTTAGCGATTGAAATAACACAATATAAAATAGGGCGTGTTTTTGATGTGGATGATGTTATATTAAATATTATTGGTGGTTTTTTAGGTTATCTTTTATATGTTATTATTGATTCTGTTACTAAACAATTTCCTAAGTTTTTACGGCAAGCCTGGTTTTTAAATTTAATTTGTTTAATTTTACTTATTAGTGTAATTATATATTTATTTGGTTTAGAACAATTTTGGGTAGGGTTATAATATGAATAATATTAATTTTTTTAATAAAACTAATACTGAGATTAAGGAATTAAATATATTAAAGGACTTAATTAATTATGCTGTAAAGGAAGAAAAGGTAGGTGACGTAGAGTTTAGTATTGTATTTATAAATAATGATGAAATGAAAGTATTGAATCAAAAATATCGGGGTGTTAATTGCACAACTGATGTATTATCATTCTCACTAAATAGTGATTTTAGTCATGTTATCCCGAATTATTGTTTGTTAGGTGATATATATATATCATTTGAGCAAGCTCGTATGCAAGCAGAATTATATAATCATTCATTATTGAGAGAACTAGCATTTTTAATGATACATGGTTTTTTACATTTATTAGGCTATGATCATGAAGATGCAGAAATGGAAGAAAAAATGTTAAAGAGACAGGAGGTAATTTTAAATGAATTCGGAATTAAGAAATAATTTAAAAAAAAGGGGATTTAAACGTTTTGTTAATAGTTTTAAATATAGTTTAGCAGGATTAAAATATACAATTAAAGAAGAACAAAGTATTGTAGTAATGTTAATTGCTACTATTACGGCAATTATTATTGCTTTTATTTTAGAAATATCAATTTTAGAATGGATTTTTATTGTTTTAGCAATGGGGATTGTACTTGCTTTTGAATTAATGAATACTGCTGTTGAAGCAACTGTTGATTTAGTATCACCAAATATTCATCCTTTAGCTAAAATTGCTAAGGATACAGCATCTGCTTCGGTATTTATAAGTTCACTTATGGCTTTTGTCATTGGTGGGTTTATTTTTATTCCGAAAATCATAAATATGATTGAAATGGGGTGGTAATGTGCAGCAAGAATTAAAGGAATTATTAAATAATGCTTATGCACCATATTCAAATTATCAAGTAGCAGCAATTATAAAAATGAAGGATGGAAAAACTTTCCCTGGTGTTAATGTTGAAAATGCATCTTATGGTGCTACTATTTGTGCTGAACGCAATGCCATTAACAGTGCCATTAGTCATGGCTATAAAAAAGGTGATTTTGAAGTTCTTTATTTAATGAATAGTAGTAATAAGATAGGTTTCCCTTGTTTTATTTGCCGTCAAACTTTTAGTGAATTTTTTGATTTGGATATGGATGTTATTATGTATACAAAAGATGGGCAAGAACAAAAATTAAAAGTTAAGGATTTAGTGATTAATCCTTTCACTAGTGATTCTTTGTTATGAAATCTGGTTTTGTGTCTTTAATGGGACGTCCTAATGTTGGAAAATCTACCTTGTTAAATAGTATTATTAATAAAAAAATAGCGATTATTTCTAGTAAACCACAAACAACCCGAAATACTATTCGTGGTATTTATAATGAAGAAGATGTACAAATTGTTTTTGTTGATACTCCTGGTATTCACAAACCAAAATATCGATTAGGAAAACATTTGAATAAACAAGCATATAATACGGCTCAAGATGTTGATGTTATTTTATTTATAGTAGATATTACTGAACCTTTAGGTTCAGGTGATAAATTTGTTATAAATCAATTAAAAGCGATTAAAAAGCCTGTTATTTTAGTTTTAAATAAAATTGATAAAATAGAAAAAGAAAAAATATTACCTAAAATAGAACAATATAAAGATTTATATAATTTTGTGGAAATAGTCCCTATTTCAGCATTAAAAAAAGATAATGTTGATCGTTTAATTAATGTTATAAAAAAGTATTTAACTGATCAAATTAAGTATTATAGTAATAATGATATAACAAATGTATCAGATGAATTTATTATTGCGGAATTAGTTAGGGAAAAAGTATTATTGTTAACAGAAGAAGAAGTTCCGCATGCAGTTACATGTGTAGTTGAAAAAATAGAAGTCAAACCAGATATTACTAATATTAATGTTTTAATAATTGTAGATAGAGATAATTTAAAGAAAATAATTATTGGTAAAGATGGTCAAAAAATAAAAAGTATTGGCGTAGAAGCACGTAAGGATATTGAAGATTATTTGAATACTAAAGTATACTTGGATTTATATGTAAAAACTATCTCTCATTGGCGGGATAAAAATAAACATTTAACAGAATTAGGTTTTAAGTTTTGAATAAAAAAATAAATAATTATCCATTATATAAATGAAAGGTGGATAATTATGAACAAAGATGAAATTTGGGAGTTATTTAAAAAAACTGGTAAAATTCATTATTATTTAAAATATAAACAAATGCACAGAGAAGAGGAATAATTGCATGATTAAGAAGGTTACGGGAATTATTATTAATGACCGCGATTATAGTGAATCTAGTAAAATTATTTATGTATTAACTAAAGAATATGGATTAATTTCTATGATAGCAAAAGGTGTTAAAAGATTAAAAAGTAAATTAAGGGGGGGAACCATACCATTAACTTATGGTTATTTTCATATTTATTATAAAGAAGATAAATTATCTACTTTGATTGAAGTTGATATTATTGATAATTTCAGAATGATTAAGAAGGATTTAAATAAGCTTAGTTATGCTTCTTATTTATGTGAATTAAGTGGACAAGTTATTAAACAAGCAACGGAAAAAGATTATGAAAAAATATATAATTTGTTAATCGCCGCATTATTTAAAATTAATGAAGGTTTTAAGGAAGAAGTAATAACTAATATCTTAGAGCTAAAAATGCTTTCTTATTTAGGGGTTGAACCAAAACTTGATGCATGTATTAAATGCGGTAATGTTAATTCGATTGTAACAGTAGATGCAGATAAAGGTGGTTTTTTATGTTTGAAATGCCGGACTAATGAATACATTGTTAAAGAAGAGACAATAAAAACCCTTCGTATGTATGTATATTTAGATATTAATAAAATTACTAAATTAGCTATTAATCCAGAAGTAAGTCGTGAAATAGATCGTTTTATTAATAATTATTATGAACGATATACGGGGTTATATTTAAACAGTAAACAATTTCTTTCTAAAATAAAACAATAATTTTTTATAGAATAAAATATTATAAAGAGGTTATTTGGTTTAACTTCTTTTTATTTTACAAAAATTACCGCCAGTAAATATTGGGTAATTTATTGACTTTAAAAGGATAAAATGTTATATTAAGCGTAATAATAGTATTAGAAAAGCGAGGTGTACAATGAAAAAAAAGGTTTCACGTTGGTGGAGTTATTAGCGGTGATTGTAGTATTGGCAGTAGTTTTAGCAATTGCTGTACCATCAATAACCGGTATAATTGAAAATGTTGGAAAAATAGTTTTGAAGCAACTGCGCATGGATTAATAAAAAGTGTTAGAATTTTTCAAGGTGCCAATCAAAATATGATAGATACTTATACATTTTCTTTTGACAATGATTTAAGAGGAGAAGCAGATACTGGTGAAAAACTCGAGTTTAATGGTGAAGCGCCAACATCAGGATTTGTTCGTATATATAATGATGGTGATACTGATTTAAGCATTTGCAACGACTATTTTTGTGCGTGTAAAGGAAAAACAAGTAGTAAGATATTTGTTTTAAATATAGAAGAAGGAGTATGCGCAATAAACGAAGATGGAAGCGTAGCAAATAACCCAATAACAACAACTATGTTATCTGAGTTACAAGAGCAAATAGATAATATTGGGACGACAATTTATCCAATTGGCTCAATATATTTATCATTAGAAGATACCGATCCATCGGAATTATTTGGTGGTATATGGGTAGCATATGGAGAAGGAAGAACTTTAGTTGGAGTTGGAACGGGAACTGATGAAAATAGTGTTCAAAAAACATTTACTATTGATCAAATAGGTGGTGAATATATACATTCACTGTCAATAGCTGAATTACCATCTCATAGTCATACAGGGAGTGTAACTTCAGCTGGCAGTCATACTCATACAGGAAGTGCAGGTAGCGCAGGTAGTCATGGGCACAATTTAAAAGTACATGGTTCTTCACCTCCTCTATCCAGTATTCTAACTAACGGAGTTTCAGGAAGAGAACAATATTCTTCTTCTACTCCTAATGGTTCAGCAAATTCTCATATATTAGAAAACGGTGATTATACTCATACATTAAGTCTTAATTCTGCTGGTTCACATACCCATTCCTTAACAATTGATTCAACTGGGGAGGATAATGCCCATAATGTAATGCAACCATATGTAACTGTATATATGTGGAAAAGAGTAGAGTGAGTCGTTTATTCTAAAGAGATAATAAATTACAATTGACAAATGTTAATTAGTATAATAAACTGTAGATAGTAAAGTGATGATGAAGTTGGCAACTTCGGAGCTATAATGAAAGAGAGATTCTTTTAGAATAAATAAGGTGGAACCGCGGGGAAACTCGTCCTTATATTATTTTAAAAGTTTTTTATTTATAATAAGAAAAGGAGACTAAAAATGGATAAAATTATTAATTTATGTAAACAATATGGTTTTATTTTTCAAGGTAGTGAAATTTATGGCGGATTAGCTAATACTTGGGATTATGGTCCTTTAGGAATTGAATTAAAAAATAATATTAAAAAAGCATGGTGGCAAAAGTTTATTCAAGAACATGAACATAATGTAGGCATGGATAGTGCTATTTTAATGAATCCGAAAGTTTGGGAAGCAAGTGGGCATGTGTCTAGTTTTAATGATCCTTTAATTGATTGTAAAGAATGCAAAACTCGTCATCGGGCTGATAAATTAATAGAAGAATGTACAAATGCTGAAGTTAATGTGGCGGGATGGTCTTATGAAGCGATAATGAATTATATTAAAGAAAACAATGTTGTTTGTCCAAATTGTCAAAAATTAAATTATACTGATATTCGTCAATTTAATATGATGTTTAAAACTCATCAAGGAGTAATTGCGGATGAAAGTACACAAATATATTTGCGACCGGAAACAGCGCAAGGAATATTTGTTAATTTTTTAAATATTCAAAGAAGTATGCGTTTAAAATTACCATTTGGTATTGGTCAAATTGGTAAAAGTTTTCGTAATGAAATTACACCAGGTAATTTTACTTTTCGAACTCGTGAATTTGAACAAATGGAATTAGAATTTTTTTGTCAACCAGGAACTGAATTGGAATGGTTTAAGTATTGGCAAGATTATTGTACTAATTGGTTATATAGTTTAAATATAAACAAGGAAAAGATTAGATTAAGACATCATCAAAGGGAAGAATTAAGTCATTATTCTAATGCTACTACTGATATTGAATATCAATTTCCTTTTGGTTGGGGTGAATTATGGGGTGTTGCTTCTCGTACTGATTATGATTTAAAACAACACATAAAATATTCTAATCAAAATTTAGAATATTTTGATAGTGAAACTAATCAAAAATATATTCCTTATGTAGTTGAACCGAGTTTAGGGGTTGATCGTTTGGTTTTAACAATATTATGTGATAGTTATCAAGAAGAAACTTTACCAAATGGGGAAACTAGAGAAATATTAAAATTTCATCCTGCTATCGCACCTTATAAATGTGCAATATTACCATTAATTAAAAAAAACCATAGTGTTAAAGCAAAAGAAATATATAAAAATCTTAATTCATATTTTATGGTTAGTTATGATGAAAGTGGTAGTATTGGTAAACGATATCGAAGGCAAGATGTTATCGGTACACCCTTTGTAATTACTATTGATGACGACACTTTAAATAATAATACAGTTACTATTCGTAATCGTGATACTATGGAACAAATAACAATTCATGTTGATGAGATTAAACCTTATATTGAAAAACGTTTAATATTTTAAAATTAGATTTTTAAAAAGAAGTATGCTATAATAATTTTAGATTAGGAGGTAATTCAAATGGATTATCAAAAACTAGTTGATAAAAAAGATTATGTACAAAAGAATTTTGAAAAAATTGCTATTGATTTAAGAGAAAAATATGAAAATGATTTTAAATTAAATTATAATCATCATTCTACCGCCATCGAAAATAATACTATAACTTTAAAAGAAACTAAATTAATTTTAACTGGTGAATTAACAAATATAGATAAAAATAGTCGTGAGATTAATGAAATTATTAATCATAATCAAGCTTTTAATTATATAAAAAATTGTATTAATGAAGAAAAAAAATTAAGTGAAGACATTATTAAAGAAATTCATCGTTTATTAATGAAAAATATTATGATGGGTAGTGTTTATCGGATGATTAATGTTTTTATTCCGGGTGCTAAATATATGCCACCTAGTTATGACGAAGCACAAGAACAATTAAAACAATTCTATCATAAAATTAAAGAGTCAAAAATGAATCCAATTGAATTAGCGGCATATACCCATACTGAATTTTTAAAGATTCATCCATTTATTGATGGCAACGGACGAACTAGTCGTTTAATTATGAATTATCAATTAATGAGTTATGGTTTTTTACCAATTAATATTAAACGAGTAGAACGAGATGAATATTATGATTTAATTAACGAATATGCGATTAGTGGTGATTTAAACCCGTTTATTAAGTTTATTGCTGCTCATGAGGAAGAAGAATTAGATAATAATATTAAAGTAATTAAAAAACAAGAAAAAGCTACTATTTAGTAGTTTTTTTTTATTTATACATATAATGAAAATAGGTATTTACTTGCTTAATATTAGTAAAAATGCTATACTTAATGTATAATAAATAGTAACTAAATAATTTTACAATTAATAATTATATTATTTGCATTTTCTTATAGATATGATAAAATTATTACAATAGTAATTATTACTTAGGATGGAGGCTAATAAATGGGATTTAATTTTAAAAAGATATTTAATAGTGATGAAATTATTGAAGGTACTTCTTATGAAGATGAGTTTTATAATATGAATGCGGAAGAAGCGATGATAGAAGAAGGAGAAGGGCGTAAATTAATTTTATTAGAGCCTAGAGCTTATTCGGAATCACAGCAAATTGCAGATCATTTAAAAAACCGCCATACTGTTGTTGTTAATTTAAAACGGGTAACTACCGATCAAGCAAAACGAATTGTTGATTTTTTAAGTGGTACAGTATATGCTATTGGTGGTGATTTACAAAAAATTGGTGGGGGTATTTTCTTATGTGCACCAAAAAATATAAAAGTAGACGGTAAAATAACAGGGGATGAAGATAAAGCAAAAATTCACGATAATAGTGATATTGATATAGAATGGTAATATAGGTATTGTAATACAAAAATAAAAGTGTTAAAATATTACCTATAGTGTCGAGGTGATTAGATGCAAAAATTTAAAAGAACACTTCGTGGCTATGATCCAAAAGAGGTAAATACCTTTTTAGATGATGTTATTGGTCAAGTTGAAAAAATGGTTTTAGAAAAAAAAGATCGTGATGATCAAATAACGAAGTTAAAGGCTAATATTACAAATTTATCAGCTCAAATTGAACGTTATAAAATGATTGAAATGACTTTAAATAAAACTATTGTAGCGGCTCAAGATAGTGGTGAACAAATAAGAAGAATGGCAAAACAAGAAAGTGAGTTAATAATTAATGAAGCTCGTAAAAATGCTAATCGAATTATTAATGAAGCTTTATTAAGAGCCGAAAAAACTGAATATCAAACTAATTTAATGCGTAAAAACATTTCGGTTTTTAAACGACGTTTAAGAGATATGATTGAATCACAATTAGAAATAATTGATGATATCGAAGTATTAGATATTTAAAACAAGTGCGAGGGACGTTATTTTATCATTTTTAGAAGCGAATTGGATATGGTGAGAGCCAATTAAAATAATAAAATAAAGATCACCCTTAATGTTTCTTTTTGAAATTAGTAGAAAAGAACGCCATTGCGTTATAAAAATAAGTGCATAATATTTATTTATTATGAACTAAGGTGGTACCGCGTATAAACGTCCTTATTTAAGGATGTTTTTTTATATAAGGAGGAATAAGAAATGACAAAAATATTTACTAGTTTAGAAAAAGGTAAAGTGAGTAAAATTGAAGATAAAATATCTAAGCATTGGGAAGATATTGATATTTTAAATAAGACTATTATTAATCGTAAAGGCAAAGAAAACTTTGTTTTTTATGAAGGGCCACCTACTGCTAATGGGATGCCAGGTATTCATCATGTAGTATCAAGGGTTTTAAAAGATACTATTTGTAAATATAAGGTTATGAGTGGTTACCGAGTAGTACGTAAGGCTGGCTGGGATACACATGGTTTACCAGTTGAAATTGAAGTGGAAAAAGAATTAGGTTTAAAAAGTAAAAATGAAATTGAAGAATATGGAATTGAAGCTTTTAATGAAAAATGTAAAGAATCAGTTTTTCGTAATGAAAAAGCTTTTGCTGATATGACAAGAAAAATGGGATATTTTATTGATTTAAAAAATCCTTATATTACTTATCATAATAATTATATTGAAACTGAATGGTGGATTTTAAAGAAATTTTTCGAAGAAGGTTTAATTTATGAAGGGCATAAAGTACTCCCATATTGTGCACGTTGTGGTACTGGTGTTTCTACTCATGAAGTAGCATCTGGTTATCAAGATGTATCAGTTGATACAGTGATTGTACCAATGAAAATGGTTAATGAAGATACTTATTTTTTAGTATGGACAACAACACCATGGACTTTAATTTCTAATGTTGCTTTAGCAGTAAATCCGCAAGCTACTTATGTAAAAGTAAAAAGTAGGGATTATCAATTTATTATTGCGGAATCATTAGCAGAAAAAATATTGAGTAATGAATATGAAGTTCTACAAAAGTACCAAGGTAAGGAATTAGAATATATTGAATATGAACAATTAATACCATCTTTAAAAGTAGACAAAAAAGCATTTTATGTTACTTTAGCTGATTTTGTAACTTTAGAAGATGGAACTGGTATTGTTCACATGGCACCTGCTTTTGGTGAGGATGATTATCAAGTAGGAAAACAATATGATTTACCAGTTTTAAATCCAGTTGGTGAAGACGGTAAATTTATAGAGGGATTATGGCAAGGCAAATTTGTAATTGATGCTGATGAAGAAATTATTAAATATTTAAAAGAAAATGATAAATTATTTAAAAAAGAGCGAATTAAACATAATTACCCACATTGTTGGCGTTGTCATACTCCATTATTGTATTATGCAAAACCTAGTTGGTATATTGAAATGTCAAAATTAAAAGATCAATTAATTAAAA
>Ga0334901_1001528_pt1 | contig 23908 bp, 23 predicted proteins | sample GraSluR3_MG_3_FD_207216 | JGI IMG/M metagenome (GOLD analysis project Ga0334901, IMG submission 207216) | Sludge microbial communities from methane-producing bioreactor in Wageningen University, Netherlands - Granular Sludge_15_08-R3 | ecosystem: Engineered > Bioreactor > Anaerobic >... | reverse complement strand
CCCCACTACATTACAAATACGGAGAATAGTATGCAGTTGAAGTACCAGTCTGTATTCATGGAAATTCAGAATAAAATTTTATCGGGATATTGGCCGGAAGATGCCATGATTCCTACAGAATTGGAGTTATGCAAGAAACACAACGTAAGTCGAATCACAGTTCGACGAGCTCTGGACGATTTAGTACAGATGGGGCTGATATGCAGGGCGAGGGGGAAGGGATCCTTTGTCTGTAAGACCAAACAGATTTCTGAATATAGAAATGGGTTAGTCAGTCAGGATGGTATGGAATACGATACACACATCTTTAATCGATTTCTCGAGGATGTGGTGTATGGCCCAAAGACTGATATTGCGATGAGTATGTTACCCCTCTTTAAAAATAACAGCGATATTCATGAAGGGTTGGCAAGAATTCGTCTTCTCCGTTTGGTGGATGATCACCCATATGCTCTTATGAGTATTTTCCTTCCAGAGAGCATCTCACTTCAAATTGATCGGGATCTCCTTGTTCGTCGATCATTTCTCGATGTTTTTGAGCTTTGCACAGGGAAAAAAATAGTTACATTGCACCGTTCTGTATCTGCGGTAATACCCGATGATGAACAATGTCATTTGCTCGGAGCTCGAAACGGAACGGCTCACTTGTGGATGAAAAATACCGCGTGTCTTGATGATGGAACACCCGTTGCAATAAATTACGCATTATATAATGGAAACTTATTTGATTTTGCAGTAAGTATAGACTTGAATAATCCCCCCAAAGCAACGCTATAACATCTCCTTAAACTGTCCAATAGTATAAAGCATGCTCTTTATTTTTTTGACAATGGTCCTTTTTGTGTTAGAATAGTTCCCAAACTATACTTAGTTATAACATACGAAGGTTTCATGATAAGGAGATGCGAGATGAGAACCATTGTACAAATGTTACGAGATGCCGCTGAACGGTTTCCAACACGTGCGTATGCGACAAAAAAGTCCGAAAGTGGGTGGAAAGCATATTCGTATGATGATGTCGATAAAGATTCAAATTCTGTGGCAGCGTATCTCCTTTCACAGGGAATAGCCGGTGATTGTAAATTTGGAATTCTTGCTGAAGGCCGGCCAGAATGGATAATTGCTGAATTGGGAGTAATCAAAGCCAGAACTGTATCAGTCCCACTCTCAATCAAGCTTACTCCTGATGAAATTGCCTTCCGTCTGAGCCATAGTGAGTCATGTGGTGTCATCGCCAGTTCAAACACACTTGATAACGTCTGTAAGGCACTCGATACTATGGAGTCCAAGCCTTTCCTTCTGTATCTCGATGCACTTGACGATCGATTGACTCGACATGCAGAAGCGAATAAATGGGAAGAGGGGAAGCATTACATTACCTGGGACACGTTAATTGCTGAAGGAAGAAAAATTCTAGATAAAAATGCACAGTTGGTAGAATCCTCAATTGAGGCAATTGATGAGCATGATACAGTAAATATCTGTTATACATCCGGAACTACAGGGAATCCCAAAGGAATCATGCTTACACATCTCAACTATTGGGCAAACAGTCACGATGCAGTTCAGCTTTTTAAATTACCCAATGCAGAGTTTGAGACACTTATCGTCCTGCCGCTTGACCATTCGTTTGCCCACACTGTTGGTATGTATACTGCTATGCTGCGGGGAATTACCCTTCATTTTGTTGATGCTCGCGGCAGCAATGCTGCAATTGTGCGAAACTTCCCAAAAAACCTTCTCGAAGTGAATCCAACCTTTCTTATGACAGTCCCCTCTATTAGTGGAAATTTCATGAAGAAGATGACCAAGGCAATTGCAGATAAAGGTCCATTTATCAATGGCATTTTCCAGAGAGGTTTACAGGCAGGAATAAAGAGAAATGGAGATGGCTTCAACCGCGGCTCACTTGGAGTCCAAATTGCGTCATTTTTCCCCTATACCATTGCATCTCTACTTGTCTTCCCTAAATTACGCAAGGTTTTTGGTTCAAATATCAGATACTGTGTAGGAGGAGGTGCTTTACTGGAAGCTCGTCAGCAGCACTTTTTTGCTGCCATTGGAGTTCCTGTTTACCAGGGGTACGGTCTCACCGAAGCTGCTCCAATCATCAGTTCCAATTCACCCGAGTGCTACAAATTCGGGACCTCAGGAATGGTGGCTCCAACAGTAACCTGTAGGATTATGAAGAGCGATACTGAAGAAGCAAAGGTAGGAGAACGGGGTGAAATTGTTATCAAAGGTGATAACGTAATGAAGGGGTACTTCAAAAATCCCGATGCCACTGCTGAGGTTCTACGAGAGGAAGATGGAGAAACCTGGCTCTGGACTGGAGACCTCGGATATATGGATGAAGATGGTTTTCTCGTGGTTACTGGACGTGCTAAAGCCCTCCTGATTGCAAAGGATGGAGAAAAATATTCCCCAGAAGAGGTTGAAGAGGTAATTATCAACAATACCGACATTATTAATCAATTAGTGGTTTATAATGATCATAGAGCTATAACAACAGCTATCGTTACCTTACAGGAAGACCTCGTTAAGAAGTTGATTGCCGATGAACAGCTCACAACGCCAGAGGCAGCATTACGCCGGGTAAATGAAATAATCAGAATGTATGAACCGATTGCGAGTAAGAGCATTCCATCCCAATGGATTCCTGGAAGATATGCCATGATTGCCAATCCCTTCAGTGAAGCAGATGGATTGGTAAACTCTACGATGAAGCTAGTTAGATACAAGGTCTTTGAATTCTACCAGAAGAGAATAGATGAAATGTATGAAAGTGATCAGCTGAACGAGCAGAAGAATCTTGAGGTGATAAAACAGCTTTTCTTTTCTTAGTTGAGAGAATTCTTACGTCCAGTACAAGTTGCACACATCCCTTTAAGGACAACACCGTGTTCCCGCACGGTGAATCCTGTTTTTCGTTTCAGGTTGGCATCAACTTGTGTAAGAAGGCTTAAATCAAAATCGGTTATCGTTCCACACGACGTGCACACCAAATGGCAATGCTCATCGTTTCTTCCATCGTACCGAACACTGGTTGTTCCTGGAGACTCCAGTTTTCGTATTGTTCCCAACTCTACAAGAAGATTCAGATTCCTATATACTGTCCCAAGGCTAATACTTTGCATATGCTTCTTTGCCTGTGTATAAATTTCATCGGCTGTAGGGTGAGCCTTTGCTGCTTTGAGGGTTTCAAGAATCAATTCTCGTTGACGTGAATATTTCATACGACTCCTCCCTCTTTGTTTTTATAAGTACAAGATGAAGTGTAACAATAATCCCAATTACACCTAATATAATAATTACCACAGTATTTCTCACTAGGAAAGAAGAAACAATCAACCCTAACCAAAGCCATATGATAGCCCGTATTTTTGTTTTTATCGGCACTCCTTCATTCGTTCTCCAGTGGCGTAAATAACTGCCAAAGAGTTTACTCTCTTCAAGTTTTTGTGCAAGGCGTGGGCTTGAACCGGAGAAACAACCAGCGGCAACCAATACAAAGGGGGTTGTTGGTAATACTGGCAGAAGAATGCCGATACCGCCGAGAACCAAACTAAGGCTGCCTATAACAATGAGGGTAATCTGCTTCGGTGTCACCGATTTTTTTGTTTTCTTCATATTCATAAAGTAAGAAGTATTCTTGGTATTGCATAGCATGGTCGACTTTGCGATGTCAATAGTTTTTGTTACATTTGCAACATAAGGATGTTTGCAATATAGACAGAGTGCAGCTCTGCTATGCAAATTCACTACAAAATCTAAGTGGTGAATGAGAAAAGTCTACTCTCTTCTAGACGAGTAGAGCCATCTGGAAAATGCAAAAAAATCGAATTTTTGCAAAGGAGAGCCGAATATGAGGAAAAAGTTATCACTGTTACTCATAGTCGCAACACTGCTTGCTATGGTTATTTCCTGTGAGTTGGATACCTTAAGTAGCTTAATGGGAACTATGGGAGAAAATACACTTACAGCGGGTGGAGCTGTTCCTATGAACACTGCTCAAGTAGATGCTGTTACTCAATCAGTTTCAAGTCTGCTTGTTGAGAATTCAGGAACAAGTGAAATGGAGGTAGACGAAGCACAGGTAGATGAGCTGAAATCAGCATTACGAAGTGTTGAAGAGTCTTCCCCTGAGGTGAAAGCTGCATTGCAGGAGCAGCTTAGTGCACCTGCAGATGCGACTGTATCTGAGGATTATCAGGAAGCTATTGATACACTGCTTGAAGAGGTGCGTCCCGGTCCACTTGAAGAGATGGACCCTGTAGTTGAAGAGATTTTTACATCGTTAGGGATAAGTCTTGAAGAGGGAGAGGAGCCTGACATCTCCACTGAGGGAGACTTGCTTGTAACTACACTTATTGTAGACACAATGAATACAATACAACAGATAATTGACGATTCCGAGACAAGTGGTGAAGAGCCAATCGAACAGTTTTTGGAAATTGTTCCTGACTTACGGTTACTTGTCGATACCATTAACAATTATTCCTCTGACACATTTATTGATCAACACATCGATTTTGATGCACTGATGGAACAATTTATGAGTCAGATGGATGAATCTTAGGAGGTCTGAAGATGAAATATAGAATTTTTGCACTTGCTCTTCTCATAAGCATACTACTTTCGCCCGCTTTTGCCGCGACCTCCTATGATGATAACCCAGACTTCTTCAGCGACAGAGAATTGTTCAACCCAGGTGTTACTTTTAGTCCCATAAGTGCCCGAATGGAGGCAATGGGAGGTGCTGGATTAGCTGTAACCTCAGGCTCAGATTCTTTTTTCCTTAATCCTGCTAATCTAGGGGATGGAAAATTCAGCATACATCTTCCCGAAGTCTCGGTAACGCTATTCAATCCCAAGAGGATTATTGATTCGGGGATTATCGAAGATCTCGGAGAGGATGAGCCAAATCCTATGCTTATCAGTGAAAAATTTCTGAACACGTTAAACAGCGGTAAAGGGGATATTCTTACTACCGATATTGCAACATCCTTTACAGTTGGCGGATTTGGGATGGGATTGCATATTCAAGAACAGCTGCATAACTATGGTAAAAGTACAACAGCCAAACTTTTTGCAGAATTGAATGCTGCGGCCTCTTTCGGTGTTGGCTTTAGGATACCTTTAGTTGACCGATTATTTTCTGTCGATTTCGGTGCCACTGTCCGACCTACCTATAAGGCATACACGAGTGCAGTCTCTACCGAGACATTCGAATCACTATTTGGTGGTGAAAGCAGTAATGATCCGGTGGATACCATCCTAGGTGAACTCCCGCTCGCCGCAGGATATGCTATACCGATTGATATAGGGTTGAATGTGAATCTGCCCCTTGGATTTAGAGTCTCAACAGTTGCAAGAAATCTTAATGGAACTTTTTACATGCAGGAGTACTCTGAGTCTGGTATGTGGGTTAATGAGATAATGGATTTAACAGGACAGACTCCTGTTGAGTATACGAGCGGGACTGCACAGGAAATAACTAATTTCCCTATAGAGGTACCCTGGTCACTTGATATGGGGCTTGGGTGGATGCCTGATTTCGGTGGTATTGGAAGGATGATTCGTCCTACCTTTGCTCTGGATTTCGTAGACCTCGTGGGCTTCACAGAGAAACAGGATAACGAGCATGCAATCTGGGATCATCTTCGACTGGGTGCAGAATTACAGTTATTTTCATTTATTGACATACGAGCTGGGCTTAATCGAGGAGCCCGTTCAATTGGAGTCGGGTTTAACCTCTTTGTTATCCATATTGATGCAGCATACTACTGGAGAGAGATGGGTATGCACATTGGAGATAAGCCAGTTGATGCACTCACTCTCCGATTCAGCATAGGTGTTGACAGTAATTAAATTCTATGTGGATTGATAATCTCCCCCTAGCTGGGGGAGATTTTACTACTTGTTATTAGAGAAACTTTTTACCCTCGTTTAGTAACAAAATGTGAATAAAATACTGTACGTGTAAAAAGAGTTATGGTATGCTCCGTGTAGAAATCATACTACGCCGAAGGGCGATGAAAGGGAGTGTATCTCATGACAGATTTTGGACTTTGGGGTCTTATTCCCCCTATTCTTACGATAGCGTTGGCATTTATTACCAAGGATGTGGTAATTTCACTATTCCTTGGAATTCTTTCAGGTACCCTCATCGTTGCCGGAGGGAATCCGTTTGCTGCACTTGTAAATTTGTCTGATGTGGTTGCCGGTTCGCTGAACGATGGGTGGAATATTCGCATATTCCTCTTCTGTGCATTGCTGGGCGGTCTTGTTGGACTACTCTCAAAGACTGGTGCAACAAAAGCATTTGGCAGATGGGCTGCTACACGCGTTCGAACTGGAAAAGCAAGTATGCTCATGACCTGGGTATTTGGATTGCTTATTTTTATTGATGACTATTTTAACAGTCTTGCAGTAGGTACTGTTATGCGACCTATAACCGATAAAAATGGGATTCCTCGGGCAAAACTTGCCTACATACTCGACTCAACTGCAGCACCGGTATGTATTATTGCTCCTGTATCCAGTTGGGTTATTACTGTAATGTCAATTGTGAAGGGCTCTGAGGGGTTCAGTCAGCTTGGCATAACCGAATTTGAGTTCTTTATTCGATCTATTCCCTATAACCTTTATGCACTGTTAACCATTATCATGGTGCTCACCATTATTCTTACCAGTCGCGACTTTGGTCCTATGGCTGCATCAAATCGATACCATGAAACGACAGGAAGTTTGTATAATGAGGCGTATGGTGATGCTCCTGGTGAAGTTGCGGAAGTGACGGGAAAAGAACGTGCAATCGCCCTCGACATGATTTTCCCCATTGTGGTTCTCATTGTTTCTGCTGTTCTCTTTTTCCCGCTTACCACATGGATGGGTGCCATTGATGGAGAGAGTATCACGAGTATGGGACAAGCTATGGCTAGTATGTCTCTTGGCGATGCATTCTCTGATACTGATGCCTCCTATGCACTCTTTTATTCTGTTATCTTTACACTTACCATTACATTTATCTACTATTTTTCTCGACGTCTTTTCACCATAAAAGAGGCCTCAGAAGCCTTGAAAGAAGGTGTCGGTTCAATGGTTCCAGCTCTTCTGATTCTTACTATGGCCTGGAGTATCGGTACAATTATAAAAGCATCGCCGGAAGACGGTGGACTTGGTCTTGCATCTTTCCTCTCTGAAGCTGTAGTGTCAGGCGGCTTCCCCTTAGCCCTTGTCCCCATGATTGTTTTTGCCCTCTCTGCATTGATTGCCTTCTCTACCGGTACCTCCTGGGGAACTTTTGCCATTATGATACCAATAACCATGCCGATAATTGCGGGGCTTTCTCAGGCAAAGGGGTTGGATGTAAGCGGAACTGCACACGCTATGTTCCTTGGCGTGAGTGCTGTTCTTGGAGGTTCTGTTTTTGGTGATCATGCTTCACCAATTTCCGATACCACAATCCTTTCCTCTACAGGAGCGAGTTGTCCTCACCTCGAGCACGTTGGAACGCAAATGCCGTATGCTTTATTCGTTGCAATTTGTTCAATGGTCGGATTTCTTTTAGGTGGACTCTTTTTGAATGCTGCGGTTGCTTGGATTGGAGCAATTTCACTTTTCATTGTGGGAATGATATTCCTGCCTCGTATCTACCGAAAGGCGTGAGACCATGGTAGAATAGCTTGCATGAAAGATGAAGTAGAGCTTTCTGCAGCTATTATCTCAATAATTCCAAAAATACAACCGTACCTCTGGGGGGATGATTATTTCATCCCCTCGTTACTTGGAGTAAAATCCCATGGGACCCCACAGGCTGAGATATGGTTCGGCACTCATCCCGGTGGTGAGTCGACATTACCTGATGGTACCCAGCTTGGAGACTTTCTACGTGATCATGCAGCACAATATTTTGGTCAGAATCAGTTGGATCACTCTGGAAAGGAACTACCTTTCTTATTAAAAGTCCTTGCGATTGCCAAACCGCTCTCCCTTCAAATGCATCCAAATAGCGAACAGGCAAAAAGAGGTTTTGCAGAAGAAGTTGCTGACCATGTTAATCTACCAAGAGATCAATGGAACTATAAAGATGAACATCAAAAAGCAGAAGTTCTCTATGCACTCACACCGGTAACAGCCTTGTGCGGATTTTTGCCCTATACTCAGGTGCGAACACACATGATGAAGCTCATTCCAAAGCATGCTCCACTAGTATTTCCTGCCGAATCTGCAGAAATTACGGACGATGAGGTCTCACAGCTCGAAACATTCTTTACCACTCTCTATACCCTGGAGAAAGAGCAATTACATACTCTATTAGCAGAGTATAAGGAATCGTTAGAGTCCAGTGATGAGCCCGATGAGACCGAGGACGGTAACTGGTTAACCGCTTCTGGGATAGCCCGTACTTGTCTCGCTTATTATCCGGAAGATCCAGGAGTTCTTGCTCCGTTTTTCCTTAATGTTTTAAATCTTCAGCCCGGTGAGGCAATTTATCTTGAACCCAGGACACTACACTCCTACATTCGTGGTCATGGGGTTGAATTGATGAGCAACAGCGATAATGTCCTACGTGCGGGACTCACTCATAAGAAGATAAATGTATTGGAACTACTTAGAACGCTTTCATTCAAACCACAGGAAATCTTGCCTTGTCCTATAATCCGAGAGAAATCATATCGTAAAACAATTCTTGCACCTACTGATGATTTTATTCTAGGAGTGTATGAAACAGGAGATTTTACTGTTGATGATAGAGATTCTATTGAATTTCTCTTTTGTTGTGAGGGAAGTGCGACTCTCACGGCACACGAAGTTCAATATGAGTTACCACAAGGTTCCTGTTTGATTGTCGCTTCGTGTATAAAAAACTACTCGCTCACTGTTGATGGATTAGTCTTCAGTGCATCACTTCCCAGATAGAAAATGTGATCTTCTCCATAGAGTCTCTTCTTTGTTTCATGATATACTGGATTCATGAATGGAGAACATTTCTTAGAACTTCTCAAAAGAGAATTGATGATAGCTATGGGTTGTACCGAACCGGCTGCTGCTGCTTTAGTTGGTGCAAAAGCTCGAGAGCTTCTCGGAGAACCCGTAGAACGGTTAATGGTTCGTGCTAGTCGCGATATGGTAAAAAATGCAATGGGAGTAGGGCTTCCAAATTGTTCTATGCGGGGAATTCAGGCAGCAGTAGCGCTAGGAGCTGCCGGTGGCGACATAGAGCAAGGTCTTGGAATTCTCAGTGAAATAACAGAGGAACAAAAAGAGCTCGCAACACGTTATGCATTGGAAAACAGTGTTGCTCTCGAACTGATTGAAGCTGTTCCTCCCGTATATATCAGCGTAACAGCATATGGCTCAACACAGAGTGCTGAAGCAGTAATTAGTGGAGAACATAATCGATTTGCACGTCTCATTCGCCATGGTGTTGTACTTGTTGAAATTCCCCTTATTGCCGAAGAAACCCAAAAGGAAGAGCACTTTCTATCAAATGAACAGCTAGCAAAAATTTCACTCAACGACATCTTATCTGTTGTCTCTGAGATGCATACTCATGACTATGCATTTGTTCTGCAAGGTGCACGGATGAATATGGATATTGCCCAACACGCCTTACATGAGGAGTATGGGTTGGCAGTGGGAAAAACAATGGCAGCGTCTATTCCCATGGTACCTACTAGTGTTGACGAAGCCTACGCCCTAGGGGCAGTGTTAGCTGCTTCAGCTTCTGATGCCCGCATGGCTGGGTGTCCACTTCCAGTCGTAATCAACAGTGGAAGCGGTAATCAGGGTATAACAGTTTCTGTGCCGGTGCTGGTGCTTGCCGAGTTTTTAAAGGTTTCTGAATCCAAACTTATTAAAGCTTTGTGTGTGAGTCATTTGGTTGCACTTGTGCTTACAGCTAAAAAGGATCGCCTCTCAGCCCTCTGTGGAGCTTTTACCGCTGCTATTGGGACTTCCTGCGGTCTTGTTTATCTTCTGGATGGAGACGAGGAAGCTATGGATAGAGCAGTTAATAACATGGTGGGTAATCTCACTGGTATTATCTGTGATGGTGCAAAAGGAACCTGTGCTCTAAAAATATATTCGTCTGTCCAAGCTGCTACCATGAGCTGCAAACTAGCACTGCAAGGATTTTCTCCTAAAGATGAGTCGGGTATAGTGGGGAAGGATGCATTGCAAAGTTTTTCCTATCTCACTCAGATCAGTCATGAAGGGATGGAACAGACAGACCGAACAATTTTGGCTATCATGATGGGAAAACAGGAAATCTGCAAGCGATGAAATATGTAGCAATTGATTTTGAAACCGCAAATAATGATCCCACAAGTGCCTGTTCAGTTGGGTTGGCCAAAATGGAAGATGGAGTACTCATTGATTCGTACTATTCATTAATTCTACCGCCCTCACGGTATTTTTCACCTATGAATATTTCCATTCATGGGATTTATCCGGATGATGTCGCACATGCACCTGAATTTGATCAGATTTGGCCAGAAATATTACTTTTTATTGGAAATGATCTACTTATAGCTCATAACGCACCGTTTGATATTGGAATTTTACGAGCTATGCTTTCATTCTACGAGCTTCCCATACCTCCACTCCGTTACACGTGCACTGTACGTATTTCTCGAAAAGTTTGGCCACACTTCTCAAGTCATAAGCTTACCGATTTATCACAACGGTTTGGATTTGACTATCGAGCACACTACGCACTGGATGATGCTGTCAATTGTGGTTTAGTATTTCACAAAGCATGCCCATGTCCGACTGAGCAAGAGGCTGTTTCTTTCTTTCTGGAGAAGGGTATTCGATTTCAACGAATGACTGGCGGTCTCGCTCCATTGGAAGTACCGGAACCTCAAAGCGATCTATTACTGTAATGTTGATAATCCGGCTTGCAGATATTTGACTCCGATGCTATCATAAATTGAAATCATTTCAGAGAATTCATCAATATATTTGGAGGAACACATGGAACTCAAAGGTTCAAAAACCGAGAAAAATCTGCACGAAGCGTTTGCAGGAGAATCAATGGCTCGCAATAAGTACACCTACTGGGCAAGTCAGGCTCGAAAAGATGGATATCAGCAGATTGCAAACCTGTTTGAGGAGACTGCAGATAACGAAAGAATGCATGCAAAATTGTGGTTCAAAGCTCTTCAGGAGAATGGCGAAATTGCCGATACCGCAACAAACCTTAAGATGGCTGCAGAAGGTGAACACTACGAGTGGACCGATATGTATAAAAATTTTGCAGAAGTTGCCCGTGAAGAGGGATTTAAAAAAATTGCTGCCCTATTTGAAGGCGTTGCTAAGATTGAAAAAGAACATGAAGCCCGTTATCTTAACCTCTTGAAGAATATTGAAGATGGAGTTGTGTTCTCCAGAGATGATGAACAAATCTGGAAATGCGGTGTATGTGGTCATATCTATGTTGGAAAAACAGCCCCGGCTATCTGTCCAATCTGTGCACACCCTCAGGCTCACTTCGAGATCGCTGCAAAGAATTATTAGATTAATCAGCCTTGAAAAGGGACGTTTTGGAAACTGGTATCAGTTTCTTTGAACGTCCCCTTTTTTTGTGTCCACATGTAAAATCTGAATATATAACCCGAATAGAATTTACTGTGATACCATCCGGGAGATATGAGCAAGCCGGTCAATAATTGGCAGTTTCTGTGTACACAATTCTTCACATTGTCCACAAGCAATACATTTTTGGGCAAGATCAGCACTAATTTCCCAATGATTTGCCACCCGCTTCAATACTTCAGACTCATCCCCTTTGCTGAGAATATACATGTTATAAGAGTCGAGAAGTTTTGGAATAGGAATCTCTACCGGGCATGAGTCACAATACGCACAGGTAGTACAGAGTGTGTTTAGTTCGGAAGAGAGGTGCCCAGCCATATCCTCAAGGAAATGCTCTGAAACCGGTGTAAGATTCTCAGCCGCTTGCACATTCTCTTCGACTTCAGTGAGAGAACTGAAACCGGGGATAGCAACCGTCGCTTTTTCTTGAGCAAGGATAAATCGGAGTGCCGAAACCGCAAGAGAATGTTCACCTTGTTTTAAAAAAGAGAAGTAGTCTGGATGTGCAGGAATGAGACCGCCCCCGAGAGGATTCATAGTTACCACCCCGAGCCCAGCTTCCACGCAGGCGTCGATTCCTTTCTGCCGATAGGCAAAGTTCACGGCATTATACCCAAGGGTGACCCCTTCAAATAGACCGTCATTGGCAATCTTCGCAATATCTTCCCCACTCAAATGTGTGGAAAAACAAATATGATCTATAAGTCCTTCGTTCTGTGCTTGTACTGCACCCTCATAAACTCCACCCTTTTTTGTAAATTCGCGATATTCATCGAATGTCTTGATTGACCACATATTGTAAAAATCAATGGTATCTAATCCGAGTCTCGTGAGCGATTGTTCTATCATCTTACGTGCCTCGGAGCTTGTTCGAGCATTCCAGAGTCCACATTTTGTCGATACATGAAATGAAGATCGGTTCAAAGTCCGGAATGCTTCACCGTAGATTTTTTCACTATGTCCATCACAGTAGTCGGGGGCTGTGTCAAAGTAGTTCACCCCGAGTTCGTGTGCCTTATGTACAATCGCTACTGCACCGGAGTAATCACCTTGTGCGTAATCCTCAGGCTTAAAACGCATGCCTCCCATGCCGATAACCGAAACTTTCTTCCCTGTTTTTCCAAATTCTCTGTAAATCATGTAGCTTCCCCGCATCATTCTGTAAAATGGAGAGACTTCTTTTGGAAGTCTCCCCTCATGTGGACTCACTTTGTGTATTCGTTATACCATACGCCGTCTTTTAGTATAGCATATGTAGTAATTAGATAAATAGGTTGACTCCACTTTCGGATGCTGCCTCCATATAGGTAGCAACTCCACCAATCTCAACTCCATCAAGCAGTTCTGGTGCCGGAATTCCCATTATATCCATAGACATCTGACAAGCAACCATGCGAACTCCAGCCATGCGAGCCTGTGCATACATTGACCGTAACTGATCAACATGTTTCTGTTTCATCCGTCTCTTCATGAGTTTTGGTCCCATACCACCAAAATTTATCTGAGATAGTGATAAATCATCCATTCCCTTTGGAAGCATCATTCCGAACATACTGCCCATGAAATCTTTCTTTACTTTTCCCGGTTTTTTAGTCCGTAACACCGTAAGACCCCAGAATGTGAAGAACATAGTCACCTTTCGTCCGGTGGCAGCAGCTCCATTTGCTAATACAAATGCGGCAAGAACTCGATCCATATCGTTTGAGAACACAATTATGGAAGCACCGTCCTGTACAGCTACTGCTTTTTGAGAAGAAGTGCCAGAAACTTTACCAGCTCCCTTTTCAATTACCGCCTCAATTTTCCCGTCTTTTGTTTCCAGCGATACAAGATGATTACCTGTAAGCTTACTCCAAGACTGTACATCACGATTAAACCCGGGGTCTGTTGCTAGAACTCTCAGTAAATCTCCCGGAGTCATCGAATCCATCGTTTTTTTCAATGTAAGAATAGGACCTGGGCATTGGAGACCACACGCATCAACTAGAGTAATTGCATCGCTCTGAGCAGGTCGAGGACTTCCATCTTCCTCTCCAGGGTTGGGAGTGAACAATGAAATCTGAGCATCTTTAGGGTGCTCAAGAGCATCAAGCTCATTGGTAATTGCTTTCCATGTTTTATATCCACCAACAAAGTTCTTTACGTCTGTATACCCATGTTGTCGAAGGATTCTTTCTGTAAGATACCCACGAATTCCCATCGCACAGTACACAATAATGGGTCGATCCTGTGGGATTTCTGATAATCGACTTCGTACCTCAGTATGTGGGATATTTACGGCTCCGGGGAGAGCTCCAAGATCAAATTCCTCTGGAGTTCGTGCATCAATAATAAAGGTATTATCACTGAGACTTTGATTAAGCTCTTCCCAGGTTATTGTTGAACTGTACCCATCTGCTACATTTTGAGCAATGAATCCGAGCATGTTTATGGGGTCTTTCGCACTCGAGAAAGGAGGTGCATATGCTTGCTCAAAATCTGCAAGATCTTCAATAGTGCCACCTTTTTTTATATATGCTGCAAGCACATCGATGCGCTTATCCACTCCAGCGTATCCTACTGCCTGTCCACCATACAGTTTTCCTGTTTGTGGGTCATACAGAATTTTCATTGCCAGTTGTAACGAGTTTGGATAATATCCAGCATGGCTTCCAGCGTGTGTTTGCACTTCAGCAAATGGAATTTCTGCTAGACGAAGCTGTTTTCCTGTCATGCCTGTCGAGGCAGCGGTGAGGTCAAATATTTTTGCAATGCTTGTTGCAATAGTTCCGGTATACGGTCTGCACTTTCCGGTCACAATTGATTCAGCAACTAACCGGGCTTGCTTGTTTGCCGGACCGGCTAATGGTACAGTGACCGGGTTTTTTGTAAACGGACTAGGGTATTCGATAGCATCTCCAACAGCTTTGATATGTGGATCACTAGTAGTGAATTGTGCATCTACGGTAATTGCCCCGTTCTTACCCAGTGCAAGTTGTGCATCATGAGCAATTTTAGTATCGGGGCGAACACCGATTGCAAGAATTACTATATCTGCTTCTATCTCAGTTCCCGATGAGAGTGTTACCTTTACGATTCCCTTTTCGCGTTCGAAACTTTTCACTCCATCCTTTAGATATAGTTGAACTCCTTTGTCTCGCATATGCTGTTGAACGACAGCCGCCATATCGTAATCGATGACATTCATGACCTGATCCAAGGCTTCCACTAAGGTAACCTTCATTTGTCGTTCTTTTAAATTTTCTGCCATCTCAAGGCCAATAAATCCACCACCCACAACTACTGCACGAGATGTCTGCGGGCTGGAGATTTTCTGTACAATAGCATCTATATCACTCACAGATCTCAGTGAAAAAATAGCAGGATCGTCGATTCCTGGGATTCTCGGTCTTACTGGTGCTGCTCCAGGACTTAATACGAGTGTATCGTAATATTCATCAAACTCGTTGCCCGTTTCCAAGTCTTTTACATGCACAAATTGCTCTTCACGGTTAATCGAGATGACTTCGTGACGTGTTTTCACATCAACATTAAACACCTCTGTGAACCGGTCAGCAGTCACAACAAAAAGTCTGGATCTTTCTGTAATAACACCTCCGGCGTAATAGGGGAGTCCGCAGTTTGCATAACTGATGTGCTCGCCTCGCTCGAACATGACAATTCGAGCCTCTTCATCTAACCTGCGCAACCTTGCTGCAGTCCCGGCACCTCCAGCGACACCTCCGACAATTACATATGTTTTCATGATTTTTCTCCTGACTGCACTGTTTCGTGCAGATTCTCTATGGCTTTTTCAATATGTGTTGGCATGGTAATAGTGGAACAATGAAGTTTGTGTACTACGGTATTACCTTCATGAGTAACACGTAACGCAATGTTCCTTCGATCCTCCAAACCTATAGTTCGCTCAATTAATCCCTTGGATTCAAGTGAATTGAGAATTCTTGTGAGACGTGAAGGTGAGAGTGATAACTCACGAGCAAGTGCTGTTGGTTCCTGTATTCCCTTATCTGCTTGGCAGAGGCAAAGAGCCTCGTTTAATGAAAGGTCTGTCTCTTTTCGTAATTTTTCTTCAAAATTTTGTAAATCTACCATTATCTGACGGATATCGCACAAATTATACATGGGTACTCCTCAGTGGATAAAGTTGCCATAAGCAATATTTGCCAGTAGCAAGCATAGGGGAGAAGTCAATTTTGGTCAAGATATCGATTAATTTTTCTCGATTAGATTCTAAGCAGCAACACAGACAGACTTCTCGTACATACAGTTCATGAGGATTATCTGATTTGAAATCATCCAAGAGTTTTGATGATAGAAATATTTTAGCCTCTTACGAGTTTCTTCCTTTGCTATTTATGAGGATAATAGGTATATTTGTAACAAATACAAAAAAAGGTGCACTGTATGGCACCAATGGAGAAGTTTATGTTGAAAGAAAGTGTTGTAAAATTATTAAACGATCAGATTAACAAGGAATTCTTTTCTGCTTATCTGTACCTTGATATTGCAAATTTCTATGCAAACGAGGGTCTCGAAGGATTCGAGAATTGGTTCATTATTCAGGCAAAAGAAGAGCGAGATCATGCTATGTTGTTCAGACAGTATCTTTTGAATAATGGTTATGCAGTTAAGTTTGATGCGATAGCAGATCCTACTCGTGAATACAAAAACTATAAAGAACCTCTCGAGGCTGCATTAGAGCATGAGAGATATGTTACCGAATCTATCAATACTATCTATGATGAAGCAGTAAAGGTGAAAGACTATCGTACACAGCAGTTCCTGGATTGGTTTATCATGGAGCAGGGAGAAGAGGAGAAGAACGCGGAAGATAATATCCGTAAGTTTGAATTGGCTGGAGATGGGAAGGGTTTATTTATGCTTGATCAGCATTTTAAGGCACGTGTATACAATGCCCCTTCATTAGTTTTAGACTAAGTCATTTTTTCATTGTGTAATACACACATCATATAAAAAAGAGCCGTTGCAAAAGTCCGAATGGATTTGGGCAACGGCTTCGTTTTGTCTAGAAGTTTTCTAAATTAGAGCTCAACCTTCCATAATCCATGAAGATTGCAGTACTCATAATAAGCGACAACTTTGCCGAGACAGCAGAAGGATACTTCCGGTTTCTCGCCAGGCTTAAGGTTTTTTCGGTAAATACCGTTTTCTGTTACCGCTGCAATCCACTGAATGTAGTGCTCTTCAGTCATAGGATGTGCGACAGAACCTACTTTAACAACGACACTGTCTCCATCCTTTTCAACAACAGGAACATGTTTTTCGGTAGCTGCATCAGTAGTATTTGCCTTGAGTTCTACCATAGGTTCTCCACAGCAATGGAGAGGTGCTCCGCCATCGTTTACGAGCTCTACAAGATTACCACATTTGTTACATCTGAAAAATTTTACATTCATACACGAGTCCTCCTTACTTCTTTGGAATCATTTCAAGATTATTCTATCTGATTATACCATAAAAAGGAAGTGAAAGGTACGTCTGCTTTATACCTAAGAATCGAAATGGTGTGATATACTTTTTACATGGGAGGGGCATATGCCGATAAGAAAAATTGATCAGATAGTTGGTGGGGCGGTACAATACGATGGTGCTGGAGTAAAGCTAGTTCGTGTAATTGGGCATGCAAATGTTGAAGATTTTGACCCATTTCTTATGTTGGATGCCTTTGATTCAAAAGATCCCGCTGATTATGTGAAAGGGTTTCCTTGGCATCCGCACAGAGGTATTGAGACCGTTACATATCTTATCCACGGGGATATTGAACATGGTGATTCGTTGGGGAATTCAGGAAGTATTCTCGATGGTTGCTGTCAGTGGATGACAGCAGGAAGCGGTATTATCCATCAGGAAATGCCACAGCCTGTGGAGCGGATCCTTGGTGCTCAACTTTGGATTAATTTGCCTGCAAAAGATAAAATGACTACGCCTGCGTACAGGGATATCACCTCTGACATGGTTCCAGAAGTTAGTGACGACTCTTCAACTGTTCGTATTATCTCCGGTAGGTACAGAGAAAAAGTCGGGCCAGTACAAGGTGATTATGTAAAAACGCTCTATCTCGACGTTCAAGTTTCGCCATTCAAGACGTGGCACATGTCGATTGACCCCGATGCAACACTGTTTTGCTATCTTGTTTCTGGCTCTGGCACTTTTGATGAATCAGATACTGAAGTCCCTTCACATAGAGCGGTACTGCTTCGTGATGGTGATACGATTTCAGTAAAAGCTGCGGAGAATGGGGTTCGTTTTTTACTTGTTTCCGGACGTCCTTTGAAGGAGCCTATATCGTGGGGCGGTCCTATTGTGATGAACACTCGAGCAGAATTGAGGCAGGCTTTCGCAGAGTTGGATGAAGGTACTTTTATTAAGCACGAAAATCCAGTATCTGCTCTGTAGATAATAACATGAAAGGCCGTATACTTCCTCTCCCCCGATTGGAAATATACGGCCTACAGAACAATGACCCGGAACCTAGAACATCCAGATGTCTTCACTATACAACGGTTTACTGCTCAGGTCAATGCTCATTCTTCACTGAATTAGACAAGCGTTGACGATAGTAGAAAGCATAGTTACTTTATAATAGTTAGCAAGAGCTAACAATAAGAGGAGTTATTATGCGCATTGCAGTTATCTATTATAGCAGTACAGGGAATACTGAAGCTATTGCTTCTCTCATTGCAGAAGGGGCGAGAAAGGCGGGAGCTGAAGTTGATGTATTGCCTGTTTCACAATGTAATCCGGATGTACTTACAGATTATGATAAGTTCGCTTTTGGTTGTCCCGCTTCCGGCCAGGAAGAGTTGGATGATAGTGAATTCCTTCCGTTTTATGAGCAATTAGAGTCAAAGCTGCAGGGGCATGAAATTGCATTATTTGGTTCGTTCGGTTGGGGAGATGGAGAGTGGATGCGAGACTGGCAGGAGCGTGTTGTCAGTCATGGGGCATACGTCTTCGAAGAAGGACTCAAAATCCAGGAGGAACCTGGACCTGAGTCGGAGTCGTGTAGAGCTTTTGGTTATAGGTTTGCTGGTGGCGATTAAGAAGAAAAAGTCGTAGCCTGTACAGACTTTTCCAAATCAAGCAGCTGTTGTTTTAGTGCAAGTCCTCCACCATAGCCTACGAGCGATCCGTCTGCACCAATAACACGATGACAAGGCACAATGAAAGAGATTGGGTTCCTATTGTTTGCCATGCCTACAGCACGGACAGCCTTTGGATTTCCTATTGTTTCAGCAATGTCACGATAACTCCGTGTCTCACCATATGGGATGTCTAGAAGTGCTTTCCAGACGGCTTTTTGGAATGGTGTACCTTCAAGGAGAAGAGGAAGTGAGAATTCTCGTCTTTTCCCGTCAAGATATTCTTGCAATTGAGTAGCCGCTGTTTGGATGAGCGAAGTTTCTTGCACGATAGTATTTTTTCGATGCTCACCAGTGTGAACTAATGAGACAGCAGCTATAAAACGGTTTTTTTCTACGAATTCTACGTGACCAATTTTTGTATAATAGCTAAAACTATATGCATTATTCATAGATGTGCCTACCATTGTTCCTCTTTTATAAATTCTTCTAGCGGCATGCGTTTTGCGGTTGGTTCAAATACGTCTTTGCTCGGGTATCCAATTGGGGTGAGTCCAACAACATTCCAGTCATTTGGGATTCCCAAGAATTGTTTTACTTCGAAATTATCAAAAGCTCCAATCCAGCAGGTCCCTAAACCATAATCCCTCGCAATCAGTGTGAGATGATCCAATATAATTGCTCCATCTACAAGGCTGGAGGAAGTTCCCATATAGTTTCCTCTGTTATATGAGAGTGTTTTTACCACAACTGCAACAACTATAGGTGCCTGTGCAATAAAAGTTTGATTTGAACAGAGTTTGGCAAGTTCGCTTTTTCTTTCCGGTTGCTTCACAATTACAAGACGAGTGGGTTCGCGATTGCTTCCCGAAGGGGCTTGTCGTGTTACGTCAAATATATCTGTGAGCACGGCATCAGGAATGGGGCGCGAGTCGTATGTTCGAACGCTGCGCCGGGTGAGTATTGCATCTCTTGTTTCCATAGATTTTTCCTCCTGCATGTTAGTGTAATGGCAAACACCTTATTGTACCAGGTAAAACCTGCCCGGTGGGGCGGTTTCACCCGGTACAATAAGGTTACATATGTGAAAAAATAAAATAAAAGAAACAAATGCTTGCTATCTTAAAAATCGTAGATTATACTACCACTGGGCTAGAGAACTATAATCGTTGAACAATCAGATACAATAATATTTATAAGTAAAGGAGTTTGCTATGTTTAAATTTGGCGTCGATTCATTTATATGGTCTGAGGTCTTTGAAGAAAAAGATCTTTGGGTCCTTCCAAAGGCAAAAGAACTAGGGTTCGAAGTTGTAGACCTGGCGATTGCATATCCGGAAAGATTTCCTCTGCAGGCTGTGGTTGAGAAATTGAAGGAAACAGATATTGAAGTAGTTACCACAACAACATTAGAGTCGAAGGGTAATATTATTTCTCCTGATCCAGCAGTTCGAAAGGAAGGCGTTAGACTTTTAAAGATGTTTGTCGACATCAACAATGCACTCGGATCAAAAATATTTGGTGGCGTTAACTATGCTGCATGGCGATATTTCACAGGTAAACCTCGAACTAATCAAGAATGGGACTGGTCTGTGAAGGCAATGACAGAAGTGGCAACCTATGCAAAAGAAACCGGAGACTTGACCATTTGTCTAGAGCCAATTAATAGGTTCGAAACGCATTTTATAAATACTGCTGAGGATGCCGTTGCATATTGTAAAGACGTTGGCACCGGAAATATTAAAGTCCATCTTGATACTTTCCATACGAATATTGAGGAGACGAGTGTAGCTGGGGCAGTCAAGGTTTGTGGGACTGACTACCTAGGATACGTGCACACTTGCGAAAATAACAGAGGAATTCCAGGAACTGGGCAAGTACCTTGGAAAGAGCTCTTTACTGCGTGTAAAGAAGTTGGTTTTGAAGGCCCCTTCGTTATCGAGTCGTTTGACCCAAGCTTTGAAGAGTTTAATGCTGGTTGTGCAATTTGGCGGCATTTTGCTCCAACTGGAGAGGAATTAGCAGTAAGAGGTTTGGAAAATCTGAAAAGAATTGCTGCCTCGATCTAGCACAGTAATTATCCATGGAGGGATTTATGAAAAAATTTATTAATTCATATGACAACATGATTTCCGAGATGTTAAACGGATTTGTAAAAGCGAATACTGACGTAGTTGAACGTCCTTATGAAAGAGTTTTAGTTCGAAAAGGTTCCCCCACAAAGGGAAAGGTTGGTTTAGTTACCGGAGGTGGATCCGGGCATAAGCCTGCTCTTATTGGGTACCTAGGTAAAGGAATGATGGATGCTGTTGCAGTTGGTAATATTTTTGCGGCACCTGGAGTTCAGATTTGTATGGATGCTATACGGATGGCAGATGGTGGTAGTGGTGTACTTGTCTGTATTGGAAACTACTCCGGCGATCTAATGAACTTTGGAATGGCCATTGATATGCTAGCGGATGAAGGTATCAAGGCCGAGATGATTATTGTTAATGATGATGTTGCATCATCTCCGGTTACCGCAATGGAAAATAGAAGAGGGGTAGCAGGGGAAATCATACTTTGGAAAGTTTTAGGGTACATGGCTGATTCGGGTGCTGATTTATCAACGATGAAACGGGTAGGTGACCAAGTTGTATTCAATACAAGAAGTCTGGGAGTTGCTCATACTCCATGTATTATGCCTTCTTCTGGTAAGCCGAGTTTCGAAATCGGGGATGATGAGATGGAAATCGGAGTAGGTCATCACGGTGAGCCGGGAATTGAACGCGTGAAAATGATGAGTGCCAATGATATTACCAATATTATTATGGAAAAAATCTTAGTTGATTTGCCTTATAACAAGGGTGATGAGGTCTCAGTAATAATCAATGGTTTGGGATCCACTTCACTTCTTGAACTCTATATTATTTTTGGAAGGGTTGAAGAAATACTTTCTGAAAAAGGAATTAAGATTTATAAATCTTGGGTTGGTGAATATTTCACCTCCATGGAAATGGGAGGATTTTCGATTACCTTAACAAAGTTAGACGAGACCATGAAAAAGGGAGTTGATCATCCTATCGCAGCCATTCATTTTTCAAATTAAAAAAGGTATCAGAAATGGAATTTATTACTAAAGAAACTGTTTTAGCAGCATTGGAAGCCGGTGTTCGTGAAATGCTCGCAAATAGGGAGTATTTAAACGACTTGGATAGTCCAATTGGAGACTCAGACCATGGTGATAGTATTTTTTCTACTTTTACAATCGTAGAGAAAACGATTCTTGGTTTTGACATTGAAAAAGAGGATATCGGGAAACTTTTTAGTGAAATTGGGAAAGCAATTATTTTTTCCGGTGGTGCTGCAATGGGGCCTCTGTATGGAACTGCATTTATGGATACAGGAAAAAATCTCGAAGGTAAGGAAAAACTTGATAAAGCAGATTTCTTATCTCTTTGGCAGGCCTTTTGCGGTGGTATTGAAAGAAGGGGCAAGGTCAAAGTTGGTGAGAAAACCATGTTTGATACTATCGCACCAACAGTTGAGTCGCTGAAGGACTCAGTAGAAAAAAATTTAACCTTTGAAGATACCATTCAGAAGGCTATAGAAGCTGCAAAAGAAGGGATGGAATCCACAAAAGAAATGGAGTCACATAGGGGAAGATCTAGTCGACTAGGAACGAGGAGTATTGGACACATCGATCCCGGTTCTGCGTCCATGTACTTGCTGATTAAAAAGTTTATGCAAGAAGTATCGTCACAAAGTTGAGACAGTCATTTATTAACAAAAATATTAGCTTAGCAGGTGCAAGCTAAATAAAAATTCACAAAAGGGGTATATTATGAAAAAGGTTTTCAAAGTCCTTACACTGTTAGTAATCTGTGTAGCACTTACAGTTACCGTGTTTGGTTGCTCAGGGAAAGAAACCGCGACTCAGTCTTCTACACCAGAAGCAACTGCAAGCTCAGGTGCAGCCAAAGTTGAGGAAGTTAAAAAAGAGTATCGGTTTGTTATGATTCCTATACTTGCTCAGTCGTGGTTTGACATTGTATATAATGCATCGGTCGAAGCAGCTGATGTATTGGGTGAGCAGATGGGAACAAAAATTACCATTGACTATCAAGCATCTCCGACTGCAGACTTAGTGGCTCAAAATGAACTCTTAGAGAGAGCTATTGCTACCAAGCCCGATGGAATTGCTATCGATTGTATCGATGTACAAGCCCAGTTGCCAATTTTGAGAGAAGCTATCAATAGAGGAATTCCAGTAGTTCTTTACGCATCAGTATCCCCTGAAGGTGAAATGATTCCTTATATTGGAAACGACTTCTATGAACAAGGTGCTTTCGCGGGAAAAGAGCTTCTGAAGAGAATTGACTACAAGGGAAAAGTAGCAATTATCCATGGGGTTCCTACAAATCAGCCACACGCAGAGAGATATCAGGCTTATCTTGATCTCTTCGCTCAGTATCCTGAAGTTGAAGTTGTTGCAACTGTGTTTGACTATGATGATATAGAGAATGCTCAGAAAGAAGCCGCAGCTATTCTTTCCGCACACCCAGATCTTGATGCTTTTGCCGTTTGTGATGCAGCAGGTCCAGTAGGTGCAGGAATTGCATTGAAAGAAGCAGGAAAGGTTGGTCAGGTAAAATATGTTGGAATTGACGATCTTCCACAATTGCAAGTTCTTATGCAGGAAGGGGTACTAGACCTCTCTGTTGCTACACGACCGAATAATATTGGAAAATGGTGTACCACTTCGTTGCTCATGACAAATCTTGGTATTGAACCAGTTATCTGGTACGACACAAAATTTGGTTTACTCACTCCCGATATGGTAAAAGATGGTGTAATTAAAGGATTCTAGTATGTAATCCAACTTAGCGGGAGGATTTTTAATCCTCCCGCATTCTTGAGGTTTTCTATGGCATTTTTAGAAGCGCGAAGTATTACTAAAAAATTTCCAGGTGTGGTCGCTCTTGAGAATGTGAATCTAACATTGGAAGAGGGGAAGATTCACTGTATAGTTGGCGAAAATGGAGCAGGAAAAAGCACTCTCGTAAAAATACTAACAGGACTTTACCAGGCTGACGAAGGGGTTCTATTAGTTGAAAATGAGGAAAAGACAGCCCACGCTCTTCATGAAAGCGAGATGATAGCGTACGTGCCACAAGAATTGAATTTATTTCGATTTATGTCTGTGGCAGAAAATTTAT
>Ga0334901_1001524_pt1 | contig 23932 bp, 23 predicted proteins | sample GraSluR3_MG_3_FD_207216 | JGI IMG/M metagenome (GOLD analysis project Ga0334901, IMG submission 207216) | Sludge microbial communities from methane-producing bioreactor in Wageningen University, Netherlands - Granular Sludge_15_08-R3 | ecosystem: Engineered > Bioreactor > Anaerobic >... | reverse complement strand
CGGTTTCGGCACCTTCGTATTCGGCCTGTGACATGGCGTTGGCCTCAAACAGATCTTTTGCCCGTTGATAAGCCTTTTCGGCCGCTTCCAGGTTGGTTTCCGCTATGTACAAAGCCGCTTCGGCATTACGCAAACCATTCTCAAAATCAGTCCGGTCCAGCTCAAACAGCACCGTTCCCCGGTTAACTGACTGGCCAACTTTAGCGTTTATGGAAGCAACCCTGGCCACCCCGGTGATTTGCGGTGCAATATTAACCTCGGCAGCCGGAATCACTTCACCGGTTACTTCTATTTCCCTGCTCAAATCGGTTTTAGCTACCGCCGCCACTTCTACCGGCACCGTCTTTTCTTCTTGCGGGGGACCTTCTGTTTGCCCGCATCCCGCTACAAGCAACAACAAAACACCAAGACAAACCGCCATTGATAAGAAAGAAAATTTTCGCACCTTTTCCTCCCCCAACTCAAAATAAATCAAACCATCTGGAATAATTCCAGATGGTGCCTAAATTTAACTTTACCCCGGCCCGAAACAGCTCCCAAAAAATAGTTCAAATACTAAGTTGTTTAAATAGTAAAATATTACTCGTCCCTTGTCAAGAAAAAGATGCTATTTTTACAAATGGCAGTTTCTGCTGTTTACAACATTCCCCCCCAAAAGGTACGGGTTCTTTTGGGGGGAAATACCAATCTATTGTTAACTGCGTTTTAAAATTGTGCTTTTCTAAATTTTCATGGTAAAATATATAAAAATCTTGTACTGGAGGATTTAACTATGACCAAAAACAACCTTAAAGAAGCTTTTGCGGGGGAATCCCAAGCCAGGAACAAGTATGCGGCTTTTGCCCGCAAAGCCGACGCCGAGGGTTATCAAAGCGTGGCCAAGTTATTCCGGGTCGCCTCGGAAGCCGAAGCAATCCATGCCTACTCCGAGTTTAAAGCTTTGGGCGCGATCAAGACTACCGCTGAAAACCTCCAGGCGGCCATTGAAGGTGAGACCTACGAATTCACCACCATGTACCCGGAGTTCATAAAAAAAGCGGAAACGGAGGGGGAAAACCAGGCCCTGAGGGCCTTCCGCAATGCCAACGAAGCGGAAAAAATCCACGCCGGGCTGTATCAAAAAGCCCTTGCAAATTTGGAAGACAAGGCCGCTGCGGAATACTACCTGTGCACGGTATGCGGCAATATTTTCGAAAACGAATACCCGGAACAATGTCCCATCTGCAACGCTTCCTCCAGGGCCTTTAAAAAAGTTGACTGAATATCGTTAAAAACCTCCGGGACATGTTTACCCCCGGAGGTTTTTTCTTTGTTTCTAATCACCCTCAGCCTCGGCCTGTTTAAAAGGAACCACGTTGTCCTTGGCAGGCATGGCCGCCTCTATGATCCGGCTCCTTATTTCCGCCGTCATTTCCGGGTGTTCTTTTAAGAATTGCCGCACGTTTTCCCGGCCCTGGCCCAGTCTGGTCCCGCCGAATGAATACCAGGACCCGGACTTTTCGATAACCTGATGTTGTTCGCCCAGATCCACCAGGCACATTTCTTCAGAAACCCCTTCGCCGTAAAATAACTCCACTTCGGCCTGCTTAAACGGCGGCGCGACCTTGTTCTTGGTAATTTTCATTTTTACCCGGTTGCCGATTTTATCGGCACCGCTCTTAATGTCCTGCGCTTTTCTGACTTCCAACCTTATGGAGCTGTAAAATTTGAGCGCCCGCCCGCCGGCGGTCACTTCCGGCGAACCGTAGACAATGCCGACTTTTTCCCGGAGCTGGTTGATAAATATCACCAGGGTATTGGTCTTGTGCACAAAAGAAGTCAGTTTTCTGAGTGCCTGCGACATCAACCTGGCCTGCAATCCGACGTGCGCGTCTCCCATCTCGCCCTCAATTTCCGCCCGCGGCACCAGCGCGGCCACGCTGTCAATGGCAATTACGTCAACCGCCCCGCTGCTGACCAGCGCCCCGCAGATTTCCAGCGCCTGCTCCCCGTTGTCGGGCTGCGCAACCAGCAGTTCTTCAATGTTGACGCCCAATTTTTCCGCATACAACGGGTCCAGGGCGTGTTCCGCGTCAATAAAAGCGGCGAACCCGCCGGCCTTTTGGGCTTGCGCGATCACGTGCAGGGCGACGGTCGTCTTGCCGGATGATTCCGGGCCGTAAATTTCCACCACCCGGCCGCGCGGCATCCCCCCGACGCCGGTAGCGAGGTCCAGCGGCAGCACGCCGGTGGAAATCGCCTCCACGCTTACTTTGGCGCCTTTTTCACCGAGACGCATGATGGAACCCTTACCAAACCTCTTTTCAATATCGGTCAGCGCCCTGGACAGCGCCGCGTCCTTTTCCCGGTTCTCTTCTTTAACCTTACTCATAACCAAACCCTCCCGCCGGTACATATGTTTGGTAAGATTATAACACGAACATGTGTTTTATTCAACCTGCAATGATGATATATTTTTCTAACCGGGAATTATTTTTACGAAAAATGCCTGGATGTTACAGGAAAATATCGTTAAGAGGGTGAACATCTCTTAATGACAGGGAACATTATCCCCTTCGAAAAAACTTGAAACAGGGTGCGACAGGGGACGGGGGACAGTTCCCTTGTCCCCCGTCCAAAAAATATCCTTAAAATGTCCTTGGCAGGTGAACGTTTTGAGGTGCCGGTACGTCAATAATTTATATGGAATAATTAAACGGGGGAGATGGATTTATGAATAAAAACCACCGCCAAAGTAACCGCGGCAAAACAAATCACGGTAAATGGGGAATTTTTTTATTAATTCCGCTGGTCCTGGTGCTTTTGCCGCTGGCAGCCGTCTTAACCGGCTGCGCCCGCACGGCCGAACAAGAACCGGTAAATATTAATACCGCGTTTGCCCGGTACCAGGAAGCGCCCGTTCAGGTACAACCCGCCGTGGAACCTTATACGGTGGAGCCCGGCTTAGCCAACATCACCAACAAAGACATGTTTGAACTGTCCCCGGCGGCACAAGACCTTCTGGTAAAAAACGGCTTCGTGGTGGTCCCGAATGATTTCGTCAAGGAGTATTTCGGTCTTTACGAAATGAACCGTTACCAACCGGTCCCGCTGTTTATCACCACCGATTCCGTACTCCACAACTACCACTTGTTTTTCAACCACCTGCTCCGGGTGGTCGAAACCGGCGAACTTGCCCCGGAACTAAAAATTTTGAGCCGGGCCATGCTTGATCAAACGCTCCGGCAGTACACCGCCCTGCGGGGTACGGAGTGGGAAAACGCCGCTAAAAGGAACGCCGGTTTTTTTGCCGTGGCGTGCAAGCTTTTAGACCCGGAGACCCCGGTTCCGGCGGCGGTCAAGGACGAAGTGGCCGAAGAACTGGCGCTGATTGAGGCGCACCAGGGCATTGCGGTTTCCCCGCTGATGAACCCCGGCGGCAACCGCGGTGCCGCGACCGCTCTCAAAGAGGATTACTCGCAGTACGTCCCGCGGGGGCACTACGACCGGAGCGACCTGCTGCAAGCCTATTTTAAAACCATGATGTGGTACGGCCGGCTGACCTTCCGCCTCGACAACGAGGACGAAACCAAATCCGCCGCCCTGATCGCCCTGGCGCTGGATGACGCAAACAACCGTCAACACTGGGAGCGCATTTACACCACCACTAACTTTTTTGTCGGCCGGAGCGACGATATCACCTACCACCGGTTAAAAGACCTGTTTATCAAGAGTTACGGCGCCATGCCCTCTCTGCAGGCATTGACGGACACGCCGGACCAATGGAACGCTTTCCGGGAAGCGGCCCGGGCGTTAGAACCGCCGGCCCTTAACCAGGAAATCAAAGGATTCCGGTTCATGGGACAGCGTTTCACCCTTGACGCGGATATTTTTCAGCGCCTGATTTACCGGGAAGTAAAAGAAAACCCCCAGGGGCAGTTCAGGATGCTACCCAAAGGGCTGGATATCCCGGCCGTGTTCGGCTCAGCGGAAGCTTACGCGATTTTAGAGGCGGCGGGAGAAACCGCCTACCGGGATTACCCGGAAAACATGAACCGGCTGCAAGAGCGGCTGGCCGGATTGGACGCAGACACCTGGATACAAAATCTTTATTGGGGTTGGCTGCATACTTTGAAAACGTTAATCGGGGAAAAACCGGAAGGATATCCCTCTTTTATGCGCAACCAGGCCTGGACGCGTAAGGAACTGAACACTTTTCTGGGCAGCTGGACGGAATTAAAGCATGACACCGTTTTGTACGCCAAACAAGTCTACGCGGAGGCCGGCGGAGGCGGCGGGGACGTTGACGACCGGGGATACGTCGAACCCAATCCCCATCTGTACGCCCGCCTGGCCGCGCTGGTCAGGATGACGGAAGAAGGGCTGGCGGCACGGGATTTGTTAAACGAACGGGACCGGGCCAGCCTGGAAAGAATGGAGCAAATGGTGCTGACCTTAAAGACTATCGCCGAAAAAGAACTGTCCAATAACCCTTTAACTGACGAAGAATACGACTTCATCCGTTTCTACGGGGGACAGCTGGAACACTTCTGGCTGGAAGCCCTGCGGGACGTGGGCGTGGAACACCGTTCCGCGTGCTTTGACCGCCCGGCGGCATTAGTGGCCGACGTGGCCACCGACCCGGCCGGCGGGCGGGTGCTGGAGGAAGCAACCGGTCCTGTCTTTCATATCTATGCCGCGGTACCCGTGGACGGTAAACTGCGCCTTGCCGTCGGCGGCGTGTATTCCTACTATGAGTTTCCCTGGCCGTTAAACGACCGTTTGACCGATAAAAAATGGCACGAAATGATCAATAATGACCGGACCCCGCCGCTGCCCGCATGGACCGGCGCCTTCACCGCGCCGTGAAAAAACCGGGTATAACCGCGGCAGTCCTGGTGTTCGCCCTGGTCTGCCTGGGCTGCCTGGGCTGCTGCGCCGCCAAAAACATTTGGCCGGAAAGCGCCACCAACCGCGGCCATGAAGCAGATTTCGCGGCCTTCAAGGCAAAAAAACTGGCCCTCCCGGCCGGGCACGAACCCGTCTGCCTGGTTGCCGTGGGCGACATCATGCTTTCCCGGGGGGTGGCCGCGGCAAGCGAACGGCACGGCGATTGGGGCCACCCCCTGGCAAAAGTTAAAGACATTTTACGGGAAGGCGACCTGGTTTTCGGCAACCTCGAAAACCCCGTGACCCCAGGCCGGAAAATATCCCTGCCGGAGATGGTCCTGCGCGCCGGTCCGGGTACGGTACCCGCCTTAAAGGACGCCGGTTTCAACCTGCTTTCCCTGGCCAACAACCACGCCATGGATTTCGGGCGCCGGGGCCTGCTGGACACTTTGCAATACTTGGACCAGGCGGGAATTAATTATGCCGGTGCCGGAAAAACACAGGCAGAGGCCGGCAGCGCAAAATTCCTGAAGGTCAAGGGGCTGAAGCTGGCTTTCCTCGCCTTCTGCGATCCCGTCCTGGCACCCGCATCATACCGCGCGCCGGAACCAGATGCGCCCGGCGTGGCTTTCCGGGAACCGGAAAAAATAAAAACCGCCGTAAAAAACGCCGCGGAGAAGTCTGACTTCGTGGTGGTATCCCTCCACGCCGGGGCCGAATACCGGCCGGAACCCGGTCACATCCAGGTGCAGTACGCACGTTCAGCCATCGACGCCGGTGCCGACCTGGTTCTGGGGCACCACCCGCACGTGGTGCAGAAAGTGGAAAAATACCGGGGTAAATATATTTTTTACAGCCTGGGCAATTTTATTTTTGACCAGATGTGGTCCCGGCCCACGCGCGAGGGACTGGTGGCCAGGTTCTTCATTAACCAAAGCGGGATCACCCAAATCGAATTCCTGCCGGTCTACATCAATGACGACTGCCAGCCGCAGGCTTTAAGCGGTTGGGAAGCCGCAAAGGTATTAGCCAAACTGGGCCTGGAGCTAAATGAAGAAACCCTTCCGGTCTGGAACCGGCAGGAAAAAACCTTCCGGGAGAGCAAAAGATACACGGTATACCCCGGACCGGAGTTCAAGCTGGTAAAAAGCCGCTGTTACGACCTGGACCGGGACGGGCGCGACGAAAATTATTCTCTGAGGGACGGTACCTTAAAAGTCGAAACCGGCAGCGGCAGCAGCGCCGGCACCGCTGCCGAAACACTCTGGCAGTCGCCGGAAGACTGGTGGGTGGACGACTTTTTTCTGGGCGATTCCGATAATAACGGTAGGGAGGAATTAAACCTGCTGGTCTGGAAAAAGGGAAGTTTCGGGCCCCACAAACCCTTCTGGATGACCCGGGAAGACCGGAGTGTAAAAAATCATCTTTTCATTTTCCAACCGGCCGGCGGCACTTTCAAACCGGTCTGGCAATCATCCAACCTGGACCGGCCCAACTACCGCACCGTGCTCAAAGATATCGACGGTGACGGCGCCAACGAGTTGCTGGTCACGGAAGGCGATTACGACAACCCGGCTTACCGGCAGGTAAGCGTCTGGAAGTGGAACGGCTGGGGATTTACCAACATTTCCGGATAAAACGCAAAAAGAGTTTGCAAAAGCATCAAGGAATAATAGCGTCAAGTAGCTACTATCATAGTTTGTTACTTATCACTATTTAATAACTAATCCTTCCAGTGCCACCTACTGCTCGGCTTGCCGAAAGAGCGGTTGATTTCAGAAGCGTCGAAATCTATCCGGTAAAACTTCCGGTAAAACATTTGGGCTTCGTTGATAATGTCGAAACAAAACACTTCCGGGTGCAATACATTGGCTATGTGCATGAGTCCCAAAATCCACCTGGGGCTGCCAAAATCCCAACAGGCCGCCGGGTGGGAATATATTTTTTTATTTCTCACAGCCTCTACCGTCAAGCCGGCCTCAGAAAACTCGGTATAGAAATCTTCCACCGGGGAAGACATAAAGGACGAAATAAAAATAATTTCCGGATTTAACGATTTAAGCTCCTCATAGGTTATTTCCCTGCCCGGTCTTCCGCTGCCGCTTACCTCTTGGTTGAGATTGATGCCCCCTGCCGTCTCAATGAGCTGGTTTTCCAGGCGCTCGCCTTTAATACAGAAATGCGGCTTGCCCATGGCGTAATATACCCGGGGCTTACGTTCGACAAAAGACAGTCCTTCCTTAATCTCAGCAATTTTTGCTTCCATGTAGACGGCAAGTTTTTCCGCTTCGTCTTCCAGCTGCAGCAGTTTTCCAAAGAACCTGATTAATCCGAGGTAAGTACCGGGGTTTTGCAGGTCACGGTGTAATTTTGGCAGCGCGTCCCGGCTGAGAATTTCTTCCCAGGCCCGCACCACCCTGGTTTGATCATTTACGCCCATGGCAAACAATATGGCTTCAACCATTTCTAAAGCTCTGGTAAAAGGATAGCCTCCCTCAAAATCACCTTCCTGGTACGCTATTTCTGCTTCGAGGCCTTTAAAATTAAGTTTCCGCCCGCATTGGGGGCAGCTGTTGTTTTGGTCCGCACCTGCCCCGCCGGGCCTCAATTTGGCACCCATGGGTCCGTAAAAGCCCCGCTTGTAGATAACCGCCCCGCAACCGGGGCAGAACGTACTCAGGTACTCGGTGCCGGGAGAATTAAAAACATATACGTAATCCAGATATTTCCGCAAACGCGCGCGCAGTTTTTCCGTCTCCCGAATAGCCGGCTCCCGGGAGGGCGCCGCGGACTCCACGGGAATAAACCGCATCACCTGCATCGGTATATCCGCTGCAATTTCAGCCAGACGCCGGGCCAGGTCCAATACTTCTTCCCGGTTATCATGGTAATGAATACAGGAAACCTCAATATGAACCCCTTTCTCATGCATCCGTTTAATATTTCTGAACACGGGCCCGGGGGTGCTGCCGCCGCATTCCCGGTAGGCCCGTTCGGAAAGTCCCTTGATACCGACATTGATAAAATCCAAATAAGGAATAAGCTCCTCCAGAGAAGTTGCGGTGAAATAAGTATTTGAGGAACACCCTACCAACAACCCGCGTTTTTTGGCGGCACGGGCAACTTTAACAAAGGTGGGAAAGGAGGCCAGAGGGTCGTTCATCAAAAACGCGATTCCGATACAATCATTTTCTATGGCTTTAGCAACCACTTCCTCCGGCGGCAATTTCCGCAAAATCTTGCTGCCGGGAGCCATTTCCTTGACGATTACCGTGGAAATGCACCCGGCGCAATCAAAATTACACCCGGCGGTGCTGATCTGCAGAAACTTTCCTTTGGGATAAAAATGCAGCAAGGGCATGGTTTCTATGGAAATAGGAATGGTAATCAGATACCTGTCCGGAAACAGCCCGGTAATTTCTCCTCCTTTGTTGGAGTACATTTTGCAGGCTCCCGTTTTACCTTCCGGAATACGACAACCCCTTTCGCAAATGTGACAGATCAAACTTTTTCCCTCCTTATGACGATCCACAATCCCGCCTCGTTTTTGATGATTTCAAAATCCGGCAGGCCCGCGTTGCGCAGTTCCCGGCTAAAATTTTCTACATTCTGCCTGCCCGTATTTTTTTTGACAAACCCGCGCCAGTCTTTTTTTATTTTCACCATGGTTTCGGTAATTTGTTTTTTTAATTCTGGCGTGCCGAAACCGCCGCCGATACAGGTAGCGCCCCCCGGTGCCAGCACCCGGTAAATTTCCTGAAAAGCCTTTACCCGGTTTTCCCAAAAAAATACCGAACCCCGGCTGACCATAAGGTCAATTGATTGGTCGGCGAGCGGAATATCATGGACATCACCTAATAATATCTGTACCCTTGCTTCCAGACCGGATGCAGTGATATTGCGGGCGGCAATTTCCAGCATATCCGGAGATTTGTCATACAAATAAATCTGCAAATCCGTGATTTGGGCCAGGGCGATACCCAAATAACCGGTACCGCTGCCGATGTCAAGGCATTTACCTTTGGACAGGCCGGTTTTATTTTTTATCTGTTCCGCTATGACCGGGTAAATCGGGGCAAATACTTTACGGGCAATTTCTTCGTATTCCGCAGCATTGGTTTCCAAAACTTTACCACTCCTTTCACGATACCAAACTAAAAATAAATGCTTGCTTCCCCGGCCTTACTGATTGACTTGGGATCGCACCAGTAAATCTTCTATCTCCCGGCCGGTAAGGTCATAATGGTAAAAAGTAGAGTAAAAGTCCTTGATTTCTTCCCTTATATCATACTTGAAAATATCCGGGTACAGGGTATGCGCCAGCCATTTCACCCCGATAATGCGGTTTACCGAGGGGGGCCGGTCAAACCAGTTAAAAGGCTTATCCGGAATATCGTACACCTGGTGCTCCTTTACTGCTTTAAGGCCGGTCCATTTGGGATCTGTAGTTACATGGTGGTAAATTGCCCCCTCTTGACCGCCCAATCCGCTCAAGGTGGCGGTGATTATGACATCAGGGTCCCAGGATAAAATTTGTTCCAGCGAAACCGAAGTCATACCCATACCTCCTTTCAAGGGAACGTCGGCAACATTAACACCTCCCACCAAATCCAGCACCTGGGTATGACGCGACCCCCTGGGATCGGTGCTCAAACCTTGATTCCCTTCGGCGTAGTATACCCGGACCCGTTTTTCTTCAGGAATCAACCCGGCTTTTTCGGCCACCTCGTCAACCGACCGGCGGCAATACGCCGCCAACTCTGCGGCCTGTTCTTCGGCTCCCAGCAGGGCGCCTAAAAATTCATAAGTTTGGTCCAACCCGGTAAGGCGGTCATTAAAGACCACCACGGGAATATGTAACTGCTCCTGGATCCGTTCAGCCAGTGACACCTGGGTTTGGTCGTCAGAACAAATAATTATATCGGGACCGATTTTTAAAAGTTCTTCCGTATTGCATGATTTATTGGCGTACCAGCCGCCCAGATTGGGCAAATTCCGGCAGGCGGGCAAAAGATATTTTTTATGTTCCGGGCCGATTTCAAAATTCCAGGCGACAAGCTTTTCTGGCGCCAGGGTGTACATCAAAATCGACCCTACCGGATTGGTGGAAAATACTTGGTTGATTTCACCGGGTACGGTTACCTTTCTCCCGGCCTGGTCTACAATGGTGCGGGTTTGGGGAGCCGCCCCCCCGGATCCGGTACTAGCCTCCCGGGTTCCGCAACCCGCGCCGGTGATGGCAATTAAAGTGATAACCAAACAAAGGCAGCTTACTTTAACCAAATAATTTTTCTGAAGCATTCTTTGCCTCCCAACTTTAAATTTAGTAATTATGCCAGCAGGGGTATACAAACCTTGACTTCTTTGGGCGGATCATCAAATATTTTTGCCGCAACCACTTTAATACTGGCAGCGTACAGCGCACTTAGATTGTTTTCTGTTACGATCTCATCCGGAGCCCCCAGGGCTAAAATCTTTCCTCCTTTTAAAATAGCCACCTTATTGCATGCCAGGAAAGCGTGGTCGGGGAAATGGGTCGTCATAATAATTGCGTAGTCCTGCCGGGAAAGCTCGTTGATAATCTCCAGGATGCGGGCTTGATTACCGTAATCCAGACTGGCCGTCGGCTCGTCCATAATTAGAATTTCCGACTGCTGGGCCAGGGCCCGGGCAATAAGCACCAACTGGCGCTCGCCGCCGCTTATTTCACTAAACAAAGCATTTTCCAAATGAGCAATACCGGCTTTAAACAATGCTTCCCTGGCCACCTCCATATCTTTCTCTGCGGGCACGGACATGATACCGATATGCGGACTCCTGCCCATAAGGACCAGATCAATTACCTGATAGGGAAAAACCATGTTAGCGGCCTGGGGAACGTACGCTACCATCCTGGCCAGTTCCCTGGCGGATATTTTATGTACCTCACGGTTCCCGACCCAAATTTTCCCCCGGCTGATTTTGTTAATCCCGAGCAGGCAGCGCAGCAAGGTGGTTTTTCCCGTGCCGTTAGGCCCTAAAAGACACAATACATCCCCTTCAGCAAGGGAAAAGGATATGCCGTTTAATAAATTGGGGTGTTTGGGATAATTAAAACATAAACCCTCTACCGCTATACCCATTCGAATTCCCTCCAAACTTTAATCATTTTAAGCAGAGATATTAATTACAATGTCCAGCCTTTCCCCGCCCTGGACAGTAAGAAGACAAAAAACGGCGCCCCGATCAAAGCCGTTAGGATTCCCAGGGGGATCTCGACGGCAATTGCGTTGCGGCTGATATTGTCCACCAAAAGCAAGTACCCGCTGCCCAATAAAAACGAAGTGGGCAGCAGTCTTTGAAAATTGGGGCCGGTCAGCATGCGGGCTATGTGCGGGATAATCAGCCCGACCCAGCCGATAATACCGCTGATGCTCACAGCGGCGGCAGTCATAAGGGTGGCACAAAGCATCACTGTAATCCTGATGCGGTTGATATTGATCCCCAGTGCCAGCGCTTCTTCATCACCGACGGCAAGCACGTTAATCTGCCAGCGGATAAGGTAGAGCACGCTGACGGGAAGGATGACGGGAAACAAAACAAACAGCGCATCGGTATTGGTTACCTTGGACAAGCCCCCCATCAGCCAAAAGGTGATTGCCGGCAGAACGTCCAGGGGGTCCGCCAAATATTTGGTAATGGAAAGCAGGGCCTGAAAAAGCGCCGAAACCACCAGTCCGCCCAAAACCAGGACCAGCATGGAATTTTTACCAAAAAAACGGCTGATGAAAAAAGAGACGGCAACCGCCAGCAGGGCAAACAAAAAAGCCATTGCCTGCACGGCAGGCCAGGGATAATAAAGAATCATGCCCAAAGCCGCACCGAAACCGGCTCCCGCCGAAACCCCCAGAATATCCGGTGATACCAACGGGTTTTTAAACAAACTCTGGTACGCGGCGCCGGAAGCAGACAATGCCCCGCCGACCAGCAACGCCGCAATAATACGCGGCAATCGCAGCTGCAATACCACAACTTCCATGGTATCGGTCCACGTTTTTGAGATGTTAAAGACTTTAGAAAGCAATATGGCAAGTACCGTATCCGGGGTTACCGGATAGCGCCCCAGGAGAAACGAAATAAAAAATAATCCTGTCACCATTAAAAAGAGCAGCGTTATTTTTAACGGTATTTTTTTTAACAGTATTGAAAACCAACCGCAGTCAAGTTTTTTGTTCGCCATATTTCACCAACGCATAATTTATATTTTGCAGAAAAGCGTTATATTTTTACTAGAATAACGAGGACAATAAGATGAGCATGGGGTAGAAACAGTATAACCGTCTCCCATGCTCCCACCCAAGTCCCGGGTATTAACTGCCGCCCTTGCCAAAAGTACAGTTGGGAAACCGACACTTTTTACAAGACCTGCAAAGCCCGCCGTGGCCCAAAGCGACAATATCCTTCCGGGTTACCCGTTCACCGGCCATCAGCCTGGGCAATATTAAATCAGTTACCGTTATTTGGAAAAACATCCCGCAAGCCGGCACTCCCATGACGGGCACCTCCCCGAGGTAGGCAAGCATGAACATCGCCCCCGGCAGAGCGGGCGAACCGTATTTTTCCACTTGCGCCCCCGTAAGGCGGATGGCTTTCGGGGTCACATCATCGGGATCGACGGACATGCCACCGGTTAAAATGACCAAACCCGCCCCGTCAGCAACCATCTTTTTGGTTTTGGCAGCAATTACCTCCGCGTCATCCGGGGCGTAATCAATACCCAAAACCGTAGAGCCGAATGATTCCACCTTTCCCTTAATTACCGGGCTAAAATCGTCACGCACACGCTTTTTATACACCTCGTTACCGGTAATGATCACGCCCACTTTAATCTTTTGAAACGGCATAACCTTTACCACCCAGCCGTACTGCCGGCAAATATTTTCAGCATTGTCAACTGTTTGCTCGGGTACCACCAACGGAATTACTTTGGTACCCGCAAGCATTTCCCCTTTCTTGACGACCATATTATTAGGCAGCGTGGACAAAATTACATCCGGCAAGTCGTTAATTGCCTCCACCGCAGGGACATTAATTTTCAAAAGCCCGTCACATGCTGCATATAGGTTTACCCGGCTTTCCTTGGGGCCGCGCCAGGTCACATCAGACCCGGCAGCGGCCGTTCCCAGGCGGATACCGGCATCATCCTCGTGGACATCACCGGGTTCCAGGTCCAGGATATAAATATTTTCTTTTCCTAACTTCAGGAGTTCAGGAACGTCTTCTTCCTTGATAATGTGACCTTTTTTAAAAGATACCCCTTTGGATTCCCCCCTTACTATTCTGGTAATATCGTGGCCAATCACCTTACCTACCGCTTCTTCCACATTAACTGTTTTTACATTCAAATATTTTCACCTCTGGCATAATGATTTAAACAAACGCTCAATTGGAATGAGCAGCAACGACAAACTCCTGTATCTCTTCAACCGGCTGATAAAAAACATCCTGAAAAGACCCCTGCTGTTTAATTTGACCTTCTGCAAGCACAACAATTCTGTCCGCAAGTTCGCGGGCTTCGGCAAAATCATGTGTAACATACAGCATTGTTAAATCCAAACTTTTCTGCAGTATTTTTAATTCCTTACGGATGTTTTTAGCCGTAGCAGGATCCAGACTGGATAGCGGTTCATCCAAAAGCAAAATCTTTGGTTCCATAATGATGGACCGCGCCAAACCCACCCGTTGTTTTTCCCCGCCGCTGAGATCCTTCGGAAAACGTTTTTTTAAATGGGCGATATGGAGCAGCTCCAGAATCTTTTCAACCTTGTCCTTTATACCGTCAGCCGGGCAACCGCCGGCTCGCAGGCCAAACGCAACATTTTCAAAAACATTGAAATGGGGAAACAGATAAATGTCCTGCAGCAGATAACCCACATTACGCTTTTCTGTAGGTATATGGTTCATATTATACTTATCAAAATACACGTCTCCCCCGTATTCTATCAAACCAGCAATCACATTGAGCAGCGTGCTCTTGCCGGCTCCGGTAAAACCCAGCACCGCCATTAGTACACCGGCTTCAACATCTAGATTTACATTTTTCAGACAGTAGGGGGTAGAAATATTTCTCAGACTGATAAATGACATTTTTTACCTCCAAGCACCGGTTACTCTATTTTCCAACCACAGGAATAACCGCTCAAAGATGAAACACATCAGGGACAACACGACTAGACAGACCATAATAACATCTACCCGGATCAGGCTTTCCGCATTCATCAACAGAGAGCCAATCCCTGTAGGAATAGCAAACATTTCCGCTGCAATGACCGTACGCCAGACCATCCCCGCCTCCAGGCGCAGACCGGTAAAAATATTGGGGGACGCCATGGGAAGTATAATACGGTAAAAGATGTACCACGAAGATGCCCCAAGCGTCCGGGCGGCTTTTATATACTCTTCTTTCACCTCTTTTATACCTGTCAGGGTATTGTAGGCTACCGGAAAAAAAGCGCAGATAAAAATCAGGGTAATGGGTAAAGCCTCATTTATGCCAATCCACAGCATTAACAACGGCAACCATCCTAAAGTCGGGATGGGAAACAGAAAACTAATCAGCGGTCGCAAACTGCGTTCCACAACCTTGTTTACACCCATCATTGTCCCGACAATCAAACCAGCTAAACTTCCCAGGATATATCCGGCGATGACTCTTACGAAACTTGCTCCCAGACTCTTAAGAAGTATTCCATTGCTCAAGAGAGAACCAAATACCCCAACTACATTGCTTAATGGCGGAAACAGCGGGGTTTGGGCTATATGACCTGCTATTTCCCATAAAGCAAGAAATAATCCTACTGGCGCAAGATATAATAATTGTTCCTTCAGTATTTTTCGCTTCATTGCCAGCCATCGCCCTTATCCTTAATTAACTGCCATAATTTCTTCCGCGTTAAAAGATTTTGTTAAATATCCTAAAGCGTACATCTTGTCGATAACGTCCTGCACATCCTGGATACTGATATCCGGCGTTAATTTTAAGTTGCTTATTGATTGGGCGGCAAGCTCCGGGGTGACTTCCAGGTCGGCCTCCGGGCTTTGCATCTCTTCTTTTACCAAATTCTGGTTCAAGTTTAAATTCTGAGCCACAATCGCAGCGCTATCCTGCGGATTTTCATTCATAAGCTCAATGCTCTGCGCATTAACCGCTTTCAATTTTTCTACAACTTCCGGCTGATTGTTTAACAAATTCTCCGTAACCACCAGAACGCTTCCCTGCATATCCGGCCAAATATCGGCACTCTTAAGCAACATTTTCATCCCCGGAAACGAGGCTGCCAAAGTTGCAAAATGTTCGGGAACAAAAACGGCATCGACTTTACCGTTGCGTAAAGCCATAAGTTGTTTGGCCGTATTCATCCGCATTGTATTGGCCATAATTTTTTCGGAATCCAAATTTTCTTTTTCTAACAGAAGCATTTGTAAAAAGTCGGTAGGGGTTCCCTTACGACCGTTGGCTATTTTAATCCCACTCTTCTCCAGGTCACTTAATTCTTTTATTTTGGCACTGTTTACTACCAGCCCATAACCGTCCTTATGGGTACTGGCAATGATTTTAAGAGGTACGCCCCCATTGGCATAAGTAAAAATCGCAGGAACCAAACACATATAACTGACATCAAACCCCCCTTTGGTAAAAGCCGCCGCCACGCCTACGCCGCTGGCATACACATTAACATCATTTACCTCAATGCCCTCTTCCTGGAAAAGATTTTTTCCCTGGGCATAATAGAAAGCGGCGGCGTGATCGGTATACTCAACTGCAAAATTAAGACTGGTCTCTCTCTCCCCAGGTGGTTGATTAGATGTTGTTCGGGTCTGGTTGCAACCAACCGTCAAAATCATTAAAATTCCGGTGATAAAAGAAATAATCAGCTTCCTTTTCATCTCATTTCCTCCTGAACAATTGTGTTCTTACGACGATACGGGGCAGAATTTTTTCAATCCGAGCATCCGGGCCGCAGCGGCAATCGTCGTCCCGTAAAAAAGCACCGGTTTTTTCTTTAGCTTAAGAAAAGGATCGATCGTCCCGTTTACCACCGTACTACCCGTAACCATAATCAAGTCTGCCCAATCCTCTGCCGGATCCAGTTCACACTCCCCGCTTTCTATGGTGACGCCATATTTATCCTGACCAATGTTGTCGGGGTCGAGGTCAAAAACCCTGATCTCAAAATGGCGGGCTAATTCCTCAACCATGGCCGGCTGCAGCCCGAACACCGCAATCCGCGGTTTTCCGTACTCCGAGGAAATGGTCTTAATAAGCTTTTGACTGCATTCCGCCGGCCCGGTATCTTTACAATGAATCGTATTGGTAGCCTTTTTTAGTTTACGGTAGAGAGCGTTGATGGTAGCAATAATGACGGCCCGGTTATAGTTGTTAACCGGTGGCAGAGTTAAAGCATCCCGCAAAGTACCCCGGTAATTTCCCGGCATATCGGTAAACGCTTGTCCAATAAACCCGTCAACCACCGCCTGCATCAGCTTCTCTTTACCCTTTTGCAGGGGAAAATCATCTCTTCCCGGAGAACCGATGGCTTCTTCGGGAGTAAGGGTTTTACAAGTAATTGCTACACTGGAACGGGGCAATACCGGATCCTGCAAGATCCTTTCAATTTGGGTCCTAAGGGTCTTAAATACTACGGGTTCCTCCAAGTAAAATCACCTCCGAATTTATTAAAAATATATAAAGAGACCATTGAAATAATAATTACAAGTCGGCTGTCGCACCATCGCCCCTTTCAATAAGACCACAAAGCACGCTATCTTTTTGTTAGAATAACGAGAGCAAAAAAATAAAAAAGAGGAGAGAATCCATATTGTGCCAGGGTTGGTCAACGTTATGTTTTCACTAGAACAACGTAGCAAAAATAAACTGCCGTCTAGAACCGGCAACTCCTATCCTATGCCTGCTGTTTGTGTTGATTTTACCACGGCCCCTAAAGCCTGTCAAACCAATTAATTAGTGTATTCAAATATCATAATTATAGTTAATCCTTATCAATGATCATGGTATCGATTGCAGTAAAAAACAATTTCGTGTTTTCTAATGCCGAGTTTTTTTTCAAAATAAGCGCACTTACACAAAAAAATAAAATAAATCTTCCTGGGATTGTCCACCAACGACTCAAAATTACCCTGTCCCTTGGAAATAATTACATCCGCGCTGTTAAAAATATCTCTAAAATCTTCAGTACACTCGCTGAGGATAGTCCCGGGAAAATCCGCCCCGTTATCGATTACAACCGCGTATTTATCCACACCAATATTTTTAGCGTCACGAACGGTAACGTCATTTATCACCGGATTTCCTCTGGTGGCAAAATAAATCTTCAGCCGCGGGTAGCGCCTTTTTATTTCCCGGATTAAGAATTTATCTAAAACGATTTCTCCCGCGTTATCTCCCAGGTATAGCAATGTCTTTCCCTTTGCCAGATCGCCGGTCATCCGGTCAAAAAGAGCAGCGCAAAAATCTTTTTCCACAGTTTCTTGAATTACCCTGAAAACCTCGGAGGAGTCCAGGTCCGGAACGGCACCGAAGTCTATCACGTTCCCGGCGGCAGCCAACTTAACCGCAGCCGCAAGCCGGTCTTCAGCGGACACAACAAAATTATCGAAATTTTTTTCCAGGGAAAGCATTTTTTTATTGTACAGGTCCTTTTCTTCCCGGTAGGGATCGCTGCTGCCGGACAACTCCCTGAATATCCGGTGCATATTACCGGCAACCTGAGGAGCGATAGTGTCTTGATCAATGCCGCTCATCTCATGCAGCACCTTTTTAATGAATAAAAAGCGTTCGTTATCATTATCAATATGTTTTCCTGCCAGTTTAAACGCCTGACCCAGCAGGCACTGCATGCAGTCAAAAGAAAGTTTCATATTTGCTCATCATTCCTTATGTAGTGTGATAAAAGGCGGCCCGTCAAACAATATTTGCTTCTCAGGGCCGCCTTTTTATCCCGGTCCCTGTTACGCTTCGTTTGGTTCGGCCTTCAATTCAGCCATTCTTTTCTCCAATGCGGACAGCTGCTCTTGCAAAATCTTCATTTCGCTTAACAAGTAAGCTTTTTCCTCTTCCGGGTCGGGACCAGGGGCGGCCGGGCCGTAATAAGCACCGTACCCGGGCGCGGTACCATACACCGCATTATAATACGGATTGCTCCAATTGTAAAACCAACTGGGGTTAAAACACCCGGGTCCGTACCCGCGGAAACCTCCCCGGCGGCCACGGCCGTATCCTGCACCCCGGCCGCGTCCAAAGCCGTACCCGAAACCAGGCGCCGGATTCACAAAACCCGGTGCCCCGTATCCGGCGCAAAAACCGGCAGCCCTGCCCGTACGCGAACCTTGCCCAAGCGGGCCGGTTCTATCTCCTCTCGGCATCCTTTTCACCTCCTTTATTTAATCTAGTGAAACGAGACATTAAATCAGCATACTCTCAAATAACGAAACCAATTTATCTTCCGCCTCTTCTCCTTCTGCCCGGACCCGGCCAAGACGGAGCGTCCCAACCGTGCCCGCGGCGCCCATTTGCATATTCCGTACCGCACGACGGACATAAACGGCGGGTTTTACTTTCTGCTTCCAAAACATCTTCCCACTGGCAGCCGCATTCCTGACAAAGCCAACGCCCGACAATCCGGTAACCGCCGGCTTCGATCCGGATCGCCTTGCCTTCAACGATCGCGGCAGCCAACTTGGTTCTTCCCGAGGTAAGGATTCTCTGAAAGGTACTCTGGGCCAGGTTCATGTGGCCGGCGGACTCCTGTTGGTCCATACCCAAATAATCTTTAAGACGTACCGCTTCCCATTCGTCTAAACCCATGATTACCACACCGGCTTCCGGCTCCGGAACTCCGGCGGGAATAAAACACGTTACCGTAGGGAAGAAACCGACACGACGTGGTTTGGGGGGTCTGGGCACTGGAAAACTCACTCCATAAAATTTATTTTTAGTTCCCGTAAAGTTTATTATGTGCAATAAAAAAAATATTATGGGTATATATCAATAATAATTTTATACCGGTTATGGTCATATGTCAATAACTTTCTTTACTATAAAAATCGTTTATGCCGGTTATTTTAATGGAATGTTTTAAGTAACACAACTTGTCTCTATTTTATTTATTTCACTATTGATTTATCTTTAAAAATCAAACTATAATAATATAGAAAAGCAAGATCCATTACTTATAATTTGCATTAATAGGAATGGAGGAATGCATATGCAAAAATTCCTGCTGGAGCGGGAACAAAAAATAAAAGAAGACTGGGTGTTGGCGTTAGATAACCTTACCAACCAAATTAAACAGTGGTTATCTGAAGAAGAGCATAAATTAATTAAGATCAATAAAATTTTCATAGAAAAATTTGAAGAACATATCGGGAACTACATTGCACCCATGCTTGTCATTACCAAAGAAAACGCCAAGGTGGAAATACGCCCCATCGGCAGGTTTGCCATCGGTGCCATAGGACGTGTGGATATGGCGAATAATAGCCGTTCCCATACTTTCCTTTTTTCGAATAAAAAGGGGTGGATATCTTTAGAAAATCGCAAACCCTTAAATGAAGACCTGTTTTTTAAGTATCTTGACGATATGCTGCAAAATTAATTTCAAAAGGAGAATGCCTGATGTTAGATGAAAATACGGAAAAAAAATATGTTTTGGATATGTTGGGTAAATACACTGAAACAGCAATCGAGCACGCCAGGAATCCCCGCAATGTGGGCAATATTCCTCAGTGCGACGGGTTTGGTCAAGCTGAGGGTGAATGCGGAGACACCATGGCAATCTGGTTAAATATTAAAAAAGACCGGGTGACAAACGCCACTTTCTGGACGGACGGGTGCGGTTCGAGTATTGCCTGCGGCAGTATGGTTACCGAAATGGTCAAAAATAAAACTTTAGCAGAGGCAAAACAAATCGGGCCGGAAAAAGTTTTAAACGCCCTGGGTGGTTTGCCGGAGGATCACGTACATTGCGCCTATTTAGCAGCAGATACACTCCAAAAAGCCCTTACAGATTACCAGGAATTAAGTAAATTCCCCTGGAAAAAACCTTACTACGATGCCCATAAAAACAACTAAGGGACAAGGGGACGTTACGCTGTCCCCTTTTAATATTTATAAAGCAAATAATAAAATGCATGATAAAGGTTAAACTATTGGTATGGATAAAAGAAAGAAGTTTTTTTTAATCGACACAGCCTTAATCGCATTATTGGCAGCAAGCAGCATCAGCGGTTTGTTATTATGGTCCGTTATACCAAGAGGAACCGGTGGTCTGCGCTGGTTTCTCAAAGACCTGCACAAATGGAGCGGCACCGGCATGGCCGGATTTGCTTTTTATCACCTCATGTTACATTGGGACTGGTACAAAAAAACCGGACGCCGCTTAATAGTTAATAACAACCACCCGGAAGACACAAACAAAAAAGTTTAAAGTCAAGTCAAAGCAGGCCCTGCATGACACGCGCATCAGGGTTTGTTTTTTTATATTAAATTATTTTTTTTAAAGGATTTTTCAGAATATAGAATAAATAATTAACTAAGCATGATATTAATCTGATTTTAAAGGAGGTTAAAAAATGGCTTATGCAACCGTGTTAGTGGATAAGAACGAGCACATAGGGATAATTACCTTAAACCGCCCGGAAAATTTAAATACCTGTGACAGCACTCTTGCCCGGGAACTCAATGCAGCCCTGACCGAGCTGGAAGAAGACGCACAAACCAGGGTGGTGATTATTAAAGGAAAGGGAAAAGCCTTTTGTGCCGGAATCGACGTTAACGAATTGGAAGGGAAAAATGCTCTGGAACATTTCGATTGGCTTGAATTAATGGGAAAAATGAGCCTTACCATTGCCCGCATGAGGAAACCGGTGATAGCCTCGGTTCAGGATATGGCCATCGCCAATGGAACCGGAATAGTGGCCTCCGCCGACCTGGCGGTAGCGGCCGAAGGCGCCCGTTTCGGCACCACGGCGATAAATGTGGGGCTGTTTTGCATGGGTCCGGCGGTACCCCTCTCCCGGCACGTAGGCAAGAAAAAGGCACTGGAAATGTTATTGACGGGCGATATCATAGACGCTGCAGAAGCAGAACGCATCGGCTTGATAAACAAAGTCGTGCCCAAGGACAAACTGGAAGCGGAAACCATGCAGCTGGCCCAAAAAATTGCCCAAAAAAGCCCGCTGGCGGTTCAATTGGGGAAACGGTCCTTTTATAAAATGTCCGATTTAGAATATGAAAAAGCTCTCGAACTGGCTAATAACCATTTTGCCATCTTATGTGGAACCGAAGATGCCGGTGAAGGCGTCGACGCATTTTTGGAAAAAAGAAAACCCCAGTGGAAGATGAGATAATCCCCCAAAAATTCCGCTGTAATGGGAGAGGGGTGAAGGTACCGGTACCTTCACCCCTCCGTACTTTAAGGGTTAGTTTTTTTATAATGCAGGGGATCTCCCCATTCCCACAAGCCAAGGACATAACCACAGGAAGAAATCTCTGCGGCCAGTTCCTCCGCCCCTTTATATTGCTTTTGTTCATACAAATAGTAATTGTCCCGTACAATCTCCGGGGTTAAAACCGGCATTACGATGTTGGCCCCGGCTTTCAAACCCATCCGGAGCCCTTCCGGAGCAATGCTCTGCAGCGCGGTTGAGGCCACCATGTTAATATCCGGCATGGTTAGCCGGCAAAGAGCCAGTATTTTCAAGGTGGTAAGATAAGGATCAAGCGGTCCCGCCTTAACCTTTGACAATGGGGCCGCATGATGGGGTATATAAGGTCCCAGACCCAGCATATCGATATCTTCCCGCCGGAAGAATTCCAGCTCCCGGAGCAGGTGTTCCACCGTTTGGCCCGGCAGTCCAATCATGATCCCGGTTCCGGTCTGGTAACCGATATCTTTTAACGCTCTAAGACACTCTATGCGCTGTTCCAGTCTTTGGGACGGCGGGTGAATACTCTCAAAAAGCTCCGGGACGGAGCTTTCTATCCGCAGCAGGTAACGATGGGCCCCCGCCTCCCAAAGCCTTTCGTATTGCCGGTATTCCAGTTCCCCGACACTCAAAGTAATCCCTAAACCCAGGGCATGCTCATCCGCCTCCCGGCTCAACTCTTTAATCTCGCGCACCACTTCCACCAGAAAATCAACCTCAAGGGGATCGTCGCTTTCCCCTGATTGCAAACAAATAGAGTGATAACCGGATGCAAAGGCCAGCATGGCCAATTTTATAATTTCATCCTTCCCCAGGCGATAGCGCTCAAGCCGGCGGTTATTTTTCCTTAACCCGCAGTAGAAGCAATTCCGGTCGCAATAGTTACTGAACTCGATCAGCCCGCGCAAATACACTTTTTCACCGGCATTTTCCCGGCGGCATTTGTCGGCCGCCTGCAATAGTTCCTGCAAGACCTGAGGATCACCACTATTTAAAATACCGGCCATATCATTGCGGGAAATTTGCCCCATGGGCAAAACACTCCTTGAGCGTGGCGGTCATTGCTTTTAATTCCGCCTGGCTTAAGATTTCGGCGTTATCGATAAAGATACCGTATTTCTCGTTAAGCTTAATCCTTACCGTATTGATGCTTGTTAACTCACTGTTGCCAAGCAGGTAAGCCCATCTAAACCCGTAGATCCTTGCCCAGCGTATTTTCAACTCCGGATGCAGTTCCAAAAGTACCCGGTGGCAAGCCTGGATCATTTCAGTACCGGATATTTCGGTACCGGAATTGCTGGAATAATCACCAAGCAAGCCTTTGATTTTATACCGCATCCGGCTGCCCTCCTTAAAGGTATAAATCTCTCTCACCCGCCTCGATCCGCTCAAGAAACCCTAAAACTTTTTGCCTCACCTGGTTATCCGGCAGGGCATCAATTTCCTGGTTGATCAACCGCTCCCCCGCCTCCCGGGTTTCATCGCTTGCGTAATCAAGCAGATATTCTTTAAAGGTCAAGATGGCATTGGGCATGCACAAATTATGAACTTTACCTTTTTTTGCGATATCCATGAAATAGCCACCCGTACGGCCGCAGCGATAACCGGCGGTACAGAAAGAGGTGATGTACCCCATCCCGGCCAGGTCGCGTATCGCTTCGTCCAGACTGCGATTATCCCCCAGGATGAACTGCTGCCGGTTGTGGTCCGGATCTTCTTTGCTATAACCGCCGATAGCAATATTAGAACCGGCATCAAGCTGTGTACAACCAACCGGGATAACTTCCCGCCTTACCCGGGCATTTTCCCGGGCCGTAATAATCATTCCCGTATAGGGTACGGTAAGGCGAATCACGGTAACTAATTTTTTAAAAGTGTCGTCATTAATTTTGTAAGAACTTTTCTCAATGAAGGGAGTATTAACGGCAGGTTCCAAACGGGGAAAGGAAATGGTATGCGGACCGACCCCGTCGAAACATTTCTCCAGGTCGATAGTATGGTACAGCAGCCCCATGACCTCAAACTTCCAGTCATACAGGCCGAAAAGCGCTCCCATGCCCACATCGTCAACCCCCGCTTCCATAGCCCGGTGTAAGGCGTAGAGGCGCCAGCCGTAATCAGCTTTAATCCCCCGGGGATGAAGTTTCTTATAAGTATCGTGGTGGTAGGTCTCCTGAAACACCTGGAAGGTGCCGATGCCTACGTCATTTAAGATTTTCAGGTCTTCCACCGGCAGGGGCGCGGCATTTACATTGCTGCGCCGTATTTCTCCGTTACCCACCTTGGTTTCATACGCTACTCTCAGAGTATCGGCGATATAATGAACGTCCGAATCGGGGTGTTCGCCATAAACCATGATCAAACGTTTATGCCCTTTTTTAACCAGAGCTTTGATCTCATTGCGCAGTTCCTCCCGGTTCAACCAGTGCCGCACACTCTCGGCGTTTTCCTTCCTGAATCCACAGTAGACACAACTGTTTACACAATAATTACTGACGTAAAGGGGAGCAAAAGTAACGATTCTCCGGCCATATACGCTTTGTTTGATTTTCAAACCGGCCTGGTACATTTCCTGCCA
>Ga0334901_1001521_pt1 | contig 23972 bp, 12 predicted proteins | sample GraSluR3_MG_3_FD_207216 | JGI IMG/M metagenome (GOLD analysis project Ga0334901, IMG submission 207216) | Sludge microbial communities from methane-producing bioreactor in Wageningen University, Netherlands - Granular Sludge_15_08-R3 | ecosystem: Engineered > Bioreactor > Anaerobic >... | reverse complement strand
CGAGGGCGTCGCGCTCGATCCGCTCGATCGTCTTCTTGGGAAAGAGCGCGTGGACGGCGTTGATCCAGTCGGGCACGGTCAATTGCGAGGGGCCCATGCCGCCGCGCTTCTCCGCCCGGCGCACGTTTCGCCCCTTCTCGTACTCGCGGTCGTACAGGAAGCCGAGTGCCCGGTCGCATTCGTCCCAGGGACCTTCGAGCGAGCATCCCAGGGCTCCCTCGGCTCCTTCGCCCAAGATCAGCCGCCAGCGGATGGGTCGCGATGCCTCGCTCATGGGTCGGCCCCCCGGATTCCGAATCGGCGCGCCGCGGCAAACAGGCGGCTCTCGAAGGCGATCGCCCGGGCGGCCGTGGTTGCGTCGACCTCCAGGCGAATTTCCCGCTGGTTGCCGCCCAGCCCCAACGCCTGCATCAACGTCGTGGCCAGGTGATGCTTCTCGCGGGGCGTGAAGTACGTGAACGCCAGGCGCATCGAAGGCAATGCCTCGAGATATTCCTGGTCGTCGTATCCCACGACCAACTCGTCGACGGCCAGCAGCAGCGACGCCTCGCGCTGCACGACCTCGCGGGCGAGGCAGAACAGGCCCGACAGAAAATCGCCCAGCCTGGCGGGATCGCCGAACAACCGCATGTCGGCCAGGGCCCGTTCGGCGTCGGCCTCGCCCAGGTTCCACAGGGCCCCCACGGCCGCCCCGCGCACCGCGGCGAGTTGCCCCGGGTCGCCCTCGACCCGGCCGAGCACCTCGACCATCGCTTGCCGGTCGAGCCCCAGCGGCTCGTCGCACTGCCTGAACGTCTCGAAGAGCGTCTTTATCCCGTCCAGCAGGCGCGCGTCCTGGCCGCCCACCTGGCCCAGGCTCTCCAACAGCCACAGGGCCCGCTCGAACGCCTCGGCCAGCAGCGAGCCCACGTCGCTCCGCCCGCTCGTCTCCAGCACCTCGTCGTATCGGTATAGATACAAGAGATGCCCCAACGCGCCCGCCGTGGTGACGAAGTTGCCGTCCTCGCCGATGACCTCGACCAGGCGCGCGTGCAGCTCGGGGGCGAGCGAGCCGATGCCCGCCAGCGAGGCTTCGAGCATCCGTTCGGCCGCCTTCTCGGCGTCGCGCTCGATCGCCTCGCACCGCTCGACGAGCCGGGCCGTGGCCGCCTCGATCAGCGTGGGGCCGTACCGCGACGCCTCGACGCACCCGGCGTCGTGCTCCGGGGTCCAGCGCACCTCCCACGTTTCGACGATCGCGGCCAGATCGTCGCGCGCCACCAGGTCGGTGCCGCCCGTGCGGCGGAAGCCCGGGATCTCCAGGATCCTCAGCCGGTGCAGCGTCTGGCTGCGGACCCGCGCCGCCGGATCGGTCAGGTCGAGCTCGTAGACGGCGGTCTGCATCGTGGGCTTCAGACCGTGCTCGTCGAGCACCCGCTCCAGGTCGCCGACCAGCGGCGGGGCGGGCGTGCCCTCGGCCAATCGCCCCCGCTTGCCGCCGCGGAACACCTCGTGCACGGCTTCGAGAAACGGGTGGCCGCAGCCGTACTGCAGCTCTTCCTTGACCAACGCCCCGGTCACGGCGTCGATCAGGTCGCCGCGCCACACCTCGTCGTGCCCGCGAAGCGAGGCCAAGGCCCGGGCGCCGGCCCGCACCGCGATCAAGTCGGCCGTGCTCACGCGCTGGCCCCGCTTGCGCAGGGCCTCGGTCACGCTCGCCAGCAGCCGGTCGACGCCGAGGGGGCCCCCGGCGCGGCGGTCGTGCCACACGCGGTCGTAGAAGCCCGGGTTGGGCATGCCCGCGTCGTATCCCTTCAGACCGTCCAACCGCTCGTAGGCGTAGGGCGTCAACGCGATGCCCCGCTCTTCGTCGTCGGCCGGCGGCGCCGGATGCCACGCGGCCGGCTCGTCGACGCCCACGAACGGCTCGCCCGCCAGCCGGGCGTACAGGGCGTGGCTGTGATAGCCGCCGGTTACCACGATCACCGGGCCCGCGTGCTCGTCGACGGCCCGGCGCACCATGCCGGCCATGAACGCCTCGCGGCGCCGGTCGGTCGCGTCGACCACCTCGTCCAATATCCGCACGTGCCGGCAGAAATCGTGGGTCCGCCGCAGATACTCGGCGACCGTGAGCTTGCCGTCGAGCTCGATCAGCGTATCCCACAGGGCGTCGAAATCCTCCAGGCCCAGCTTGCGGCAGAGCCGGTCGATGTACGGCCCACGCCCCAGTTGCGCGTCGGCGTAGCGGTGCGAGGGCGTCGCGTCGCCGGCCACGTCGGCCCAGGGCAGATCGATGAACCGCACCGCCGCCCCCACCCGGTCGGCCGCGCCGATCGCCTGCCACTCGGGCGAATACACGCACAGCGGATAAAACGCCCCGCGCCGCCGGCCGTCGGCCAGGCGGACGTAGCTGTAGATCGCGATCGGCGGCTCGTGCCCCAGGCGCAGCTCGTCGAGCCGGTCGTTGAAATCCGAAGGACCCTCGATCAGCACGGCCGCCGGACGCCTCGACTCGATCAGCTCGACCACCAGGCGCGCACCGGCCGGGCTGTGGTGCCGCACGGGAAAGAACACCACGCGGGCCCGCGGGTCGTTCGGCTCGGCCGCTGTCACTCGAGGTGGTTCCTTGCTTCGTAATAGTCGACCCACGCCGGGCCCTTGCGACCCTTGACCACGTGGTGGAAGTAATGGCGCACCTTCTTCACGTCGTCGGGCGAATCCTTGAGCACCGAGCCCACCAGGTGCTGCACGAGATGATCGGGCCGCACCTGCCCCTGGCCGTAATAGTACGCGTGGATGCCCGCCGCGTAGCCCGTCGACACCGCCTCGGCCGTGCTCATGCACGTCGACAGCGGCTCCAGGGCCTTGCCCGACCGCGTCTTGCCGCTGCGCAGCTCGTGGAAGGTCGTGACCAGCAGCTCGGTCACGTCGGGCGAAAGCGCCAGCGGAATGCCCGCCCGCTCGAGCAGGCGCGCCGTCTCGCGCTCGACCAGGCGCATCTCCTCGGTCACGTCGGCGATGGGATGCACGGTCTCGAAGTTGAACCGCCGCTTCAAGGCCGCGCTCATCTCGTTCACCCCGCGGTCGCGCGTGTTCGCCGTGGCGACCACGTTGAAGCCGTTTCGGGCGTAAAGCGTGCCCGCCTCGCCCTCGAGCTCGGGAATGCTCATCACCCGGTCGCTGAGCACCGACAGCAGCGTATCCTGGACCTCCAGCGGGCAGCGCGTGATCTCCTCGAAGCGCACGATCTTGCCCCGCTTCATGCCGTGATACAACGGGGCGGGCACGAGCGACCGCTCGCTGGGGCCCTCGCTCACCAGCAGGGCGTAGTTCCACGAATACTTGATGTTGTCGTCCGTGGTGCCGGCGCTGCCCTGGATCGTCAGCGTCGAGTCGCCGCTGACCGCCGCCGCCAACAGCTCGCTCAGATAACTCTTCGCCGTGCCCGGCTCGCCGATGAGCATCAACCCCCGGTTCGTGGCCAAAGCCACGATGCACCGCTCGACAAACGACCGCCGGCCCACGAACTTCGCCGCGGTGCCCAACTCCTCGTCGCCCAGCACGAACTTGAGCACCGCCTTGGGCGACAGGTTCCAGCCGGGCGGCCTGGGCTGACCCCGATCGGCCTCGGCCAGACGCGCCAGCTCGTCGCCAAACAGCACCTCGGCGCTGGGGCGCTGCACCTCGCCCAACTCGATCCCCGTCGCCGCCTGTCGCTTGCCCATGGTGGCTCCATCCGGTCTCGCGTGCCCGCGCTTGCGCCCCGCCCCCCCAGTCTCGCCGATCGCGCCCGAAAATCAACTCCCCCGCCGTCCCTCTTGCTCCTCTGATCCTTCGTGTCTTGGTGCCTTGGTGGTTTGTGTCAATATCAACCACCAAGGCACCACGACACAAAGGGCCGCAGTTGGAAAGAACGAGGCCAAGAACGCCAAGAGGCGGCAGACCGCGCTGCCGCCTCTCGATGCAGTCACTCCCCCCCGGAGATTTCCTCGCCTCGGCCCCGCGCTACTTCAAGAAGTCCATCACCAGGGTCACGCTGCGCACCTGGCGGCTGTCGGGGTCGAACGTGCGGATCTCGACCTGGATCCCCCGCAACGGGGCAAAGTACGGCGGCGTGAACTGCCACTCGGCCGGCTCGTCGACAATGCCGTTGCCGTTGTTGTCGAAACCGTCGGTGCCCGGCCCGTAGCATTGGTAGGCCTCCGACCAGGCGTCGTGCTCGTAGTGGCTCGACCAGGTGTCGTAGGTGCGAACCAACCCCGACCTCGAGTCGCCCGAGTGGCTGAAGCTCGATAGGTTTCTGACGATCGTCGCCGTGGCGGGGTCGGCGGGCAATAGTCCCTGCAGAATCGGGGCCTCGCCATACCCGATGTCGACGTAGGCGCCCGTGGCCCGAGGAATGTAGGGGCTGCTCCAGGGGGCCGGATTCGTTGCGCGCTGATTCACCCAATGCGCAAGTGCTAAAATGTATCCTGGGTCCCCCGGCTTAACGATCACGTCGGGAGACGGCAGATCCGGCGTCGGACTGTCGTCGGTCAAATCAAGCGGGGTGCCATTATCATTCACACCTTGAAACAGCGGCGCCGTCGGGTCCCACACCTTGACGTCGAACCCGATCACGTTCGTGAGCATCACGTCTTCCGCAATGCGCAGTCGCACGTTGTCGGGGTCGGGCGAAACCGAGTAACGCCCGTCCGAGTACCGTAGCGTGCCCAACTCGCGATCGACCTCGGGCCAGGGATGGGGCTCGGCCCACAGGTCGACGACCTGCGACGGCGTCACGCTGGGTAGCCGTGCCGGGTCGTCGCGGTTGTCGGGGTCGGGAATTGGGTTCCCCCAGGTCATCCACGCGGGATGGGAACACTCGCTGAGCGTCGGCAGGCGCAACTGGCCCCATCGGCGAATCGACCAGGGGAACGCGTCGTTGTACACGACCCGATGGGCAAACCGGTTGTCGCGCTTCGTCAGGTCGCCCAGCGTGTTGAGCTTCCACCCCCACGTGACCGTGCCCGTCGGATCGAGCTCCGGCCGGGCCGACAGGTCGTACCACTCGTGGAATGCGTGGAAGTTGCCGTCGGCGTCGGTCAGGTCGGCCGCGTCGATCACGCCGTTGCCGCCGGCAGGATTGACGTCGATGTTGTACATCTCGTGCGGCGCGATCAGCAGCACGCGGCGGTACAGCGTGTTGCCCCGAACGAACCACATCACCTCGGCCTCTTCGGCCCGGATCGTGCCGTCGCGATACCGCCCCACGAACGGCACCTTGCGGTTGCGCGAGGTGAACATGAGCACGTCGTCGAAATCGGCCACGGTCGTATCCATCAGCCCCGTGTCGATATTCACGGGCCTCATCAGGGAGGCGTCGGTCGGTGGGGCGGTCGGAGGGATGCCGTCCATCGGCCCCTCAACGACGCCCCAGGGCCCCTCGACGATTTCGAGGTAGCCTTCGCCGGCGTCGGGGCGCCGCGGAGGCGCGGGCACGACCGTCAGCCCCTCGAGGTCGTGCTCGAGGCGGTCCTTGACCACGCGCAGGCGCCCGGCCATCTCCAGCACGGCCCGCGACTCGCGCACGCTGCGGCTGACCGCGCCGAAGATCGTCACCACGGTGGCCATGAGCATGAGCGTCAGCGTGGTGGCGATCAGCAGCTCGAGGATCGTGAACCCTCGCCCCGGGCGCCCCCCGGGCCGCCGCCGAATTGGATCACGCGCGAGACGTTTCATCGGAATCTCTCCGGAAGAAGGCTTGAGGCTTGAGGCTTGAGGCTGTAGGCGCGAGGCTGTAGGCGCGAGGCTGTGGCCGGGGGTGGGGGCGGGAGACGCCAGGCGCCAGGCAGGAGACCATCGTGTTCGTTAGCCATACTCGTAACCTCTGTCTTTCTTCCTCAAGCCTCAAGCCTCAAGCCTCAAGCCTCTACTCAATAAACCGCTCCAGCAGGATCGCGTCTTCCACGTTGTTGTTGCGGCCTCGCTCGAACCCGACGGGGATCGAGCGGTCGAAGATGTAAAACGCCCGATGCCGCTTCACGTCGCCCGTGTCGCTGCCCAACTCGGGCCCCAACTGGTCGCCCGCGGGGAACACGGCCTGGAATTCCGGATCTCGCCACGTCAGGGGCGGCTGATCCGGCACATACCTACTTGCCGGTAGCACCTCGAAATACCCCACGGTCACCCACACGGCGTATACGTTGGATCGCGTCGTGGTGGTTGCACCAAGCCCGTGTAGAAGCTGGTAGCGAAAATACGGGTTTCTATGCGTGTGTTGGAAAGCTTCCTGAGAATCACGATCGAACAAGGGCAACTCGTTGGCGTCTCCGTGGGGAAGACCCGCTCCTCGAAGCAAACCGGTATGCACCTCACCGTCCACAGCGTCGTAAAGCTCACCAGTTGGCACGAGGTAAGAGCCCCCGAACGATCGGAACGGATTTGCAAAGCGGGTGGGAAACTGTGGGTCTAAAGCCCAGATGTCCCCTCCGTACCCGCGGCGACTCTGCTGCAAGACCGAAAAAGCCGGGTAATCGTCGGAACCTGCCGTAAGTCCCGCCCAAACGTTTTCGCTGAAGATCGTATTCAGGTTCACGCGCCCAGGTTCCCGGTAGTGAGACACGCGGTGAAATGGTGGACGAAAGCCCCGCGTCTCGGGATTCGTGAAGTCGCCAAATGCACCCGGTGCGGGATTAAACGCGGTGTCTACGCCCACAAATCGGGAAGGAACGTGTACGTACTCCAACATACGGTGGAAGTGCGCCGATTCGCCCGATGTGCGGGAACTATGGAAGGGATTGAGCAGGTGGCCAAACGGCAGGAATGGCGTCTTTGACCGTGGGTCCGAAAGATCCGTGGTTGCTCGATATGGGCTCGTTGTCGGGTTTGCCAACGTAAAGTCGAACAATAGGCGTGCCGACGAACTCGCCGGCACCTGAAGCAGCTCCATTCGGTTGGCGAACGGGCGATTGTTCCACGCCAACCAGGGGAAAGGCTGGGCCGGAGCGCCGTAGTAGCGCGGCGGAATGGCTGGGTTGGGCGCGTTATTGTACGATGCGGTTATCCACGGCCGAGTCGAATTGAAAGGAGGGTTCATGACCGACGGATCGTGAAACTGTTCGTTGAGGTACCCCAACGTATGTACGAGATTGTGCTCGAAAACGAGCGGACCTGCGCCGCTATAAGGAGTTGCCGGATTGGATGGGTGCTCGTCCGGCGCTCGCGAAGCGTCCGGCTCGCGCGCCCACAGGTTCCATTGCGCACCGCCCCACTGCCGAGTCTCAAACTGCGGGTTGTCCGGGTTGGGATCGTCCGGGTCCCAATTATTCCAAGTGCCGTCGTAATCGTCTCCATTGAACACGGTGAGGTCCATCGGCGTCCAGTCGACCGTGATGTAGGGGTTTTGTCTGGGATGATACGGCTGATTAGGATCGGCAAGCCTCTGCAGGAATACCGACCTGTAATCGTGATATGTTCCCGTCGCCAATAGACCGTCTTCGAAGACCGGCGATTGAACGTCGTTGTCTTGCGGTGTGTCGCGAAACGGATCGCCGCTCCCGGCGAGGTCCCCGTAAGCGTCCCAGACCTGGTACCCTGCCATGGCCGTGTAGTCGTCATTGCGGTGCGCGGGTTCCGCGTAGTACGAAGCGCTTGGCAGTGGCTCGGAGACACTGATTCCGATTCCGTAAGGCGCGGTGTTTGCCACGTTCGTCCACGAGGTTGGCGGGTTGGCCGCCACTACGATTCCCAAGGCTGGTTGTATCTCCATGGTTGTGTCTGGATAGGGATAGCACTCGATGCCGGCGGCGAAGCCGTTATCGGTTACCCTCACTTGCGGCCAAAGCCGAACCGCGTGCGGCGATGGGGAGCCGTACTGATCGATGGGCGTGTTACTTCCCGGAGGGGTAACTCCCCTCCGATAGGAACCGATTGCGGTGATTGGACGCGGTCCCACCACTGCATATGCACCGCGACGAAGTCGCGGTGAATCCACGTTACGACAGTAATAGATGCGGTCGGCGTCCTCGTGAGTCGTCGGAGCGTTGCGTGTGAACCAGACAATCCGTTCGATCTCCACGTTGGGAGGAATGGTGCTGCTGGGGTTCGCCAGCAGCGTGAAGTCGCTCGGCACCGTAGCCGACGGAGCCGGCGCGTTCACGTACTGCTCGGGCTCGATCGCAACGCTGTCCGGCCTGGCACGAAGGCGTTCCAGCACGCTATTAATGCGGTTTCCCTCCGGGTCTAGTTCCGGGTCTAGTTGGGGGCCGGAACTCTCGCTGATAACGATGCGCCAGACGGGATAGCTGAGCCCGGTCGCGGAATCGATCGGCGCCATGCGCCCCAGGTCGAGGTACCACTCGCCCGTATTCGGATCCCGTGTGTACAGTTCGCCTGGCGCGACATCGTTGTTCGGATTGCCTGTGCACTGCAATTCGAAAAAGGCCGATCCCTGGGGAATACGGGCCGAATCGAGATCGTTGTCCTGCTCGTTTCCCTCGCTGTCGAACCGAGTCTGCCCTGCTCCGTCGTCGAGCGCCGAATCGACGAGGCGGCGATCGTGGAAGGCCGCGCACTCACCGAGCAGAAGCTTGGGGGATTCCGAGCCCCACACCAATCGCCGCCATGGCCTCCTGTCGTCGCTGCCGGGTCGCGTTGGATCGTCGTCGATCACTCCGTCGACGTTCCAAGGGTTGTCGTTGAACGGCTCTCCATCTCCGTCCTCGTCGGCCGGATCATTGTCGACGAAAGGGTCGACGTCGTACTCGAACGGGGTCATGGCCGAGTCGGCATCGCGAAAGTCGGCCATGTTCACCGCCCATTGCGCAATTCGGCGAATGGTCAGTTCTCGTCTTTCCGCTAGGCTGTTCGTTTCATCTATTGTGTCCGGGGTCATGTCCATCTGGTACTGATCATCGAGAAGCAACATGGCGAGGATAAACAAGTGTCGAGCATAAAGCTGTCTTGCCATCGCGCGATCCGCCATCTCGTTTATCGCGCCGTTTGGGTTGCCGTCGCGGTTCACGTCGACACTGTTCGCATGATCGAAGGGAACGCCGGCAATGGGTTTCCCTTGCGCATCAACCGTCGGGAGCGACTCGCCGATCTCGCTGGGCACGCTGGGGTCGAGGACGAAGGGAGGATTCGGATTGCTCGGATCGCTTGTATCGCGGACTATCCGTCCCGGCTCGTCGACGCGTCCGTTGTCGTTGTCGTCTACCCCGTTACCGAACGGTCGGTTTAAGTCCATGCGCAGACCGGCGAGCATTTCGCGCGGCAGAAAGTGTTCCCAGTCTTCGGTGGCAATGTTCTTTCGGCGAAGCAGATCTGTCACGTGTCGAAGGGGTAGCAGGGTCGCGTTCGCCGCGACCATTTCGCCGGGAAGTGCCAGGTTTGGGCAGGGCAGGTCCCAACTCTCCGTCGTGATCTCGTTGCGCCGTTTCGCCAAGCTGGATTGGTCTGTGGGAAGGGTACGCGTTAAGGTTTCAAGACGGTCAGGCAGGGCCGCGGCGTCCAAGTCGAATCGCCGCACAAGACGTTCGAGTTCGTAGACCGAAAACGGATGATCCGTCCGGGAAGCCAGGGGCACGCCAGGCAGCGGGGCGCTCGGAGTGCACGCATACGTCGTAGGTGCCCAAGCGCCGCTGCGTGAAAGGTTCAACTCATACGGATCGTTCACGGCCGGCCAGGCGAAACGGTTGCGCTGGCCGCCCAGGAAGCTGCTCACGGCCTCGTCGGGCAGAGGCCAATACATGGGCTGCCCGAACAGGTCCAGCCCAACGGCCATGGATCCCTTGAGGTCGGGCGGCGTGCCGAACGCACCGCCATACGTCGACAGGTAGTAGTATTCGAAGAGCTTGTTGCGGCTGAGTGGGTCGTCAGAACGCACCATGAGGTACGGAAAGACGGGGTCCAGCGGATCCGGGTCCAATTCGTCGGCCTCTCGACCGCTGCTGAGTGGTCGATGCGAGGCACCGGGACCAACGTACCGCAAGTCGTCGGGCGACTGGTCGCCGTTGTCGTCACGCACGTAGATGCCGCCCGCCTCGCCATAACGCCCATCGACCCAGCGAAGGCGGTTCGGGTCGGGATCGATCTCTTTGCCGGCCAGCAGCCAGCGATAGTGCCTTATGTCATCCAGCACGGGCGCGAGCGAAACCTCGGGTGGGCCATTGCCCTGCCCTCGCGGAACGTTTGCGCTCGTGGTTCCGCCCCCGAAGAGCAAAGGGTACGGCTGGCTATTTGCTGCTTGAAGATAATCGGGCGTGCCGTCGCCGTTCAGATCGGTCACGTGGGCCAGGCAGCCGTGGGCGTTGACGTTCAGGCGCCCGTCGAGGTCGACGCACAGGAACGAAACCAGCGGCTTGTAGCGCCGCCCGTCGTTGGCGGTCCGCACGGGGAACCCGAGGTCCATCCAGATGCCGTCCGGCTTGCCGTCGCCATCGTTGTCCACGTCCCACGGCCCGAAGAGCCCTACCCCGCCGATCTTGCCCGGGCGCACGTTCTGCCCCAGCCAATATTCGCCTTTGACCTCGGCGAGCCCGGGGTACTCGTTCGTGTCGAAAATGTTCTGGGCCCTCCAAAGCGACCATAGCGAGCTCCCGACAAAGTTGCCGTGCAGGTCATTAAGGGGGCGGAAAAAAATGCGTCGCTTGAACGCGAGGATCGCGTCGCGCACCCAAGCCTGGCTCGCGTCCAGATTGCCTGCGGGAATCGCCTTGTCGGGCTGAAGAAGAATCCGCCACGCGTCGGCCTCGTCGCTAATCCCAACCACTGGCATGAGCCACTCGGCTACAATGCGCTCGTACCAGTAGTTGATCAAAGCCGGACGGTGGAACGAGGGAATGGGGACGTTCCCGTCGGGCAGCATCGCGGCGAGGGCCAAGTTCTGGTAGTCGGGCGCATCGTAGTCTTCGTTGGCCCGGCCCGCTCCGTCAAGATGGCCGGTCTCGGCGCTGGAGGGATCGCCGGCGCGGTTCGGCAGGAGTGCGTAAGGAATTCTCTCGTCGCCACCGGCGCTGAGGGCCGCGAACAGCGACAGCGATGGATCCGGTTGCGGTTGCACCAAAGGATCCAAGGGGTCGAGAATGGGGAGTTGGAAGTCGAGGTTGCCCGTGTTGGAGTCGTATCCGAAACCGGTGCCGCTAAACGGCGTGCCGTTAATCGTGTAGCTCCAACTCTCGCCGGTCGACTGAAGGTAACCAACGAAATTGGCACTCGGCACGTGCTCAAATGGCAGCATGAGCAGCAGGTTGTTCGCGGAATCATATCCGACGATGCGCGTGCTCCGTCGCGACGCAAGGCCCCCGCGCATTACCAACACGCGTCCGACGAACTGGCCTGGGTTACCAAGGGGTCGAAAGATGTCTTCGTACAAATCGGGCTGCCCTATCGGATCAGGATAGTATCGCGTGGCGTTCGCGGGCGTGAAGCCGATCAACTGCCCGTTCGCGACGAGCTGTACCGCGGTCACCATGTCGTTCGGATTCGACGGTGCTGGCAGGTGGCGCATGTTGCCGTAAGTGATGGCTCTGCCGTACAGATCTTCCAGAAGGCTATGCTCGCGTAATGCGGACGAGGTGCTGGTCGAGCCGCGAAAAAGCTGCAAGCTCGCGTCGCGAAGCTGTTGCTGTGGAGTAATGGGATACTCCTGCGCCCGTTGGTAGCTCTTCGCCTCGCGCTTCGAGTGGCCCGTGATCAGCACATAGGCCAGCGCCACCATGCCGAACATGGCCATGATGCCCAGGACGAGCAGCAACACGACGCCGCGGCGCTTGGTGTGATATTGTGGCGATCTCATGGTCAATGCTCTCACCGATGGGTGTCATGCCCTATTCGAGTCGCGCCGCGTGTTCCATCGCTTGCACGGCGCCCAGTAAAACTGTGACGCGTCGGGTTCGCGCCTCACCAATCCAGTTTGACGTCCGTGCTGTGCACAGCAACGACGCCGTTGAACAACGCGGCGCAGGCCCGTGCCTTGCCGCCCACAATGAAGCACCAGTTGTCTGCGTTCCAATCGGGCCCGGCGAGCGTTACCTCGCGCCACGGTGGGTCGGGAGTGCCGTCGCCGTCGTAGTCCTGGCCCACCATGGTCTCGCCCACCGCAACGATTCGGTACCACTTGTGGACTCCGACGGGCACCTGGCAGAACCTCTGGGCCGGCTTCTCATATCTTCGCACCGCCGTATAACCGCCGCTCACGAGCAACCACTCGTTTTCTTTGACGTCGAGATAATGAGCAGGTGCCCAGGTGTTGGCATCGGCAGGGTCGCCCTGCACGTGCAATCGCACGTCGCCACCTCCGAGCCCCCCGCCGAGGAACTGCACCCAAACCTGGCGCTCGGCGGGTGTCTCGTCCGGCCGTCCGTCACCGTCCGTGTCGAACCCGTTGGGCTCGGTCATGTCGCGCTTGTAGAAGACTGCCACCGACACCGTGTAGAGTGAGGAGTTGCGAGAGAAGCTGTATGCCGTCGGCGCGACGACAAAGTCAACGTGTTCCGCCGACGGCGTCACCGTCATCAGCCACGAGTAGTCGCCCTTGAACTCTGACTGTAGCGGCTGAACGTGCTCGGGGGGCCCTGGGTGACGGACCGCACGCACCAACTGCTCGGGCCGCTGAGTCTCATCGTCCGGTAGCGGAAACAGCTTATCGTCGTGCCACATGAAAACCGCGCGCGCCAGCAGCGGGTTGCTCCTCCCGATCTCGCTGAAGGTGACGCGCTTCAGACGCGACCAACGACCGTAAAACGAGCTACCCGGCAAACTTGGGTTGTACGGAAAGTCAGCATAGTGCTGCCATGGTACCGTGTTGCCGTAGCATTCGGTCATGTACAGCGAGTCGATCGCATAGGACTCGCCGAACTCGAAGCCTCGTTCCCCTGAGTGGTATGGTTCGTTGCCAAAATTCGGCTGGCTCAGCCCGATGGCCTTCCAGGCGCCGGTCGCGTCGTACCCCTCCCACTTATGTGGGTTGAGCATTCCTCGCACTCGCGCATCGCGCAGGGCGGCTTGGGCGCAGGCGGAGCTGCGGTCGGCTTTGAAGGCCTGGAGCATCTCGTGGCCGGCCAGGGGGATGACGGCTGCCACCCCCAAAAGGCCCATCGACAGCACGAACATGGCGATCAGCACTTCCATGAGGCTCACGCCGCGGGGGGCGCAGCCCGCCCGAAACGAGGATCGCGGGAGACGGGGTCTCACGCGAAGACGCGAAGACGCGAACGCGCGAAGCGGCGCCACGGGTTCGTGGCGAGCGATCCGGCGATTGCTGGGGCGTTTCATCTCAACGTCCTCCCTTGCTGATTTGCATCTGGCGCGCAAGCTCCCTGGCGGCGACCGGGTTGCCCGCCTCGGGCATGACCTCGGCCACGTTCACCTGGCCGGTCTGGGGACTGAGCGTCACCCACAGGTTGGTCCCGTCCTGCCAGTTCTGCAGGCCGTCTTCGGCCCCCACCATGCGATCCCACTGGCCCACCAGGAAGTAGACCGGTTCGATCGGGCGGAGTGCCCGATAGTCGCCTCCGACCACGTTGCCCGAGTCGTCGTAGATCAACTGGTAGCAGTAGACCGCGTCGATCGATCCGTCGGGGGCGAACATGACCGCGATGGGGTCGGGCTTGTCGCGGGGATCGGGCGCGAAGACGTCGTACCCCACTCCCGAGGCGACCAGCTCGACCACCGCGCCCCGCGGCAGTTGCAGGGGCGCCCCGCCCGAGGGCGTCGGCTGGCGCATGATCTGGAACGGCACGGGCGTTGTCGGGAACGCGGGAAACGTGGGCCAGGGAGGGCTCGCCACGCCGACGATGTCAAGGGTCAGCCAATGCGTGGTGACCCAGGGAACGCTGGTCGGCACGGTGAAGTCGATGTAAACACCGTCGGCATCGAGCGGGAAGTCTTGTCCGGGATCGGATCCGTCGGGATCGGGGTCGGCAATGATCCGGTAAAGAGGGCCCTGGTAATTGAGTTGGATCAAGTCGTTGTGACGCACCACGCCGGGCAGAAAATCGCCGTCGCGCACTTGCAGGCGCAAAAACCCGTCGTAATAGAAGGGCCGAACGGCCGAATCGAGCAACTCGCCCGAGTACGGCGGCGGGACCTCGGCCTGGCGCAGCAGGATCGAGGCGTCGCGAGCCTGGTCGAACCGCTCGAACAGCACGCCGTGGGAGCGGCCCGACTCGACCGCGCGGCTTCGGGCCCGGCCGAAATAGACGTTGATCGACCGGGCGGCCTCGCGCACGCGGCGCCCCTCGGCCAGGGGCCGCACGCTCGGGATGGCGATGACCGCCAAGAGCATGACAATGCCCACGACCACGAGCAACTCGAGCAGCGTGAGGCCCCGGCGAATCGAACGGCGTCGCTGGTCTGACATGGCTACTGCGCCTCGAGACGGTGGTTCGTGATGTTGTCGTAATGGTCGAACGACCCGTTCGCCGACCCCGTGGCCGTGACCGAAAGGTTGTCGCTGTCGATGGGACGACCCGAGGTGTTTTCGACGCGGTTGGCCGCTGTGCCATAGTAGTAGGGATCGCCCAGGTCGCGGAATCGGTAGCCGGGCTGGCCCGGTGCCTGGGCAACATCAATGTCGTAGATTCCGTCGGGCCCGGCCGAGTAAATGAGCGGCACCAAACGATAGGCATAGGGGAACAAGTTCCGGTTGTCGTAGGGGTCGTGATCGCGCAGGGCCACTTCGGCCACGAACTCCGGCGCCGCCTGGACGAACTCGTCGCCGGTCGGGTTGAGAAAGTACGTCTGCGCCTGGAGGTCGGAGTCGGTCACCCCCGGCGCCCAGCGGAGGAACTTGATCGGGTTGCCCCAGGCGTCGAGAAACTCGGGCAGGCCGTCGCCGTCGACGTCGCCGATCTCCGATCCCTTGAACTGCTCGCGCGCCTCGGCCCCGCCGGCCATGGTCACGATCATGTAGAGGCACTCGGCCGAGAAATACTGCGCGATCAAGTCCCCCGCTTCGTCGACGCTCAAACCCTTGTTGTTAACCAAGTCGTTCAACGCCCGCCTGTACCGGCGGCAGTAGGCAGCAGACAGCGCGGGCACGGGAATCGTGAAGACGGGGTTCCCGCTGCTTGGATCGACAACGGCGACTTCCGGTTTCGGATTGTTCTCGGTCGCAACGAGCGGTAGGTCACTAACGCGTTCGGGCATCTCAAGGCTCATCGTCAGCCACATTGCGCCCAAACGGCGGGGCGCGACCGCAGCCGGGGGCAGTCCGGCCGTCTGGACCGGCACGCGGCGCGTGCGGTACGACTCGTACTGCTCCATGAGGATGGTGTGCAGCTTCGTGATGGTCGAGCGGGTCTTGGCCACGCGGGCCGCCTCGCGCGAGGCGTGGACCGCGGCCAGGACCGCGCCGGCCAGGATGCCGATGATCGCGATCGTCGCCAGCAGCTCGACCAGCGTGAAGCCCCGCGCGGGACGCGGCGGCCCCGCCGCAGAACGCGCCGGCCGGGTTCGGTCGTTTCGGTGGTGGCTCATTCGATCTCGTCCTCGAGCGTTCTTTTCTCGCCCGTGAAGTTGGCAAGATTGTCGTAGTCGCCCTTCGAGAAATTCTCGCCCGTCTTGGTGACCCGCAAGACGGGGGTGGGATTCAGCGGGGGCGTGCTGCCGAACTGCCCGTCGAGCCCCGCCGAGATGATCTGGAAGGTATCGTAGTTGCGCCAGAAGGGCGGGTCCTGCGGGTCGCGGTAGGCCACGGCGATGTTGTCGATGTCGCCGCCCACGAGCGAGTGATAGTACCACGCGGGGATGAAGGCGCCGCTGGAATCGAACGCCCCGTACTGCCAGTTGTTGGCGCGCCGGTGCGCCTTGAAGTACACGTACGGCGCTCCCTTGACGTTCGGCGGATAATAGCGCAGGTAGCGTTGGACCTCCGGCGACGACGCGTCCCACGGGGTGCTGTGGTGCGGCTCGACGACCACGACCCGGTCGCCGACGAAGTCGAACGGCGGCTTGGTGCGCGGCGTGCCTCGCTTGAAGGGCATGCGCGGGTCGGTGTGGAAGCCGGCCGGGATCCACTGGCCGCCCGCGGCAGGCAACTGCTCGGGAAGCCCACCCAGCCAGAACACCAGCGACGAGGCCGCGTCGAAGTTGACCGGGTCGATCGCGCCGTTGTAGGCGTAGTACACGTCGTTGGCGAACTTCAGGAAGTCGTCGCTATCGGGCCGGCTGTCGACGTTCGGCATGTAGCCGGGCGTATACCGGGGAAACGCTTTGCGCAGGTGGCGGACCACGGCGTCGCGGGCGACGTCCTGGAGGGCCTGGTCGCCGCCGCGCTCGGCCACGATGTTGATATCGACGAACGACGGCGGGATCTCGCCGAACTCGTTGCGGTACTGCTCCAGGGCCATGTCCATCTGCTTGATCTCGGCGTGGATGACCGTATTGCGCCCCGCGACGCGGGCCGGGCCGAGGGCCACCATGAGCAGGCCGGCCAGGATGCCGATGATCACGATGACCACGAGCATCTCGACTAGGGTGAAACCCTTGGGTTCGGGCGGGTTCTTGCCTTGTGGGTGCATGGAATCTCCCTCCTGCGGCCGGTGCGGCCTGTTTTCGGGTTCGAGTTCGGGGCCGTCGAGGGGCCCGCCCGCCGCCGCGGCGAGGTCGCGAAACCTCGAGTGCGCGCGGGGGAGGCCGGCCGTGACGACAAGATGTTTATGGCGCAGGGCGCGGCGCACGACGGGCGCGTGCCTCGCGATCTGCCTCGTTGCAGGTTGCCCTGTTGCAGGTTGCCCTTGGGTTGTGCGTTGGCCCCGTTAATCAGGCTGGAGGCCGGAGGCCGGAGGCGCGTCAGCCGCCGTTCGTCACTCGCTCAATCGACGTGTCCACAAGCGTCTCCCACCTCGCCTCGTTCTTCCTCCAGTCTCCAGTCTCCCGTCTCCAGCCTCCTCTTCTCACGTCAGGTTCTGAATCAGGCTGATCAGCGGCAGGAACAGGGCGATCACGATGAATCCGACCGCCACGCCGAGCACGATGATCAGGAGCGGTTCGAGCAGGCTCATGAGGCTGTCGGTCAACACGGCGACTTCTTCGTCGTAGGTGTCGGCGACCTTGTAGAGCATGGTATCGAGCTCGCCCGTCTCTTCGCCCACGTCGACCATGTTGACGACCATGTCGTCGATGATCTTCTGGTTCCACTTCATCAGGTACAGGAGCAGGCCGACGGGGCCGACGATGAAGAAGGCCCAGAAGAAGGCCGCCATGGGGTGGAAGGTGGGGCGTTGGTGTTCTTTGAGGGGGTTGGCGATGGTTTCGCCCTCGCGAATCGCCTCGTGGACCTTGCCATAGATGTTTTCGATGACGTAGTTGCCGGACGTCTCCTTGGTGATTTGCAGGGCCTCGAGGATGGGCACGCCGCTGGAGACGAGGGTTCCGAGGGTTCGGGTGGTTCGGGCGATGATGTTCTTTTCGACGAGCTGGCCGAAGATGGGCATCTTCAGCAGGAACAGGTCGAACCCGTACCGCCCGTGGTGGAACCGGCACACCAGCTTGACGAACAGCCAGATGCATATCGGCACCAGGGGCATGAGGAACCACCAGTGGGCGATCGTGTAGGAGGCGGCCACCAGGAATTTCGTCATGGCGGGCAGCTCGGCGTCGAACTCGTCGAAGATCTTGATGAACTCGGGCACGATCTTCAGGAGGATGAAGGTCAGGATGGCGCAGGCGAACACGACGATGGTGATGGGGTAGACCAGCGCGCCTTTGACTTTGCGTTTGAGCGACTGCGACCGTTCGAGGAACTCGGCGAGTCGTTGGAGGATGACTTCGAGGGCTCCGCCCGCCTCACCCGCCTTGATCATGTTGACGTAGAGGCGGTCGAAGGCCTTGGGCGAGCGCGACATGGCCTCGGAGAGGGTGGCCCCGCTTTCGATCTCGTCGCAGACGTCGATCAGGGCGTTTTTGAGGGCGCCGCCCTTGGCCTGGTTTTCGAGGATGCGAAGGCTTCGGAGGATGGGCAGGCCGGCGTCTTGCAGGATGGACAACTGTCGGGTGAAGGTGGTGAGCACCTTCGACTTGACGCGGCCGAGCGAGAAGCTCTTGCCCGGCTTTTTGCCGGCCTTTTTCTGGGCGGCGCCGCCGCGGCCCTTCTTTTCGGAGATCTTGGTGACGAAGTACCCCATCTGGCGGATGGTGGCCTGCGCCTCCTCTTCGTTTGGCGCCTCGATGACGTCCTTGATCTCCTGGCCGGTGGCGTCCATGGCCTCGAATTGGTAGGTAGGCATTTCTCGATCCTCGCGTGTTGGGGCGCGCGTGGGCCCCGGGTTCCGGTGCCTTTTTACGCGTCGATATGCGTTTCGCGCACGATCTCGTCGATGGTGGTCAGGCCGTTGTAGACTTTTTCGAGGCCGGCGACGCGGAGGGGCTGCATGCCGAAATGCAGGGCCGTGTCGCGCAGGACGTCGGTCGACGCGTTCGTGTTGACCAGGTCGCGAAGCTGATCGTTCATCACGAGCAGCTCGAACAGTCCGTTGCGGCCCTTGAAGCCCGTGTTGTTGCAGTTGACGCAGCCCCGGCCTCGATAGAAGTGCTTGCCGAGGACGGCCTCGGGGGTCAGCTCGAGGTCGGCGAGGTTTTCGGTGCTGGGGACGGTTTCCTCGCGGCATTCCTTGCAGATTCGGCGCACGAGGCGTTGGGCCAGCACGGCCTCGAGGGTGGCGGTGATCAAAAACGGCGGCACGCCCATGTCGCGCAGCCGGGTGACCGTGCTGGCGGCGTCGTTCGTGTGGAGCGTGCTGAACACCATGTGCCCGGTCAGCGATGCCTGGACGGCGATTTCGGCCGTCTCGAGGTCGCGGATCTCGCCGACGAGGATCTTGTCGGGATCCTGCCGCAGGATGGACCGCAGGCACTGGGCGAAGGTGTTGCCGATCGAAGGGTCGATGGGAATCTGGATGATGCCGTCGATGTCGTACTCGACCGGGTCTTCGGTGGTGATGATTTTGTCTTCGACGCGGTTGAGTTCGTTCAGGGCGGCGTAGAGGGTGGTGGTTTTGCCTGACCCGGTGGGCCCGGTGACGAGCACGATGCCGTTGGGGCGGCGGATGATCTCGCGGAACTGCTTGAGGATGTGGTCGTCCATGCCGACCACTTCGAGGTCGAGCATGACCACCGAGCGGTCGAGGATGCGCAACACGGTGCTCTCGCCGAACATGGTGGGCAGCACGCTGACGCGCAGGTCGACGGGGTGCCCGCCCACGGTGAGGCGGATGCGCCCGTCCTGGGGCAGGCGCCGCTCGGCGATATCGAGGTTGGCCATGACCTTGATGCGCGTGGTGATCGCCATGGCGAGGTGCCGGGGGGGCGGCACCATCTCGTAAAGCACGCCGTCGCCGCGGATGCGGATTTTGAACTCGGTTTCGAAGGGCTCGAAGTGCACGTCGCTGGAGTGGTCCTTGATGGCCAGCAGCAAGACCATGTTCAACAGCTTGCGGACCGGGGCACTTTCGGCCAGGGCCTCGATGCCCGTCAGGTCGAGGACGTTGTCGCCCTCGAGCCGCTTGGCCGCCCGGGTGAACTCGTCGTCGGCCTCGAGGTCGGCGATAATCGACTCGACGCTCTCGCCGCCTCCGGCGAAATAGCGCTCCAGCGTGTTGAGGATGTCTTTCTCGGTCGTCACGACCGTGCGGATGTCGTAGCCCAGGAAGCTGCGCAGCTCGTCGATGACCGAGAGCTTCTGGGGCTCGCACATGGCGATCGTCAACGTGTTGTCGCGAAAGCTGATGGGCACGATGCGGTAAAGCTGGGCCATCGGCTCGGTCACGTGGGCGAGCACGTCGGGCGGGATGACCACGTCGGCGAGGTTGACCACCTGAAGGCCCATCTGCTCGGCCAGGGCCTGGGCCACCTGCTCGTCGTTGAGCAGCCCGAGCTCGATGCCGATGCGGCCGAGCAACTCGCCGGGGCGCTGCTGCTGCTCTTCGAGGAGCATCTCCAACTGTTCGTCGGTGATGAACCCCAAATCGACGAAAACCTGACCGATCTGCCGAATCGCCATAGGTTGCTTGCCTCGCGTGGGGGGGCACGGCTCGCGTTGCGGGCCGGATCGTGCCCGGCTGCTGCTGCTGCTGCTGCTGCTACTTCTTCTTGTTGCCCTTGGCCAGCCGTCCTTGCGCGTCTTCTTCGTCCTCGAACAGGCTCCGTTTGGCGCGGGCGATCTTCGCCGACAATTCGTCGGGGTTGACCGCCTTGACGATGATGTCTTCCTCCTCGACGACTCCCTGCTCCCAGAGCTTGAACATGTGGTCGTCGAGCAACTGCATGCCCAGCTTGTGGCCCGTCTGGATCGCCGAGTTGATGCGGAAGGTCTTGTTCTCGCGGATCAGGTTGGCGATGGCGGGGGTGACGACGAGCATCTCGTAGGCGGCCACCCGGCCCCCGGTCTTCCTGGGCAACAGGGCCTGGGAGAGGATGCCGATGACGGCCACCGACAACTGGGTGCGGATCTGCTCTTGCTGGTTCGTGGGAAACACGTCGATGATGCGGTTGATGGTTCCCTGGGCGCCCGTGGTGTGCAGCGTGCCGAACACGACGTGCCCGGTCTCGGCTGCGGTGATCGCCGCCTCGATGGTCTCGAGGTCGCGCATTTCGCCCACCAGGATCACGTCGGGGTCTTGCCGCAAAGCGCGACGAATCGCCTCGGCGAAGCTGGGCACGTCGACGCCCACCTCGCGCTGGTTGATCGTCGATTTCTTGTGGGTGTGATAGAATTCGATCGGGTCTTCGATCGTGATGATGTGGTGGTCGACATTCTCGTTGAGGTAGTCGATGGCCGCGGCCAGGGTGGTGGTCTTGCCTGACCCGGTCGGGCCGGTCACGATCACCAAGCCGCGGGGCCGGAGGATGAGCTTCGACAAGACGGGAGGCGTGCCCAAGTCCTCGAACGTAAGCATCTCCAGGGGGATCTGACGCAGGACCATGCCCACGTATCCCTTTTGCTTGAAGATCGAGACCCGGAACCGAGCCTGATCGCCGAAGGCGAAGCCGAAGTCCGACCCGCCTTGTTCCTGAAGCTCTTGCTGACACCGTTCGGGCGAGATGCTCTTCATCAAGGCGACGGTGTCCTCGGGTTCGAGGACCTTGGTTTCGAGCTTGACGAGCCGGCCGTGCAGGCGGAGCACGGGAGGCTGGCCCACGGCGATGTGCAGGTCGCTGGCGTTTCGGTTGACGACCGTCTGCAGCAGTTTGTCGATAAGGATGGTTGCCACAAGCGTTCTCCATGTGGCCCGGCCGACGTAGAGGGCTAGCCCCCCCGTCGACGGGGACCGGGCAGTCTGGGCACGAGACCGGGCAATCCGTGCCCGGCGTGCGGATTCTTGCCGGCGTGCTCGCCTCGCTTGCGCGCCCAGGCGTGAGCCTCGTGCTCACCGCACGCCACGATTATTCGCGAATGTCTGTACGCCCTCAAGTTTTTGATAAGAAAAGGACCTGGTCGCCTTGCGCCGTTGAACTCGTGTGGGGGATCGCGTGGTTTAATTGGCCTCGGCCGTCTTGGCGACTCGGACGACCTCTTCAATCGTGGTGATGCCGCGGAGCACTTTGTCGACACCGTCCTGGAACAGGGTATGCATCCCCTCGGTGATGGCGACCCTGCGTATATCGCCGGTGGGGGCCTCATTGAAGGTCAGTTCGCGGAGCTTGACCGACATCATCATCAGTTCGAAGATTCCCAGGCGTCCGCGGAAGCCGCCTCCGTTGCAGGCTCGGCAGCCGGCCCCGCGTGCGAAGGAGGCGTTTGCCGCCATTTCCGGGGTGATGCCCAGGCTCTCGAGGGCCGCCTCGTTTGGGGTATACGGCTGCTTGCATTTCTGGCAGATGACCCGCACCAGGCGTTGGGCCATGATGCCGGCCACGGAGCTCGACACCAGATAGGAGGGGACGCCCATGTCGATCAAGCGCGTAATGGCACTGGGCGCATCGTTCGTATGCAGTGTACTGAAAACCAAGTGTCCCGTCAGAGAAGCCTGAATACCCATCTGAGCCGTCTCGAGGTCGCGCATCTCGCCCACCAGAATAATGTTCGGGGCCTGGCGCAACATCGCCCGAATCACCCGCGCGAAATCGAGCCCGATCTCGTGCCGAATCTCGACCTGGTTGATCCCGGAAAGGTAGTATTCGACCGGGTCCTCGGCGGTGATGATCTTGCGGTCGGGCGTGTTCAGGTCGTTCAGGGCCGCGTACAGCGAGGTCGTCTTTCCGGACCCCGTCGGCCCCGTCACAAGGATGATGCCGTTCGGACGGCGGATGAGGTTCTGGAACTTGCGAAAGTCCTCGTCGGAGAACCCAAGCTGGCGCAAGCCCACCTTGATGTTGTCTTTGTCGAGCAACCGCATCACGACCGACTGGCCGTGGTTCGTGGGGATGACGCTCACCCGAAGGTCCAGGTCCTTCGGGCCCACCTTGGCCTTGATGCGGCCGTCCTGGGTGCGCCGCCGTTCGGCGATGTCGAGCCGCGACAGAATCTTGATGCGGGAGAGAAGGGCGCCAAGCAGCCTTTTCGGGGGGCTGTCGCGTTCGACCAGGACGCCGTCGATCCGGTATCGCACCCGCAGTCGATCTTCGAAGGGTTCGATGTGGATGTCGGACGCGCGAAGCTGCACCGCCTCGTTGAGCATCAGTTGAACCAGCTTGACGATGGGGGCGGCGCTCTCGTCCACGGCCTCGGCGCCGGTCAGCGTCTCCTCGTCGTCGACCGTCCAGTCGATCGCGGTGTCGGTCATCTCGTGGAGCATCGAATCGCCGCCGTCGGCCGCGACCTGCCCGTAGTGGCGGTTGATCGCCTCGAGGATGCTCGCCCGCGGGGCCAACACCGGCTGAATGCCCCGGTTCAGGATGAAGCGGAGCTTGTCGAACGTCTCGTAGTCGTTGGGATCGCTGACGATCACCTTCAGATCGCCGTTCTCTTCGGCCAGGGGGAGAATGACGTTTTCGCGGGCGACCGATTCGGGGACGAGTTCCAGCACCGAGGGGGGGATCGCCACGTCACTGATGTTCACGTAGTCGAGGCCGTGCTCTTCGGCCATGGCCCGCATGACGTCTTCGCCGCTAACGTACTCGAGTTGGATGAGCGCCTCGGGCAGCTTCATTCCGGAGTGCCGAGCCAGTTGTTCGGCCTCGGACAACTGATCGAGGCTGACCATGCCTCGGCTGATGAGGATCTCGACGTAGTCCCGTTTCTTCTTGGCGGCCATGAACGGCTTTCCTCGTGTGCTTCCGAAGTGGGGGGCGGTTTGGCTACGGCAGAAAAAGGCCCTTGAGGAGACGTCGCTGGGCGAACGGACCCACCCACCCAACTCTCAGCGTAATGTTCGCAAACCCCCTTGTCAACGTAGTCTAGGGTGGTCAGCATTGACACGGCGGGGGCAGATCAAGATAATCGCCGCCTCTTGACTGCCCCCCAGGCGGACCGTCGGGCGCTTTCTGAGCATGTCACTTCTCAGGCGGGTGGATCGAACCGTGCACGATGGCAGCCCGACCGCGCCGAGGCGTCGGGCGAGGCGGTTCGTTGCTTGCCCCCACCTTGCGATCTTGGGGACGGTTTGGGCCCTCGTCGGGCTACCCGCCGACGGCCGCGCCCAGTGGCCCGCCGGCGAGCATTTGGCGGGCCCATCCGAACACGAACCGGCTGCCGACTGCATAGCAGAAAGCTGTGCCGTGGGCAAGCCCCGCCGGCTCGGCGTTTCCGGGTTTCCCCGGCTGGCGCCCCCGACCGGGCGAAGTCGAGGCCTCGGCGAGCCGCTCGTCGGCGAGAGCTGGCGCTACCGGCCCTTCTCGGCCGGATGGTTCATGGGGATCGTCCAGGGGACCCCGCTCATCGACGATTGGGTCGCCGAAGACCAAGGGTACTTCGGCGGCTATCGCCTCGGGTGGGACTACGATCACTACTGGGGCTGCGAAATGCGGTTCGCCTGGGGCACCGCGGCCCTCTCCGACAGCCAGCGGGCCAAGGAGGCGCAAATCGAGGCCGACGACGAGGCGGGATTGGCGCCGGACGACCCCTTCCGACG
>Ga0334901_1001519_pt1 | contig 23991 bp, 17 predicted proteins | sample GraSluR3_MG_3_FD_207216 | JGI IMG/M metagenome (GOLD analysis project Ga0334901, IMG submission 207216) | Sludge microbial communities from methane-producing bioreactor in Wageningen University, Netherlands - Granular Sludge_15_08-R3 | ecosystem: Engineered > Bioreactor > Anaerobic >... | reverse complement strand
TTATCTCCATCAGAAAATATTCTGCAACTAAGATCAAAATCAAATGGTGCCCTGGCCTTTATATTGAAACTGGACTGATACATTTTATTTTACACCATTCATAAGCTTTCTAATAAACATCATGTGCGGTGTGTAAAATTACTCTTTAAGACTAAAAGTTTTAATCAGTTAATTAATGGTTTGCATTTTTCCAATGGCATTTCCCAGTCTCTGCATACCTTCAACAATCTCTTTTTCACTGCTGTTAGAGAAATTCAGTCTCATGGTATTGTGCTGGGGATGGGCAGTGTAGAAAGCATCACCAGGAACAAAGGCCACCTTTTCTTGGATAGCATATTCAAATAAATCCAGAGAAGACATGCCTTCCGGTAGAGTCACCCACAGGAACATTCCTCCCTCTGGTTTTGTATGTTCAACCTCACTGGGCAGGTACTCCTTAATAGATTGAACCATCTGGTCCCTCTGGGACTTATATAACTCTCTTATCTTCTGAATATGTGTATCCACATCATTGTCCAGGAGGTACTGGTAAACTATCCTCTGGGTGAAGTAGTTGGAATGAAGATCTGAAGCCTGTTTGGCAGTAATGAGTTTTTCCATGATCTCGGGGGGAGCTACAATCCAGCCCATCCTCATCCCAGGGGAAACGATCTTGGAAAAAGTCCCGAAAAGGATAGAATCAGGCAGATATGATTTGATGGGAGGTATATCTTCACCCATAAACCTTATATCTCCATAAGGGTTATCTTCAACCAGAATAGTGTCATGTTCTGTTAGAATTTCTGCAACTTCCTTCCTTTTATCCCTAGAATAGGTTATCCCGGTAGGATTCTGGAAACTACTAACACTGTAAAATAGCTTTATTTTTTCAGTTGAAAGCAGGTTTTCCAGGGCTCTGGTGTCAACACCATCATCCATTAAGGGCACAGAATAAAATTGTGGTTCATATAAGCCGAAAGCCTGTATAGCCGCCAGATAAGTGGGTCGCTCCATGACCACCCCATCATCAGGGTTTAAGAAAACTTTTCCCACCAGATCCAGGCACTGCTGAGAACCATTGGTTATAAGAATATCATCTGCATCCACCTTTAGATTTTGAAGGGCATATCTTTTTGCTATGAGTTCCCTGAGAGGACCATAACCCTCAGTGGTACTGTATTGGAGAACTTTTTCTCCTTCTTCTGTTAAAACCTTGGATGTTGCATTTTTAATGGCATCAACAGGGAATGAGTGGGGGTTGGGAAGTCCACCTGCAAAGGAAATTATATCAGGATGTTCAGTAACCTTCAAGATTTCCCTAACAAAGGATCGGGGTATCTTATTCATGCGACTGGCGAATGGGTAATTCATAACTACTTCCTCATAAACTATCAAATTAAATTATTTTATCTTAAAATAAAATATTCTTCACTGTATACTTCAGGGTATGATACTATTATAATATATTGGAAAGAGATTAAATCCCCCTAATTTAAAGAGTAGATTAAAGTCACCCCATAATTAAGGAGGATGGGATCCTGGGAAACATCTAAAGAAAGGAAAGTTTCCCATAAGAAACACATCTCCCCTAGGAAACTATTCAAATGCCTACTCTTTTTTCGTCCTATTTTTCCACCATTTAAATCCTTCAAACCATATTACACTCAGGAAACCGGCCAGCATGCATAGTAAAATCTGCTCCAAGTTAAGGGGGCAGAACTGGAAGAGTTGTTGTAGGGGTGGGAAATAGAGTATCATGGCCAGGAATAAAATAGCACCACCAAGCACCCACCACAGTGCTTTGTTGGGTGATCTGAGAGTTTGGATGATGGTACGGGACCAGGAACGATTGGTGAGTATCAGGGCCAGGTTGGCGAAGATCAGGGTGGTGTAACTGAGGGTACGGGCACTGGCATCTCCCTGGGCATTTAAACTTAAAAGGTAAACTAATAACACCACCAAGAGAACTATTATTCCCTGCAAAATACTCATTCCAATGGTTTCCCTGTTAAAAAGAGCTTCAGAAGAGCTGCGGGGAGGACGGTTCATAACATTCTTTTCAGCAGGTTCGGCCTCGAAAACCACTGAACAGGCAGGGTCAATGATCAGTTCCAAAAACACAATCTGCACTGGGAAGAGAACCAGGGGCCACTGGAATATCACGGGTAAAAGTGACATCCCTATAATGGGAACATGCACTGCAAAGATATAGGCAACGGCTTTTTTAAGGTTATCATAGATACGGCGACCCATCTTCACCGCAGCCACAATAGATGAAAAATCATCTTCCAGTAAAACCAGGGAAGATGCTTCTCTGGCCACATCAGTACCTCTTCCACCCATACTTATTCCTATGTTGGCTGATTTAAGGGCAGGAGCATCATTAACTCCATCCCCAGTCATGGACACTATTTCTCCATTGGATTTAAGAGCCTCCACCAGACGGAGCTTCATCTCTGGCACCATACGAGCAAAAATGTTAACATCCTTAACCCGTTCAGAAAGAGTCTCATCATCCATCTCATTTAGTTCATCTCCGGTTATGACTCTGTCTGGTTCAGTAAGCCCTATTTTCTTGGCAATGTTCCTGGCAGTTCCAGGGTAATCTCCGGTGATCATCACCACCCTGATACCGGCCTGGTAACATTCCTGCACAGCCTGAGGTACCTCTTCACGCACTGGGTCCAGGAATCCCACTAAGCCCAGAAATTCGAAGTTAAAGTCATGCTGTTTTCCAGGGAGATCTGCTTTTTTAAAGTATGCCCTGGCCACTCCAATTATCCTTAAACCCGCACTGGCCATGGTTGATATTTGAAGGGTTAATTTTTCCATTTTATCTGGAGGCAAGTGGCAAAGATCCGCCACAGCTTCAGGAGCACCTTTAGCAGCTATAATGTAATCTTCACCATCAGGAGATTGCCATACATGAGACATAGCCAGGAGTTCCTGGGATAATGGATACTCATGCACCAGTTGCCAGTCTTCATGTAAATGTTCAGTTTTCTGAAGGGTTTTGCTGCCGAACTCCTTTAAAGATTTCTCCATAGGATCAAAAGGGTCTCTTTGACTGGCCAGGATACTGAATTCAATGAGTTCATGGAACTCATCTGGAAGATGGTCAGTTTTAAGAGAATCCACCTGATAAAAATCATTTCCATTCATGATTTTAGCAACTGACATTTGATTCAAGGTTAAAGTCCCGGTTTTATCCACACATAATGCTGTAGTGGAGCCCAGGGCCTGGATAGCATGGGAACGCCGTGTAAGTACCTGTTTCTGGGATATTCTCCAGGCACCCAGTGCCAGGAATATGGTTAAAACCACCGGGAACTCTTCTGGGAGGATGGCCATAGCTAGGGTTATACCTGCCAGGAAACCGTTAAGCCAGTCTAAGCGGGTGAGACCATAGATCACCACCACTACAGCACAGAGGAAAACTCCTACCATGGCAAAATTACGCACCAGTGTTCGTGTTTCCTTCTGCAAGGAGGTATCCTCAGTTTCCAGAGTCTGGAGCCTTTTACCAATACGGCCCATTTCAGTATTAAGGCCTGTGGACATCACCTGGGCTGCTCCCTGTCCCTGCACCACCAGGGTTCCAGAGTAGACTGAGGGAAGACCATCACCACCCGGAGGATGCATTTCCATAACTCCCCCACAATGAACTTTACGCACAGGAACAGACTCCCCAGTTAAGAGTGACTCATTGATAAGGAGGTTACTGCAGGATAATACCACTGCATCTGCAGGTACCCGGTCACCCTCCTTAAGGATGATAACATCATCAGTGACCACTTCTCTACCTGCAATCCTCTCCTCCTGCCCTTCGCGTATTACCAGAGCACGGGGGCTGGAGAGGTCCCGCAAGGCATCCAAGGTGCGTTCAGTTTTACGTTCCTGGTAGAAAGTGATACCCATAATCACAAAAACAAAGCCCAGAAGCATCAGTGCTTCCTGAAGATCTCCTAAAACTAAGTAAATGATGCCACAAGCAATTAAAAGGAGGAACATTGGTTCACGAACTACTTCCAGAATAATGGTTAAAATTGATCTTTTTTCAGCGGATGGAAGCTCGTTATATCCTTCTTCCCTTATTTTAAGGGCAGCTTCTTCCTGTGAAATTCCCTTTATATTTTCAATGTCCAGTTCATTTGCCAAAGGCTTACCTCCATATGAGATGGAATTTTCTCTTTTGAGTTTATGTAAATATGAAAGGGACCATATATATCTTTTTCCCATAATTAACGTGTTAGGATTCCCTAATTCCCTTAAAAAGAATGTTAGGGTTATCTAATTTTTTGTAGGGTTGCCTAACATTGGAAAAAATAGAAAATTAGTTAGAGGGGATTGGAAATTTAAAGATTAGAATGAAACTAGTTAGGGATGATTAGAAATCCGGTGATCAAAAGGAAACTAGTTAGGGGGATGATTAAAAAATAGGGATTAAAAAGGAAGATAGTAAGATAATAAGGAATTGGGGGATAAAAAAGAAATAATTGGGGGGGGTTACTAGAAATCCAGAGATTCCAACCGGTTCATAGCTTCTTCCAGATCCTCATAGGAAGTTGCATAGGATATGCGGAAGTGTCCTTCACCATATTTACCGAAAGAAGTTCCAGGAACCAGCACCACATCCTTTTTCAGGGCTTCTTCCACCAACCTTTCTGGATTATCTATGGAGGGGAATACGTAAAAAGCTCCCTGTGGTTCTCTACAGTTGATTCCCATACCTCGCAGTCTTCCCACCACCAGGTCCCTTCTTCTTTTAAACTCTTTCACCATTTCCTGCACACTGTCCTGAGGCCCTTGAAGGGCTGCCAGGGCAGCTTTTTGGGATAGAGATGTTGCACAGGTAACAGTGTACTGATGTACCTTTAGGAGTTCTTCTGTTATTTTGGGGGGTGCTGCCAGGTATCCTATGCGAAAACCAGTCATGGCATAGGTCTTGGAAAATCCATTAATGGTTATAACATTATCTGAGTAACATGCAGGACTGTAGTGTTTCTTACCATAAATGATCTTTTCATAGATCTCATCAGAAATAAGAATGAGGTTATGGTCATTAGCAATATCTGCTAGGCCCTTAACATCTTCCTTTTTAAGCACACCACCCGTAGGATTGCCGGGTGAATTCATTATAATGGCCTTGGTATGGGGAGTTACCTGTTCCAACACCTCTTCAGGTATCATCCTGAAATCATTTTCATCCTTGAGGTGTGCTCGGACAGATTTACCTCCAGATATTTTTACACAGGCATCATAAGCTACAAAACCAGGATCAGGAATAATAACTTCATCCCCTTCCTCTATAAGTGCATTGGCACTGGAGTATAATGCACCACTGGCCCCTACTGTAACTATAATTGATTCAGGGGTGGTGGGGATGTGATTTTCAGTCTGTAATTTATGGGAAATAGCTTCCCTCAGTTCAGTGATCCCTGTGTTACCTGTATAATGGGTGAATCCCTCTTCAAGGGCTTCTTTAACTGCTTCGCGGATATGAGGTGGGGTGTCGAAGTCTGGTTCACCCAGTGCCAGGTTGATGGAGTCCTCCCCCACCATATCAAACATTTTCCGTATTCCAGATAGATCAATGGACTCTACTCTTTTAGCGGGTTTCATGATAATTACCTTAAGAAGTTGAACTTTAATTATTTTGAAAAATGGTTCTATTTTTACAATTTAATTATGGATGGTAATTTATTTTATGATTATTCCTGGAAGGTAGTTTACTTATACATTTACTGGAAGGTAACTTAGTTCACCATTTTTTTTATTTAGTTGAAAAGATTAAAACACCTTACTTTTATTTTTAAAATAGTTATCTTACCATTTTTTATTCTTAAAGGATTATAAAATGAAATATTATGCAGAACTTAAAAAGGGAACTTGGCCTTTTTGATGTGATCAACCTGGTAGTTGGAACCATAGTTGGTGCTGATATTTATATTGCAGCTGCTTTTGGAGCAGGTTATTTAGGACCTTCTTCTATCTTTGCCTGGTTAATAGCAGGTGTAATGGCAATTACCATTGCATTATGTTTTGCTGAATGCTCCTCACTTTTACCAAGAGTGGGAGGTCCCTATGCCTATGCTAAAGAGGTATTCGGAAATTTCACAGGATTTATGGTGGGATGGGCTCTTCTAATAGCATCATGGAGTGCTATTGCAGTTTTTCCCCTGGCTTTTGTTGCTTATCTGTTATATTTTTATCCTTCCATGCCTCAATGGATGCAGATACTGATTAAAATTGTTTTTGTATTCTTCTTAACCATTATAAACTATTATGGGGTTAAAGAAGCTGGAAAAGCTAATGATATTCTGACTATTCTAAAACTGGCACCTATACTGCTTTTCACACTCTTTGGTATTGTATATTTTTTATTCAACCCGGCTTTATTCATCTCTAATTTCACACCACTGGCACCCCTAGGTTTTGGAGGGATGGGCAGTGCCCTGGTACTCATATTCTGGGCATATGTTGGTTTTGAACTGGTTACAGTGCCATCTGATGAAATCAAAAATGCGAAAAAAACCATTCCCAAGGCCATAATTTTAGGGATGGGTATTATAACTCTATTCTACCTGGTAACTAACCTGATTATTTTAGGGTCAGTACCCTGGGTGCAACTGTCCCAGAGCTCCGCACCTTTATCTTTAGCTGGAAGTGCTCTTTTAGGTGGTTTCGGAGCAATATTGCTAACAATAGGGGCTTTATTTTCAATTTCAGGTTCAGATGAGGCAGGTATACTTTCATCTGCCCGTATACCTTATGCTATGGCTGGTGATGGTCTTTTACCTGAATTTTTTGCCAGGGTTCATCCTAAATATGGAACTCCCTATGTGGCACTTTATGTGCAGGGTTTGGTAACCCTTCTGGCAGCAATTTTTGGCAATATCAGTCAACTGATCATATTATCTGTTTTCACCCTTCTTTTCTGCTACTTAGTGACCTGTTTAGCTGTGTTTCCACTTAGAAAAAAATATACAGGGGGTATTAAACTTCCCTGGGTGGTTCCGGTGCTGGGTGTGATTATTTCATTATACATGATGACGCAGTGTAACTTGCATCAAATAATGGTGGGGTTGTTGTTTATGGTTTTAGGAATACCAGTGTTCCTTAGATATGCTCCTGGAAAGGAGATAGATTATGTTAAAAGAGATATTGCATTGGGTAGGGGTATTTTCGCCAGGTGGATGAAAGTTCCAGATAGGTTCCTGGTCCATTTTTTAAGACGCCTGACAAGTTTAATCTGGAAAATCAGGTCAAAATTTTAGATGTTAAAGGTAAAAACTATAATTATTAGTAATCAAGTTAGGGGCAGGAACTAAAAATTATAATATTCCTATTAGGGGCAGGAACCACAGTGATAACAGCCGAAAGTTTCACACCATGGGGTTAAATCGCCTTTTAACCTGCTTTGTTAATAGGTTTTATTTTATGTTCATTTTTTATTTTATTAGTAAACATTTTTAGTAATATATAATGGTTTTTAGTAATTATATGGCTAAATATTCAGTTAAGTATTTTTATTAATAATTAATAGTTATATCTTGTACAATATTAATTATGGAATTCATTTATTTTCGTGGAATAATTGTGGGAGAAAAATAGTTATGGAAAGAATTAAAAATCAAAGGTATTTAATTCTTGTTTTGATGTTATACCTGTTTTTTTCCGTCATTTTATTTTCGCATTATCAATATATTATCAATCCAGATGGAATATCATACATTAGCATTGCCCAAAATTATGTTAATGGGCACATTTCTTACGCAATTAACGGTTATTGGAGTCCGTTATATTCGTGGCTTTTAATTCCTTTTATATTACTATGGAAAGTAAACTTAGGTAATATAATTGCAACGAAAATATTAGCTATTATTATAGGATTGTTCACATTAATAGCAATTTATTTGATTTTAATAAAATTACATTTGAATAATTATCTAAATACTGTTATTTTATTAGCATTCATTCCAATAATGCTTTATTTTACTTTTCAGTTTATTACTCCTGATTTGTTAGTTGCTTGTCTTCTTTTATATTATCTTAATTTTTTAATGGATGAGAAATATAGGAAAAAAGAGTATATGGGACTTTTAACAGGTTTTTTTGGAGTGTTAGCTTTTTTAGCAAAAAGTTATGTGTTTTTCTTTTTTTTAATTCACTTCATTTTTACTAATCTATTTTATGTGAAAAATTTCCCCTTGGATAAAGGAAATATTAAAAAAAATCTATTATGGGGTTTGTCAATTTTTTTAGTTATCAGTGGTATTTGGGTAGGTGTTATAAGTGAAAAATATGGGGTAATTACAATTGGAACAACAGGGTCTTATAATTATGAATTAGTGGGCCCAGAATCTGATGGTCATGCAATGTTCTATAAAGGACTTATAACCCCTCCTAATGAATTTTCAGTAAGCGCATGGGAGGATCCCAGTTATTTTCAACTAAAAAAATGGAACCCATTGGAATCAACAGAGAATTTTATCCACCAAATCATGATTATTTTAAATAATTTTTATAATATTGTCTTAATTTCACTGTATTTATTATTCGTACCATTTTTTTCTATTCTGCTGGCATTATTTTTATTTTTCAAATCAAATGAAAAATCTATCAAAAATAACGTAATCTTTATTTTAGGGACCATAATCCTATATATTGGAGGATATATTCTTATAATAGTTGAAGGAAGATATTTATGGTTCAGTTTAATATTATCTTTTATATTGGGATTTTATTCTTTAAACGAGTTATATAATCAAAATGATATTAAACTAAACTTTTTCAGGGCAAGTATTATTATTATGGTAGCAGCGTTGGTTTTTTACCCATTATTGTTTTTTATGTATTATAATCCATCTTTAGGATATTATGAAACAAGTTTAGCTTTGAAATCCCACGGAATTGAGGGTAACATAGCATCTAATGACCAATGGGAAATTATGGATTATTTGAGTTATTATTTGGATAGTAGATTTTATGGTGTTACCACGCATCAGTCCGATTCTGAATTGAAAGAAACATTAAATTTTTATCAAATTGATTATTATTTTGTTTGGGGGGAATCTGGGGAGTATTCTTCAAAGGGCTTCATAGGGGAACTTGTGTATAAAAATCAATATTTCGAAGTATTTAAAGTAAATAACAGTTATTGATATAACTTTATGGACAGGCTCCACAATTGTAACATCCAAAGATTTCACACCAGGGGGTTAAATCACCTTTTAATGCTTTTTCATATTCATTTAGAAGGAATTCATCAGTGACTCCCACATCTATATTTTTCCAGGGGAATTCACTCTCCATAGTCCAGTGGGAGGTTAATTTTTTCCATTTTCTCAGGGGAACTTGTTTCTGGGATGATTCTTCAATAACATCTCCTAAGTTAGCGTTTCCCATGGAGAGGATGTATTGTATCAGAGATTTGTTGGGATTTTCCACCTTGAAGTGTCTGTTTTTAACATTTTTTTTCAGATATTTAACCTTGGTTTTTATATCTTTAAGGTTGAAATCAGCCCACTGAAAGGGGGTGTGTGGTTTTGGTATGAATGGGTTGATGCTTATTCGGACAGAATTAGGGTGAGGGGCCATAACTTCAAGATCCCTTATGAGATTTAACAGATCTTCTGTGTCTTCATGTGTTTCCGTTGGTAGTCCTATCAGGAAATATAGTTTAACATTGAAGTTCATATCAAAGGCGGTTTCCATGGTCCTCTGAATATCTTCATCACTAATGGGTTTATTCACCACTTTTCTCAGTCTCCAGATGGATTCAGGGGCAATGGTAATGGTTTTAAGTCCACTTTCCTTTAAACTTCCCAGAAGATCCTTAGAGATGGATTCAACACGTAAAGATGGGGTGGTAAGTTGAAAACCACGCTGGAGTAGTTCACGACATAATTCTTCAATGTGCGAGTAATCAGAAACAGCTCCCCCAATAAGGGCGATCTTGTCCAGTCCAGTGGCTTTCCTACCTTCCTCTGCAGTACGAATAAGGGTTTTAATATCTGCTTCTCTACGTGGTCGGTAAAGACATCCGGCCATGCAGAAACGACAACCACGGGCACATCCTCGACTAACCTCCAATAGAAATGATCTTCCAAATGCAGGGGTCAGTCCTTTATCATCTGTTTCCGGGTAAACCTGTTTTATGGGACGCCAGGCATCATTCATATCATCTACCTGGACTAATTTGACCTTGTTATCTGGAATGTACACACCATCCACATCCAGGAAGGCATCAATATCCCTGCGAGGGTAGTCTAATTCACCCAGTTTATCCAGGAATTCAGGTAGGATAACTTCACCATCTCCCACCAGGAAAAGATCAATAAAACGAGTCATAGGCAGAGGATTGGAACTGGCACAGGGACCACCAGCTATAACCAGTGGGTCATCTGGTCTGCGATCTTCTTTCCGAAGATTTAAACCCCCTTCACGGAGCATTTCCAGAACATGAGGGTAATCCTGCTCATACTGGAGTGAAAAACCCACCACATCAAAATCTTTAAGGGGTGAACCTGTTTCTAAACTCTTACCATGGGGATAAACCACCCTCTCACAGTAAACATTCTCCTGATGATTCAGGAAGTCATAGATAATATGGAAACCCAGTGAAGACATGGCACTCCTGTAAAGATTGGGGTAGCATGAGGCAAAGCGAAGCCCTGCCCTGAGGGGATCCTTCACCACCACATTGTGTTCCAAAAGCATAGTTTATTATCTTACCCACCACATAATCAAGATACCTACAGTTGGTCTACCAACTGTGAAACATTCATTTCATCTTTTACTGTTATTATATTGAATAATAAATTTCAGGCAACAATTTAAGGATAATCACAAATGATACATAAAAAATATAAGAAGGTGGCAGTTGGAGGCACCTTTGACAAATTCCACCAGGGGCATCGATTACTCATAAAGAAAGCATTCCAGGTGGGTGACCAGGTACTCATAGGAGTCACTTCCGATAAATTCGGAGGAATTAAAGGAGAAATAGAACCCTGTAATGTTAGAATGTCTAATTTGAACTCTTTACTTGAAGAACAATCGAATTACATCATATCTCGCTTGGATGACCCTTATGGTGTGACTATTGATGATGAAACTATAGATGCTATTGTGGTGAGTCCTGAAACAGAACCCACAGCCTTCAAAATTAACCAGCTACGTGGGGAGAAAGGAATGAAACCCCTGGATATAATCACCATAAGTATGGTACTGGCTGAGGATGGTAAACCCATTTCATCTACCAGGATACGTAGAGGAGAGATAGATAAGGTGGGGACTATAATAAAAAAGTATGGGAAGTAAAATGAAGGTTATAGTGGGATCCCAAAATCCGGTGAAGTTAAATGCTACCCGGAATGTTTTGGATAAGATCTACCCTCAGCTGGAAATAGAAGCCAGGGAAGTGGATTCAGGAGTACCTGACCAGCCCATAGGATTGGAAATAACTATCCAAGGAGCCATCAACCGGGCTAAAAATGCTTTCAAGGAGGGTGTTGATCTTTCCGTGGGTATAGAATCCGGTCTTCTGGAAGTACCCCACAGCATAACCGGATACTTGGACTTACAATGGTGTGCTATCTATGATGGAGCTAAAACTACATTAGGGGTGAGTGCGGGTTTTGAATACCCTCCACTGGTCATAGAACAGGTTCTTAATGGTATGGAAGTGGGGGATGTGATGGATCAAGTTACTGGTGTGGACAGGTTAGGGCAAAAAACAGGTGCAGTGAGCCACCTCAGCAGAGGACTTTTAGATCGTACCGGTAACACAGAACAATGTGTGTTGATGGCTATGATTCCGAGGATGAATGAAAAATTTTATTTTTAAAAGCAGGATCTTTTGATGATATTAATGTAAAGGTGGTAAATTGTTTAAATTTGACTTCGAATTGCTTAAAAGCCATTTCTCACCACTAATCTTTCTAGTACTTTTGACAGTTATTTTAGGGCTCATAACTTACCAATGCTTCCAGATACAGCTGAACATAGGTCCAGTCTGGGATACATATGATTTACTTGCGGATGCGGCATTATTTGCTCATCAAAGTATAGGTTATTATGATTTAGTGAGGCCCCCTGTCCTTCCTTTTATCACATCTCTTTTTTTCAGAGTTGTAGGTCTATCAATATGGCCTATCATGTTAAGTGATGGATTGATATTTATATTGGGGTCTGTTGGTCTTTATTTCTTTTTGAAATTACGATTTGATAATTTAACCAGTTTTCTGGGGGTTTTATTATTTGCAACATTCCCTATTGTTCTTACATTTATCTGTTCAGGTCTCACAGATATTCCCAGTGTTTGCATTTCAATATGGGCATTTTTATTTACAGTATTGGCTGTTAAAAAAGATTCTAAATGGTTTTATCTATCATTTCCCTTAGCAATGATTGCTTTTTTGACCAGGTTCACCACTGCATTAATCATATTTCCCATGTTGTTATATCTATTCATAAATCTTAAAACCATAGAACAGAAGAAAAATATTCTAATTGGAATTCTATTTTCGTTTATATTCCTTATCCCGGTTTTCTGGTTGTTTTATATGAATTTTGGCAATCCATTTTACACTTTCTTAAACTTCTTTAGTTCCAGTTCAAGATCAGTTTCTGAAGTAAGCACTATGGTTTTCTTTTATAAACCTGATTTACTCTATTTTGTAAAATATATGCCCTCATTAATAGGTCCTCAAGCTATTGGCGTTGTTCTAGTTATCTTTTTAGGATTTTTAGCATACATTTTCCAGAATATAAGAAATAAACGAAATTTTATGGAAAATAAAAAGGAATCTTTTAAAAATTTGTTAAAGGAGAATAAAATTAGATTTTTACTTTTATTTGTATTAATAGCTATCTTTGTTTTAACCATTCAAAGGGTCCATTACTTACTTAGTGAGGTTATATTCCTTACTTTTTTATATCTGCTTTACACTTTACTCAATAAATTTAATTTCAAAAATTTAGATATGGATTTCTTATGCTTATCATGGTTCATGGTTTTTTTCATATTCCATAGTGTATATGTTATTAAAGACTACAGATACTTCATCTACATGGCACCTCCATTGATCTACTTCCTTATGAGAGGTTTTAAGTGGACAACATCCCAATTGGGTATTAAAATAAAAAACACAAATGTAACACATTATTTATTCGCTGGATTTTTAATATTTTTACTCCTTTTCTCAACTTATAACTCTTTACCAGGTATAGTGGAAACAAATAAAGATTTAAAGCAACTAAATGAGGATAGTATTAATATCAGTGTTTGGTTAGCAGATCATGATCCCAACTACAAAAGTAAGGTCATTTATTCAGATATACCTCCATATTCTGCGTGGTATCTTAAGATGAATGTTAGTAAAATGCCGCAGTTCTATGATAATCAGATTATTGATACGGCTGGTTTTATAGGCTACAATTTAACAGCTCAAGACATAGTAGCATATAATAATGAATTGGACTCAAATCATGTTGATTACTATATCTCTAGAAGAACTGATTTAAATTTAATAAATTATGTACCTGCAAAACATTTTGGTCTTTTAACCTTATATCAAAGACAGGATTAGTCCATAATTAAATTCTAAAACACAAAAAGTTCAAATAATTATAAGTATTTTTATTAGGGTGATTACTTGTATAAACTAAATATTAAAAGTCAATACTCAAAATGGGTTTTTTTACTTATCCTAATCTTAACAGTCAGTATCATCACTTATTACCGGGTGAAACTTCAGATGGATCTCGGTCCTGTTTTTGATACCTATGATTATCTGGCTGATGCAGCTGAATTTGCAGGAAAAGGAATAGGATTCTCTGATTTCAACCGACCACCCTTTTTGTCTTTTCTGACTTCATTTTTCTTTGTTTTTGGCGAATTATCAGTGGGACCTATCATGATCGTTGATGGCCTTCTTTACATATTAGGCTGTGTTGGTCTTTACCTGTTTTTGAGAACATTTTTTGATTCTTTAACCAGTTTTATTGGAAGTTTATTGTTTGCCACATTTCCTATTGTGATAACTTATGCTGGAGCAGGATTCAATGATGTTTCCAGCGTTTCTGTGGCCATATGGGCTATTTATCTTACATATTTAGCAGTTAAGAAAGATTCTAGATTCTTTTTCATTTCCTTCCCCATAGCAATGATAGCGTTCTTGACAAGGTATAATATGGCCTTAATAATCTTCCCAATATTTTTCTACATCTTAATAAACCGAAAAGAAATTAAATATCCGCGAAATATCTTAATAGGGATAGGAATATCCTTCCTTTTAATAATTCCTCTTTTATATTTCTTCAACCTCAAATTCGGAAGCCCAATTTATCCCTTCTTGAGTTTCTTTAAAACCTCCGGAGGAGCAGGTACTACGGAACATTTTGCATATAACCCAGATCCACTCTACTTTGTTAAAAATATACTTTCATACATTGGGGCTGCATCCTTGGTGATAATATTATTCACATTACTTGGATTTGTAGTTCAGCGATTTAGAAAATTCAGGACACAATCTGAAGACTCCAAATGGATATCTATTATAAAAAAGCTTTTTAAAAACTTTAAATTCTTAATAATGTTACTGTTAGTATTTGTATTCGTGGTCACCTTTGCTAAAGTCCATTACATGATTAGTGAGTTTATTTTCTTTATCATCTGTTATTTAGTATATTCGGTGGCTGATGACTTTGAAATTGATTTCAATACGGATTTACTCTTCATTGTTTGGTTCATGGCCTTTTTTATTTTTCAGAGTGTTTATGTGGCAAAGGATCACAGGTATTTTATTCCTATGGCTGCACCCCTGACTTATTTCTTGGTTAAAGGATTCAGTTGGTCTGTTGAAGAACTCAAAATTAAATTTAAAGATATAAATTTAACCATGTGTCTACTTACAGTATTAGTGGTAGCTATGATGTTTTTATCAGTATCATCTCAGCTCCCGGATATAGAAAAAGACAACCAGAATAGTAAACTTTTCAATCAGGATGCTCAAGCAGCCAGTTACTGGTTGATGAATTATGATCATAACTATAAATCAAAAATCATTTATGCTGATTTATGGTCTTACTTTGGATGGTTCTTGCAAACTAATGTGGGGAAAATGCCGGTATTTAGAAATAATCAAACAATTTATGCTGGTGCTAAGGATTATAACTTTACTGAAGATGATAAAATAGCCTTCGATCGGGAATTAAACAAAGCAAATCCTGATTATTATTTCTGTGTTTGGAAGGATATGAATTTCACCAATTATGTGCCAATCAAGAGTTTTGGCCAGGTAACCATATATAAAAGGGTGTGATTTGAGTTATTAATATTTACTAAGTAATGAAGATAAATAGAGAACGCCTAGTTCTATTTTAAAAATTCTAATCTAATGAACTGACAAAAAAAATTACTCATATTTTAAAATTGAATTGTATTATTATTGGTCATGAAAATTAAATAATATACTACTATCAATATGATTAAGTGAGTTACCTTATTTAGAGACATTTTAAGAGGCAAAATCTTGAAAATATGTATCGTGACCACGATGTTCCCAAAATTTAAGGGAGATTATTATGGTTCATTTGTGTTTGACGAAGTTAAGGCATTAGCTGAGGAAGGTTTTGAGATGCATGTAGTAACTCAGCATAATCCTGGAATATCCTATGAAGAGATCATGGATAACATCCATGTTCATAGATTCAGATGGCTTGAACCAAAAACATTCCGTGCTCTTGTTCATTTCCATGGTTTAATGGACACTTTCAGAATGATAACATATGTAATCTCTTTATTCTTCAATTTAATCCGAATAATAAGGAAATACAAAATTCAAATTATTCACGCACATTCTGTTATTCCTACAGGTTTTGTGGCATCAATAGTATCAAAACTTATGCATAAACCCCTTTTCATAACTGCCCATGGTATGGACATCAATAACTTTGAAAATAGTCGGATTTTTAATTATTTCATAGCTTCTTCTTTAAATTCCAGCTTTAAATCGATAGCTGTCAGTGAAGACCTCGCTAAAAAGATGAGATTTATGGTTAAGGACAAAAACAGGGTTTTTGTTTTAAGAAATGCAGTAGATACAGATAGATTCAATCCAACTAGAGATAAAAGTATTCGAAGTAAGTTTGATATTAACGATGAAGATATTTTAATTTTATTTGTAGGATATTTAGATGAATTTAAAGGAATTTTTGAATTAATAAATGCATTTAATGTAATCAATTCTGAAAATAGAAATGTTAAACTCATGATGGTGGGTACTGGACCTAAAAAAGAAGATCTTTTAAAGATTTTAACTAAAATGAATATAGAAGATGAAGTAATATTTACAGGAAGAGTTGAACCTCAAAAGATACATAAATATTATCAGGCTGCTGATATTTTCGTCCTACCATCTTATACAGAGGGATTACCTGTTTCTGTATTAGAAGCTATGGCATGTGGATTGCCTGTGGTAGCTACTAATGTGGGAGGGATACCTGAAATAATCACTGATAGGGTGAATGGTTTTATTGTTCCTTCTAAGAATGAAAAAGAATTAATTAAGAAGTTGGCGGCTCTTACTAATAATAAAGATTACAGAGAAAAGTTCAGCCAGAAATCCGTTGAAAAGATTAATGATGAATTCAATAGTGGTAAAAAGTTGAAAAGATTGGTTGATTTGTATCAGAATACCCCTATTTAAAAATTTAATATTCCTACAAAAATGATTGAATAACAGAATTTTTAGGTTAAAAAATGCGTATAATTCAGTTAATTAAAGAAAAACTGAAATCTAAAGAGCACAGAGTTTTAGCAGAAAATTTTTTTTCGCTATCAGCATTGCAAATCGTTAGTTATATACTGCCCCTAATAACTCTCCCATATTTAGTTAGAGTTTTAGGTGTTGAAAAATATGGTTTAGTTAATTTTGCAATTGCATTTGCGCTTTATTTTCAGATAATCACAGATTATGGGTTTAGTTTATCAGCTACTCGAGAAATATCACTTCATAGAGATGATAAACATAAAATTTCAGAGATTTTTAGTTCAGTGATGATAATCAAATCAGTTTTAATGGTTATTAGTTTTATCATACTTTCTGTTGTAGTCTTTAGTTTTAATAAGTTTGCTACTAACTGGATGGTGTATTTTTTGGCATTTGGACTTGTAGTAGGTAATGTACTTTTCCCTGTTTGGTTTTTCCAAGGCATGGAAAAAATGAAATACATCACAATTTTTAATATATTAGCAAACGTAATTTTTACTTTGTTAATATTTATATTTATAAAAAATCCAGCGGATTATCTATATGTGCCATTTATAAACTCTTTAGGTTTAATAATTTCAGGAATTATATCCATATGGCTAATTTTTAACTCTTTTAAAGTACAATTTTTCATTCCATCAAAGAATGTTTTGATAAATACATTTAAAGATAGTACTCAATTTTTTTTGTCCAGAGCATCCGTTTCCATTTATACATCAAGTAACACATTTTTTTTAGGATTATTTACAAACAATGTTGCTGTAGGGTATTATTCAGCTGCAGAAAAATTATATACAGCTGCACAATATTTGTACACTCCCGTTTCACAAGTGATTTATCCTTATATGACTAAAATGAAAAATAAAGTAGTTTACAAGAAAATTTTTAAATTGACAGTGACAATTAATATTGTAGTATGTATTTTATTATTTTTACTTAGTGGAATTGTTATTAATATTCTTTATGGCAATAATTTCCAGGAAAGTGCAAATGTACTTCGAATATTAAGTATTGCTCTAATAATTGTTGTTCCGTCTGTTTTATTGGGTTATCCATTTTTGGCTGCTTTAGGTTATCAAAAATATGCAAACGGAAGTGTAGTTATTGGTTCAATATTTCATTTAGCTATGCTTCTTCTCATTTCTCAGTTTATGAATATATATCTGGTTGCAGGTTTAGTTGTTGTAACTCAGAGTATTGTATTTATTATAAGGTTTTATGGTGTAAAAAAACATAATTTATGGTGGTGATCTTATTATAGCTATTATATTAGCTGCAGGGATTGGCAGCCGATTGAAACCTTTGACCAATGAAAAACCAAAATGTATGGTAAAAATAAATGGAATTCCAATAATTGAACATCAAATTAAAGCTTATCTTAAAGCAGGACTCAAAAAAAAGTCTATATTTATAGTTGTTGGTTATGAATCTGAAATAATCAAAGATTTTATTGAAAAAAATTATTTTGGCATTAAAATAATAGAAAATAAAAACTATTTAAATACAAACAATATGTACTCTCTTTATTTAGCATTGCAGTGTATAGAAAATCTACAATTTGATTACATACTACTCAGTAATGGGGACTGTGTTTATGATACGAAAATAATTAGAGATTTAAATAATAACAGTGAATTAAATCTTATTGCTTGTGATAAAGGTTTTCATAATAATGAATCGATGAAAATAAGAGTAATGGGGGAGAATATTGTTGATATTTCCAAAGAGATTCCTGCAGATAAATCTTATGGTGTTTCCATTGATTTATATAAGATAAGTCTTAAATCTCTTCTAAAATTGAAAAAAATTATTCAAGAATACATTTTTGTAAAAAAACAATGCAACCTGTGGACTGAAGTTTCTTTAAAGGATCTTCTTGATTATACAGGTTTCAAACCATTTAATATACAAAGAAAATCATGGGTTGAAATAGATGATCTTGCAGATCTTGCCTTAGCAGATATCAAATTTAGTAATTTAAAAATAGAAGATAAAAAGTGCTTTATAATGGATCTTGATGGAACAGTATATTTAGGTAAAAAACCTATTAATGGTACAATCAATTTTATTAAAAAATACATGGAAAAAGGTGTGGATTTCTATTTTTTAACAAATAACACTTCTAAAGTACCATCTGATTATGTTAATAAACTACGAGGAATGAATATAGATGTTCAAGAAAATAATATTTTAACACCACTATTTCCATTATTAAATTATCTAAATGAAAATGAAATAAAAAAAATGTATTGTATTGGTAACTCAAACTTTGTTCATTACTTGAAAAACAACTTAGAATCTGTTAAAATAACTGAAGATTTTGAAGAATGTGAGGCAGTGATTTTAGCATATGACACAGAATTAACTTATGAAAAATTAGAAAAAGCATCATTATTATTGCAAAATAATAATAAAATATTATTCTTGGCAACTCATATAGATATTTTTTGTCCAACAGAAAAGGGAAATATTCCAGATATTGGTTGCATGATGTTGGTTATTGAAAAAACTACTAATAAAGTCCCGGACATGATATTTGGTAAACCTAATCCTGTTATCTTGGATTCAATCCAAAATAAATATAATAAAGAAGATGTTGTAGTTGTGGGTGATAGATTAAAAACTGATAAAAAATTGGCAGATAATTTGGATTACGATTTCATCTGTGTTTTGACTGGTGAAACAAACAGATTAGATTTAGAAAAGTTAGACTATAAAACATATCCTAGCATGGTGATCAAAGATCTTAGTGATTTATTATGAAAATAGAAAATGTTTCAATTTTGGGACCTGGAAGTTTTGGAACTGCCATCGCACAACTAATTTCTCAAAACGTTAACGAAGTTAGTTTATATGGACGGAACCCACGAATTATTGATTCAATAAACCGGAACAATGTTAATAATATATACCATCCTTTAATAAAACTTAATGATAATGTTAATGCACATTTAATAAAGGATAAGCGATTCATTAATGATTCTGATGTAGTTATTTTCTGTGTTCCCTCAGGTTCTACACGTATAGTTGCCAAAAATTTGAGAGATAATCTAAATGAGAAAATAATTATCTCTACTGCTAAAGGCATTGAATATCCTTCCTTAAATTATATGTCAGAGATAATCAAAGATGAAACGGATAATGATACTATTATCAGCATTTCGGGTCCAACATTTGCAGATGAACTCATAAGAAATGTTTTATCTGCAATGACCATAGGATTCAGAATGTCATCATATGAAAATAAGATAATGAGGCTTTTTGAATCTCCAAATATTCTTTTAGATATTTCAGGGGATGTTGAAGGTGTAGAACTATGTAGTATTTTAAAAAATATTTATGCTACGGCAATGGGAATCTTTGACACATACTTTCAAGGTCACAATGAACATAATGCTCTTTTAAACCTGTGTTTCAAAGAAATGGGTTATATATTAAACTATTCAGGTCATTCCAATTTATTGACAAATTTTTGTGCATTTGGAGACCTTAATTTAACTGCTAACTCAGATAAAAGTCGTAATAGAACTATTGGTTTGATGTTGGGAAAGAATATAAAGTTAGACCCTAAATCAACTGTTACTGTTGAAAGCATAAAGTCAGTTAAATCCATTAAAAGTATTTCTGAAAACCTAAATCTAAAAACTCCAATAGTAAACTTTGTTGATGTTGCTTTTGATGAAAACAACGATATACGTAGCTCTGTTAATAAATTAATCCCTGAAATAAATAATTCATCTTATATTTAAGGATTGTTTTCAAAAACAAGGTTATATACTCTTTCACATGAATTATCGTCGTGGTATTTGTTTACAATATTGTTAATTAGTTCTCTTTCTTCTTTATAGTAATTAGAATTTTCAATGATTTTTGTTAATTCTTTAAGAAAATTTTTAAAATCTTTTACTTTAGGCCCTGGTGTCCAAAAATCATAAGGTTCTAATATAAACCCTCTTGATTTGGAATATTCATCTAAGTCTGTAGGACAAAAAATTACTGGTTTATTTCTTAATAAAAAATCAAAATAAACAGAGGAATAGTCAGTTATTAATACATCCACAGCACTTAAAATATCATACAAATCCAAGAATTCGTTTTGTAACATCTTTTTTGTTATTAAAATAACATGAGAATTTTCTTGATTTTTAAACTTTGATAGATAATATTTTTCCTCAAAAGGGTGGAACTTCAATAAAAATAATATCTTATGATTTGTTAGATATTCATGGAAAATAGTTTTGTCATAATCATTAAAATTAAAAATATTGATTTTTTTTGACACACCGTCAATTACATATTTAGATTTTCTGAAAGTAGGACAAAAAATAACTATTTTCTCATAATTAGATAAATCAATATTTAATAAATCTGAAAGTTTTTCTTTACTGGTCATATCAAACAATTTATCATTACGTGGTTGACCTGTTAAATGAATTTTTCTGGGATTTGCATAAAAACAGGATGCTATTGCGGTTTTCATGATCATAGAAGTAGCGATAAATATATCAACATTATCAATAATGTCTTTACTTTTTAACAAATTTTGCTCATCTTTAGATGGCTTAGTGAATAACATTGTTTTAAGTGGCATGCCATGCCATAAATTGATAAGAATCTGATTTTTTGTTTTTAGAGTAATAAAACTATTATGACTTACAAAGATGTATTTGGATCTGAGAAGACAATACAATCCTTTAAAACTAAATTTTTGATATGCATTAATATTTTGATTTTTAAGTTTTTTTAGAAATTTTTTGTCATAGATTAACCAGACCAATGAATATTTATCTTTAGATCTTTCATTATTTTGAATGTAATCAAAAATTGAAAATACATTATCTGAAAAATCAGGGGTACTTTCAAAAACTATTTGATTTTTGTTTTTAGGAATTAGTCTATTGATTACACGAAATAAAAAGCGTAAAATATCTTCTTTTTTCATATTATCCTCTTTAATTTTTTATAAACTTGTTTTATTCACTTTTTAATTTTGTATTTCAATTGATTACTAAAATCCATGATTTGAATAATTTAATCTTAAAATTAATATTATATTAACTTTATTTTAATAAGTAGATGGATAAAACTTTACAATTTAAGATAATGGTGAAGCTATGAAAACATTAATTTTAGGTCCTGTTTTATGGGATAGCATATGGGGGCATGGTCAAGAATTAACCAGAATTCTTTCAAAAGAACATAAGGTAACTTATTTAGAACCCATTGTCCATTCTTCGAATCTCAGTTTATCTTTTCAAAGGACTACAACAAATCCTATCCCAAAAAAAGTTCGTATTATCAGAAGGGAAACAAACTTTGGCTTAAATGTGATTTATGGTATTTATTGCGAGTTTAAAAACCTTTATAATTTAATGGGGCAGGATTATGACATTTTCATTACATATTATACAACTTGTGGTTTTTTAGCCACTTTATTTTCCAGATTAATAGGTAAGAAGGTTATACTTATGTATGTAGATGATCTTTCAGAATGGTATGAACCTAAAATTGCTAAAATTCTAACTAAATACGTGTTTACTCCTTTAGTAATTAAATGTTCAAATGTAACTGTCACAACTGCTCATAAATTAGAAGAATTTGCTTATGGTTACAATAAACATGTTGAATACATTCCTAACGGTGTTAATTTAAGTTCTTTTCAAGAATGTGAAATATCATCTGATAATAAGATGTTTGTAATTGGTTTTATTGGATCTTTTGGTAGTAGGATCAACTATGATATGATAATTGAAACAGCTACCCTTCTAAAAAATGATAAAAATATCAAATTTTTATTTGCAGGTGGTGGTGAAGGTTTTGATTATTTCAATAGGATAATAAATGAACTTAATTTGGATAATATTCGGTTATTAGGTGTTGTACCCCATTCGGAGGTTCCGCAACTTTTAAGTGAAATGGATGTTTGTATAATACCTTTCAAAATAAATCAGTTAACAGATTGCATTTCACCGGTTAAACTATTTGAATATTGGGCAATGGGAAAGCCGGTTATTTCAACCAGTTGTTATGAAATTAAAAAAATAGCCAATGGTAAAGTAATGTTTGCTGATAACCCCGAGGAATTTAAAGATATTATATTAACTTTGAAAAACAATAGAAAAATCCAGAAAAAATATGTGGATATGGGTCTTGAAGAAGTTAAAAAATATGATTGGGATGTTTTAGGAGAGAAATATCTAAAAATTATCACTGGTTTAAAATGAATAAATAAGTATATGACTATAATTTTTGGTTATTATGAAAGTTAATATTTTAGAAAATGCTTATGAAAATATGTTAATGAGTTTAATATATCTAAATAAGTTTAATATATCTAAATACAATTCTAATTTTATTAGGGATTGCACTTTCACAAAACAACATAAAATATATTCAAAAATAAATAATAAAAAATAATTCCCCTTTATTGAAAATTTAGCGCTTTAAAGTTTAATTAACTAACTGAATCATCCTCAATATCGAAATTATATCTCTTTTAAGGCATTGGCCAATTTAAGTAGATAGTAAACAGCAGAAAGTTATTATACTTTTGTATATTGATAAATTTTTAGACCTTCAATTTTACCATTAGTTATTTCTTTATAGTTTGTTAAATCATTATAATTTATTGAATTCATATCCTTAGAATTTCCCCAAACAAAATAGTAATTTATCTTATTTGCCATCAACTCGTTTTCCAATTCAGTTAAGTTAGTAGTATTTTTAGGAAGACTGTAATATTGGGTGTTCAAGAGAAATGAAATTTCATTTGTTTTTCCCCACTGGGTGTTGGATGCAATGTTTCCATGTATGCTGTAATCGTCTTTTAATGTTTTACTTAATGCAAAGGTGCTATTATCGGAGTCAGGATATGAAATCAGCTCGCATAAAGGTGCAAATATGAACGATAACATCAAGATAATTAACACAATTTTGAGTTTTAAACTTAATTTATTCTTTTCATGAACAATATCTATCAAATAAAAACCACAGAACATTAGTAACATAATCACAGGCCATATGTAGCGGTCTTGAACATGAATAATTAGATATCCTGATGAATAGATTAACATAGTGATTGTCAAATAAATCAATCTGTGTTTAGCGGATTTTTTTATTCCTGGTTTGAAAATAAAGTACAAAATGAGGATTATTATAACCATGGATAATATTGAATAATATTCAATGAAAATGGCGAATCGGAATAAGTTTCCTGATATTAATGCCACTTGAT